>LULO01000018.1_pt1 | contig 56511 bp, 61 predicted proteins | sample 728121 | NCBI WGS metagenome assembly LULO01 (sample SAMN03860287, study PRJNA289734) | marine metagenome | biome: seawater column; feature: ocean; material: water; isolation source: Red Sea water column Station 149 - depth 50m | place: Saudi Arabia: Red Sea | collected 2011-10-15 | depth 50 m | reverse complement strand
ACTCACAACTACAACTACACAGCCTCTCCCCCCACATTACTTAAAAAAACAACATGAAGAAAGAAAATAAAACTAAACAAAATGACATTGTAATTACAAGTTCGTACATCGTTTGTTGGGTAGAAGAACATGATGATGATTCTGTCGTTTCAAGTGACTGTTATATGGTATTTGCAGAAGATAAATCAATTATTAATTATACAAAAGCAAAAGCTTGGTATAATAAAATAAAAAATAAAGAAAACACTCATTCTGCTAATCTTACCGAAGTAATGGAAACAACTGAGTGGTATCCTACTCTTAGATCACAAGGTTTCTTATAAAGTTGTTTACAACAAACATATGCCTGTTGAATACAAATACAGATTTATGTATGGATTATCTGTAATAGATCACACTGCAATCCGCAGGACCATACAAATATGGAATAGTTATCAATATGGTAAAAAAGGAAAGACATTGCAATATTTTGTTGCAATCGCAAAAAGCAACCAAGAAACTGAAGTTGCTCAACTAAAAGCTGAACAAATGATGAGAGGACACAATCCTCCTGACTTAATGAAACCAAAAAAAGAAAAGGACAAAAGTAAGTATGACAAATACAACAAAGCCCTCAATAACCTCAAAGACACAAGACACCCCCCAAAATTTTAGTTTTGGTTGGGAAGTAGAAAAGAGACAACTCTTCTATGATACAAAGGTATTAGGAGAATCTCGTGTCAATCATCTTGTGCCAAATAGATATGCTTTGGTTAGAGATGACAATAATGCTTGGTTGGCTAATGTATCAGACAGATATACTCCATTCTTAAACAGTAGATTTGAAAGCATTGTTAATTCTTACATTGAATTAGGCAGCTCAAATCCTGTCAAAAAGGAATTTAATGGTGGTGGTAGACTGTCAGTACAATTAAAGAATGATAGCATCGAATCAGAAGCATTGACTGGTCAAATCATAAGTGATAAAGGTGTCAAAGTAGATGATGCTCATAAAGGTTATATCACAATGATTAATGGACACGATAAAAGAACTCCGTGGATGTTTGGATTGACTATTGTAAGAATTGTGTGCAACAATACATTTACTATGGCTCTTAAAGATATGAGAAGTGGAAAGCTTGGTGGAAATGCTCTATTTACTGGTAAGCACCTTAAAAGTTCTGAGATTGACTGGGAAGTATTGGAAGATTCTATTGTATCTGCAAGTAGTACAATGAAAGACTATATGTTCCAAATTGAACAAATGAAGAACAGAGTATGGAAAAAAGAAGACAATCATAAGTTCTTTATGGATGCCTTTGGAATGAAGCTAAATGGCAGAAGTAAATATGGCAAAAGACTAGAAGGTTTAATGTGGGAGTTTGATATTACCTACAATAAATACGCTACTCAGTTTGGTTCAGACAATTACTATACTGTGTTTAATACAGTAACACATTTGGTGGACCATGATGCCAGTGAGAAACAACAAGAGCGTGGATGGGCAGAAGTTGGGCGTGGTAGAGCGATTAAAGACCGTGCCTTTAAACTTCTTTCTGCTTAAATTAATCTCACGCCTAAAAAGGGAACAGGACGGGTTCCCATCTTAAGCAACAGATAAAAACACAAAAAGAAATATCATAGGTCCCTTGTCTTTTTTGGATCAAGAATAGACTATGGTCTTAGACCAATTAGACTAAACTAGAGAAAGAAAGGGATGGCAAAAGATAAATGATCTATTACGCAGTGTTGGCGCATTAGGGACCTTATGATATTCAAAAGGAGAAGACGAAAATGAAAAAGATTACAACTCCAGAGCAATTGGAATCTGTAATACAATCAAACCCCTATATACTATCACTAGAAAAAGAAGAAACCAATGTATTGGTTGAAGTCGTGAGTGATTTCCAAACTAGAAACTACGATAGTGCGCCTAAAACAGAATCTCTATTAAAGGCTTTAAAAGAAATACAAAATGGACAAAAGAATATTCCAGTTCTTGAGGACAATTGTGAGGTTTGTGAGTAGATCGTGGCTAAGCGTTACCTTAGTACGGATGACCCAAATATTAGAATACAACCCAGCAGTAAGGACGCTGAAGAATCTGTTCTTGGCTCTATCATATCTAATAATGACTGTTATGATAAAGTTGTTAGGTATTTGCCAGACAGCTCACCATTTTATTATAAGACACATAGAACTGTATATGCGATAATACAAAAACTGCAAAAAGAAGATGTTCAGGCAGATGTAGTTACAATATTATCCAGAGTTCGTGAAGATAAAAAAGAAGACATTACTGGTTATTGGTTAACAGGATTACTTGATAATGTTGTATCTGCAGGTCAAGTTGTTAATCATGCAAAGATAGTGTATGAAAAGTATCTTCATCGTGAAATCATAAAACAAACATATCAAATTCAGAAAATAGCATATAATGATAGCTTTGGGTTTATGGAACTCATTGATAAAGTTCGTGCATTAAATGACGAAGTCATTGACACCAAACCACTCAAGGACTTTGACATATCTGAACTAGCAAAATCAACTATCAAAACTATTGGAAACACAGGCAATATGGTCAAGTTTGGTTTTAATACTCTTGACAGTATGGCAGGTGGCATGACTCGTGGTGAGATTACTGTAATTGCAGGTAGACCAGGTCATGGTAAAACAACCTTCAGTATTAATCTTGTTAAACGATTACTGGACCAAGATTACAAAGTACTGGTAATGAATCGTGAGATGACAAACGAAGAAATGTTTAAAAAGCTTATGGTTCTTGATAGTGGCAAATTGTCTTATCATCAGGTTAGAACTGGTGCAATGACAAAAGCATCTGCTAAAGAGTTGGATGATTCTGCACATTCTCTTGTAGAAAAATATTCTAAGAATCTAATTATGTATGATGATGTTAGTAGTCTACCAGAGACTATATCTATTATATCAAGGGTTAGACCCGACATTGTTGTAGATGATTTTATTCAATTGATTAAAGTGCCTGGAAAATCTGATAGACGTTTCGAGATAGAATCTGTTATGCAAGAATACAAGTGGCTTGCAAAGAAATACAAGATCATACCTATTCTTCTATCTCAGCTTAACAGAGACATCGAAAGACGTATTGACCCAATACCTAAAATGTCAGATTTAGCAGAAGGTTCATCTATTGAGCAAACTGCCGAGAACATTCTATTTATTCATTACGATTACAAAGTGAATTGGGATGCTTCTCAGTATGGTAAAATGAGAACACAGATTATAGCTGCCAAAGTGCGTTATGGTTCTTGTGGTATGTTTACAATAGGTGTAGATCACGATAAGGTTCTTTATCACGAAGATATACCAGAACTTAAAAATCAAGACAACCAATTAATACACGTCCATAGTGAGAGCGAATTAAAAGAAGTAATACAAAAGTTCTCACCTTCTCAGGAATCAGTATCTTTTGATTAACGAACAGTCAGACAGCTCTCATATGTTTACTCCATTTTATGTGGGGGCTGTCAATGACTGCTAAAGAGTGTTGGACTTGCAAATATCAACATATGCCTCAAACAAGTTTTTTAGGCGAATGTTCGTACTTTGTAAAAAAAGGTTTACCACTAAAAGAGATACCTCCTCACGTTGTAGACAAAGGTTGTAAATACTATGAAAAAAAGAAAGGAAAATCAAATAAAGCTAAATCTCAAATTGGTGAGATACTAACCTTGTTTGATGGAAAAATAGTACCATGAACGATAAAATAATTGAATTAATAAAAGAAAGAATAGAAAAAGGTAAAAGAGAATACGAGGATGAAATAAATCCTCACGATGGTAGAGACTGGGAAAAAGAAACTTTAGAAGAATTGCTTGATGCTACCATTTATCTTGCAATTGCAATAATGAAACTAAAAACAAAGAAAGGACAATAACATGAATGAATATTTATGGGATGAACTCATTAATCATAGACATGATGTAATGATACCTTTATTAATCATACAAACTCAAATACTGTACTTCCTTAATAAGCGAGGTAGGTCCATAGAAAATGGAACGTACAGACCATCATGGCTTACAAGGAAATTAATGGAGTGGCTCAATGGCTCATCCAAGTAAAAACAAAGGCAACCGCTTTGAAAGACTTGTTGTTAACCTTACAAAAGACTTAGGTATTAAAGCTAAAAGAGCTTACGCTTCAGATGGTAGAGCTTTAGGCTGCCATGAAGAAGTTGACGTATTAATTAACGACTCAATTAAAGTACAATGTAAGGCTAGAAAACGTATCGCAAACTGGATGATTCCTAGTCAGCACGTAGACATTCAGGTTATTAAAGAAGATAGGGGAATACCCTATGCAGTACTCCCCTACGATGATTATTTAAAGCTTATAAAGGATGAAACTTAACTTTAGCATTTACAACAAGAGTTTTCCAATCCACCACACAATATGCAGTTGATGGTATTGTCCCTCCATTCTTCTTTTTATATGCTAAATGAAAAGGTATATAATATGTGCCTACAACATTTTTCATCATAGAAAACAAAGATGTAAAGTGATTTGCAACCTTTTCTAAATAGGTGTTTGCATCATCTGTTATAATGCCGTGGATTGGATGCTCAAAAAGTGAATATTCAACGCCAAGATCAAAAAAAGATTCAATTTCTGATATAGTATAACCAGTTTGTTTACTCCAAATTTTTTTATCTCCTAAATCAACCATTGTTCTATACAATTTCATAGGAAATAAACCTTCCCTTCTTAATTGGATTGTTTGGTAAACATCATAATCCAAAATCTCCCACAAATCATCTCGCACTTTTTCATTTTCTAACGTTTGAATATAATTATTCTGTAAAGCAATAATTTCTTCTTTGCTTATTTCCCTATCTTTAATTATTCCATTGTTTTTTATTTCTGATTTAACACTGGGTGAGTGATTGTAAAATTGCTGTAGTTTATTTAAAGACTGTACAGATGGATTTCCACCTTCTCTCCAGTTGTATAATGATTTTCTCGATATTCCAGTTTGTCTTGATATAACAGATAAGGGAATATCAGTGACACGTAGCCATTTTAGTATGTAATGATTCACATTTATCTCCAAGTTTGGTTTCACATAATCGGGTAAAATATTACAAAAAAATGTCTAAAAAGTGAATATTTTTTAAGGTTTGACCTTTTTTTATTAAGCAAAACTTAAATAATTTTAAATGGAGATTATGAGCGGTTGCAGGGGGTTTAGCCAAACTTGGACGGAATGGTTTTAAACCCCCTTTTTGCAATTAAATGCAATACAACCTAAGCAACAGACTCCCCAAAAGGAGACTGATTAGGAAGAACTCCTAATTTTTTTTAACTGAAAACAATCACATCGAGCTTTTAAGGCTCATACCTAAAATTAATTAAAAAATGATATATAATGCCCCCTAAATTTTAAAATCTTCAATATCGCTAGTTAATAACGGTGTGTAGTGGTCCATACATACTTTTAAACTAATTCCAAGCAACCTAGCTACAATAGATATATCCATCTTTTCTTTAACCAAACAGTTGTATCCAAATGTTCGCCTTAAATCGTGAACTTGCACATCCTTTACCCCTGCTTTTCTAGCATATCTCTTAAATCCCCTTGTTAACCATTGCTTTCTAAAACTCCAAAACTCAAAATCCCTTCTTTTAAGAATATCCAATGCCTGGCTATTAACTCTAACAATTCTTTTGTACCCACCTTTCTTTACTACTTGTAAATAATAATCCCCCCTATCGTTTTTTCTCAGCCATTCTTTCTTTGGCGAGTTAATTTCCTTCCTTCTTGCTCCAGTATAATAGATAAACTCTATACAATCCCTAAAATCCGTTGTAACTACATTGTTTAGTATTAAATCAAGCTCTGAGCGAGTTAAAATTCTCATCCTTCCTTCCGACTTTACATCTCCTGACCTAAGTTTTACATCGTATCCTCGCCTGTTACACCACCTAGTAAATATGTTCCAATCCCTACGCACTCCGTTTTGATAACTCTTGGACCACTCCTTTGAAATTCCATTTTTTAAACAAGCTCTAAGGTTTGAACTATACGTTCTTACAGTATTAGGTGATAAATGAGACTTAGCTTCCAAAAACTCTTTCAACAATACATTGTATCGTATCTGTTTTTTCTTTGGATCAGGTTTAACTAGCTGAAAGTGTTCATTGATAAACTTATTGGTAAGGTCCGTAGCTAGTTTGTTTACTGCGTGTGGATCAAACAAGCCAGTTCTACCAGTTATCAGTTCGCCACGTACCATCTTTCTAAACTGTATAGAACCAGTGTTACTGTAATAAAAGTTTTTTGCCAACTTTACACGTTTTTTAGCCATGAATTGTAACGTATTTGTAACGCTACAAATTCACAACAACAAAAAACTATAGTACCCAGGGGGGGACTCGAACCCCCACGTCCATTCGGACAACAGATTTTAAGTCTGCAGTGTCTACCAATTCCACCGACCAATTATGATTTAATTACGGGATGCGGTTGCAATTAAATTGTAACGTAAATTGTAACGGAGTATAATTAATACTCTACACTATCCCTAATAAATTCTGGCATAGGTCTTGATCGGATTTCAGGTTCAATTAATTCATCATATATGTATGTACCTGTACCAAAGGTTCCACCTAATATTGTAGATGCAGTTCCACCATAAGGTCCTTTCTCAAATGTAAACTCAAGTTTATCGCTCATAGGCTCACCTCTTCTTATCGTATTATTTAAGAAATCACCAGTTTTTAATACTCCAGTTACAGCAGTACTACCTCCAACCCCTGTAACGTGTCTTGTGTTTTTTTGAAGTTCCAATAAAAAATCTTCTTCATCTTCTGGGTCGCCAGATAATAAATATCTAATTGCAAAAGCACTCATTGATGCAATTCCAATAGGAACACTATATTGTTTAGCGTTCATACCTGCAATAGCTCTCCAACTATTATTCATAAACAACATTCTTCTAAATGCAGAATAAAGACCATAAATAGCAGGGTTTGAAAATAGTACCAAACTTGTAGTTGCACTAGCTAGACCAAAACTAAGAAAAACTCCTTCACCACGACCAATAAATGGCAGTATCTCTTTTTGCATAGCCTTTTTCTTTTTTGCATTAACAGTTCCTGGGACCATACTCATCATATTTTTAAATAGATTGTAGTACGCTCTTGCAGGAGCTTTTACAAATTTGTCAATATTTGCACCACTTAATGCTTTTTGCTTTTGTTTTTCAATAAACAAATGAGTATTGTCTCTGTATTGAGCAAACCAAGCCTTGTGTATGTCATTGTGCCATCCTGTTTGTTGTGTGCTAAAAAATGATATATTGTACCAAAGTTTTGATAGTGCAGTACCACCTTTTCTTCCTGCCATGTTGGTTTCTAATGCAAATTGTGCTTGGAAAACATACTCTCTAGCATAATTAATAATGTCATCTTCTGTAGGATTTAATCCTTTTAAATACTTTTGACCATTTTTATATCCAATAATAAAAGAAACTGTACGTAATTGTTTTACTGTTAATGCAATAGAAGGTACTCTTTGATAAAAACCTAAAGCGTCTTTTACTGCATCAACTTTGATATTAAAAAGAGGAATTTCTCTTGGGTCTTTTTCATACTGTGACCTTTCTATTTTATGAGTAATAGCATATTTTGCTATTAGCTGTACTACGTGTTGAGTTCTACTTGGTATAGTATTATCTAATATTTTTAAATCACGATTTATTCTTTTCCAAGTTTTTTTCCATTTTTGATTAAGCTCTTTAGGATCAAGTTTATCAATATCCTTAGTCATTCTTTTTATTTTATCTTTTAAATCTTGTTGCAATGCCCTACCTTGTTCTATTTCGTGAACCCTTAACGTCCTATCAACAAAATTCTCAATATATTTCTGAAAAGTAATAACACCACCTTTATTTTCAGCAATGTTTTCCCAGTATTCTGTGTTTCTTTCGTAATCAGAAAAAGCATCAAAAAAAGATTCAGCTCCAGATTCTACAACATCTTGCACAGAACTTAATAAATTAACCAATCCATCAGCAGGACCACTAAGTAAGTTACCTGCGTTAAACTGAGAAACATTTCTTGCTAAATCATTTACATCAAATTTGCCACCTTTAATCTTTTTAAATATTCCACTTTGAAATACTTTTCTCATACCCTCATCTGTATGTACATAACCTAAAATACTTCCTTTAGCATCAGGAAATTGAAAAGTCATTTTAAACATATTTAACATATAATCTTGCAATCTAGGTTGACCATATGATCTGGCATAAGCATCAATTAAATCTATTGCTATATCTCTTCTATTTAATTGTTTTGCAGTTTCATCAATATAGTCTTGAAACACTAGTTCATCTAATCTGGAATTTTTAATGTCTATCATATTAGACACAGACCTAAAATGACGTAAGTAGTTTTGAGCAAATATTGGATTCTTTGAAACACCACCATCTGTAGGCTGGTCCTCATCAGCTAACATTTTTTGCATTTCTTCTATGTAATGCAGTGTATTTTTATTTTCAATTATAGATTGTCTTAGTTTGGTATATTTTTCAGGATCAGCTTTTATTGTTTTAGACTGAAGATTCTCACTGTTTTTTGCTATTTTAGTTTCAAGCTGAATTGTTGCATCTCCCAACCCTTTTACTAACATAGCGTAAGTGTATTTAGTTGGAAAATAATCTGTGTTTTTTAATTCAAATTTATTGACTCCGTGAATTGCCAACATATCATCTTCAAAGATTACTTTAAACATTTCATCTAACTGTGCATTTTGTTTTTTATCTAATCTAATCCTGGCATTTTTCATTACATCTCTAAGTTTTTCATCCTGTTCTTCCATTTGCGACTGAACACGAAGACCAAATGCCCTAAAAATAGATTGCATACCATTTACTATTTCATGGAATTCTGATAATTGTGATTCTCCACTAAATTTAAATTTTTTAGGTACTTTATTGCTTATTTTTAAATGTTTATTCCCTTTACCAATAACCCAAACATCTGACTTTCTTTTCTTATCGTAGATTTTTCTTGTGTTCATTTCAGAAGTAAAATTGACATTCTGATTTTTATCATTCATTACATAAGGGGTAGAGCCTCTCCATTCATATACAGGCTCACCAGAATCTTCATAAGTTCTATCTGTTTTTACTTTTTGATCTCTAAGCCAAACTGTATTGTCATCTCTTATATATAGTCTACCTTGTTGATATAAATGCAACATACCCATTAGTTCAGATTTATCTGCTAAAGTATCTGCAAAATGAGTTCTAAAAGATATAGGTATAACTTGATTGTATATTGTATTTACACCATGTGATTTTCTACTGTATTTAATTGATTTACCTTTTTTTGCATATGGTATATTTTTAGCATCTTCAGGTCTATATACATCTCTAACATTTGGTAAAAACATAGATTTTCCTGAAGCATCTTTTAAGTCAGCAGGAACCATAAACTTTCTATTTAACGCCTGTTCTACAGATGGTTTTTGAATAACATTCCTCATAAACTTAATAAAATAAGGATTAGATGTTTTTCTAGCAGCTTTACGAGTTAACGTAAATTCCATTTCAAGATTACCAAGATAACCTTTGTGAAATTTGATGTCATCTTTTTTACCCATTTCATAAAAAAAGTCATTTAATGCCCATGACATTTCTTTAACTGCACCTAAAGGAAATTTTGCAATATGAGGAATTGGAATTTGTAATATATCTGTTACACCTAAAGTATAACTATCGTTATCTGGCATTTTTGGAATATATCTTTTTGCAATCTTATCAGCTTCATAATAAAAAGCTTCTGCTATGTGTGGTTTATTATTTAGCACTGCTCCAATCTTAGTTGTTAGCCATAACTTTTCTGCTAATGGACCCATTAATTTTTTTGTTTTAGGGTCTTTGAATCCAAATGTTCTTTTATAGATATTTTCCATTTCTTTTTCAGAAATAGGCTCATTGCGGTTGCCAAATTTTTTACTCATTCTTTCTACAAAGCCTATTGTTTTTTTACCCTGAGTCTTTTTTCTCATCTTTTTTTCTGTCTCAGGAAGCTTTCTTTCTACATAATCTTCAACTTGTTCTATGACAGTTTTAAAATTTAAATCTTGATATGCTTTCATATTATCTGCACTAGCAACGCCTTCTAAAAACCCTCTTTCTATATCTTTGCAATTATTTCTCATCCTATACACCCCGATCTTTGCCATTCATATTTTATCTGGTCTATTAATTCTTCCATCCACGGATTTTCTTTTTTTGTATTTTCATCATAGTTTGCTAATTCTTTATTGTAAGCCTCATAATAGTCTTGTAATAGGTTGGCATCCATTAGAGATGGTCCGAGCCGCGTGGCGGGCGGGATTAGGCGGACATCCCGTTGTCTGTAACCAAGTACTGGGTTTGCAGTATCAAATAAATATTTTAAAGTAAATTGGAATCTTTGAGAATCTGTATAACTATCTGTTATTTCCATCCATTTTTCATAAATATTTCTCATAACTGGATCAAAGCTCCACTTGTTAACATCAAAAGCAAGTTCGTTAGAATCTTCAAGGTCTTGTTTGTTTCTATTTTGCATTTTGTTATAGTTAGCCATTATCTCAGATTTAAAATTATTAGCACCCTTATGAGCAACTAATGTTTTTTCATTAGCTTTTCTACTAACAGCAGTTTTTTCTTCAGCAGAAAGTTTTTCAAATTGTTCTTCTGTATATCCTTCATCAATAATAGACATAATTCTACCTTGTTCAATTAAATCGTCAATCATTGACCTCATTACCTTTATATTGATATTCCTACTTACCTCTCCATCTAAATCAAATTTTCCTATATCTATTGCATTTTCATCTATATAAGTAGCAAACCTAGTTGCCATCTTTTCGTGAATACTGTTTATAGTATTTTTGCCCTTTATTTCATAACTCATAACTGTAGGAACTTCATCTTGTCTCATTAAAATTTCTAATTCACCTTTTAAATTTTTTCTTTGATTAACAAAATCCATGTAATCCCTAGAAGCTTCTATTTCATCGGCTAAAGTCATTGCTTTACCATTTTGAAAACCATTTAACATTTGCCCAACTTTTGCTGTAGGTATTAATAATGTTTCTACAATTGCTTGCATATGATTCATATCAATAATGCCAGGACCAGATATAGTTTTATCTCTTTGTTTTCCAAAAGAATATGATATGGGTTCACCACTTTCATTTTCATATTTAAACGCCATCTCATATAAAACATCTCTATGGTAATTCCATTTATCTAGCAATAAAAATTGACCATGATCAAAAGCTGCCTGAAGGTAGGCATAATAATGATCAGCTACAGTTCCCTTAACCGCATCATCACCACGTATATCTGTAATCATTTCGTTATCTAAATCTCTCATTACAATAGTAACAGGCTCTTTACCTGGCTCTTTAATTGTAAGAGATTTAAACCAAGTTTTTAATATTCCTGTTGTTCTAGCAATAGAAGCAATTTGACCAATTGCACCTTGCCCTGCTATCATACTAGATGTAAGTAGATTCAATTGATTCAAGTCAGCAATATTTAAATTGCTAGTTCCTTTTTCCATTGTTAGTACTGGAGGAGTTTGATGACGTTGTTTAAGTAGTTTAATTACTTTTTTATTTGCACCTTGCGACATTACAACTGTGACTTTATCACCATCTCCATCTGCCTCTAAATCATTGCTAATTACATCATCATTTAATACTACTGTATCTCCAATGTTTTGTAATTCCTTTACATTTACTACTGCATATTTAAACTTACCAGGAACAGGGCTTCTTATAACCAACACTTCAATTGGTCTATCTAATGTCTTAATCCAATTATTAATATCGTCAATGTCTACTGGACCTCTGCCACCAAACCTTGACCTATATATTGCAAATATATTATTAGCTATTTTGTGGTCATAAGGAATAATAGCTTCATCTCTTTTTACATCCCCAAATACATCCATATTTATATCTAATGTACTTCCATAAGTATTAAAATCTTTTATCCCTTCTAAAATACTATTTTTAATAACGTTTTTATTCATACCCGATTGTGTAGGATGAAACCCTGCTTTTAAACTAGCATTTTGAGCAAATGCAACTGGAAGGTTATCTATCTCAACATTAACCCATTTCTGCATATAATCACTTAATTTGTTTGAGTCTGACATTATATCTTTAAATTTTTCTAATAACGCAGTAGGAGTAAACTTTTTACGAACATCTTGCTCATCAAACATTTGCATTACTGCTTTTTGCATTTGTGGGTCCGAATGATAATTCATTAACTGTATCATCATTTTACCATAGCTTTTGTCGTGATCTCTTGGATACATAATTAGATTAATAGACTCAGGGTTTAATACTATTGGTTCATTAAATTTTGTTTTTCTAGTTTGCTCGTCAGCATATTCCCCTGTTGCAAATTTGTTTTCATCTGGAGTTCCTAGATAACTTATTTCTCCTGCGTTATCTCCTTCTTTATATATTTGATTATAACCACGACTATCTCTTTTAATTGTAGCAACCAATGTTCCATCGCCATCATATATTTCAGAGTATGAAACATCAGGTCTTGTATGGAAACTCATTTCTTGGTGCTTAAAAGCTATCGCTCCTGTTTCACCACGCTGATACATTGCTGTTTTAGCCCTAGTAGCCTTTGGATTGGTTCCAAGATACTTAGGGTAAACATCTCTATGTACGCTTTCAGAAGTAAGTAGTTTACCATCTAACTTGTATCTCCATTTACCACCTGCAAATACAACCAAAGGAACTTCTTGTTCACTTCCATCTTTTTTATGATGAACAATTCTTGCTTTACTATTTTCTTCTAATTCTATTTTAGGGTCAAAAACAACTGCGGTTTGTTTTGGCATTTCTGGATTAACAGTTCCTTGAGAAAAAACCAGTTTAGAACGAGTAAGCATTTTATGACCATTCATGTATTTCCAGTACTTATCACCATACATCTTTTTATATGCTTCATGCCTAGCTATTGCTTGGGCATATAGTCTATTCATACCCGCTTTACCTTTGTATCCAGTTAAGCGATTTAACATTTCATCGTCCATTTTTTCTGGAAAATAATCATTAAGCCAACTAGAAAATTCTACCATTTCTTCTTGAGTATAATCAGATATTTCCTCTACCCAGTATTTGTCTGGAGCATAAGCCTTCATTGATGTTGCTTCATCTATTCTAACAACTGGTATTAAACTAGAATCTCCACGAATCATAAGTGGAACCATACCTTTCTTAATTAAACTCCTTGATAGTGTTTCAATATTATCAGGACCCATGTACATACGTGGTTGTTTAGCAGTTTTAACTTTGTATTTACTGTCTGGATTTTCATTTGGAACCCAACGATATAAATCGTTTAATGATAAATACATTAAATCTTGTGGATCAAATAACCCTGTTCGTTCAATAGCCCTACTTCTCATTTTATTTGGAGTATTGTAACGATTAATTACCCTGTTTCTGTGATTCATAAATCTTATTTTGTATTCAGGGTCTTTATCATTTGTAACATTACCTGTATATATACCAAACAAAGTTCTAATTGCGCCCTTATGTGAAAACCCTCTGTTTGTTTCTGTTCTATTTATATCTAAACCACTAAGATAAAATCGTAACATTTTCATCCTTACAATACCATCAGGATCATTTTCAAGAAAATCTCTTATTCGTTGGTTGCCTGCAAGAAACAAACCATTTTCTCGAACAAACTTATCAGAAGAAACAGTACTTATAAATTCATCAAAGCCTTTTGATTTTTTAATTGCATCTCCAATAGCCATGTTTTGCTTTGTGCTTGGAATTAAATCTATTAATCGGAAAAAACCATTTTCAATTTTACCTGTATTGTTTGTGTTCGTAGACGCTTCTAATTTGTTTTCGTTTACACTTAGACCTTGCCTAACAGTTTCTTCTACCCAGTTTCCTGCATCTATTAATCTTTTAATATTGTGACTACTAAAGAATTCATCGTTTTTTAATTCTTTTGGATCAAAGAGGTGAAATGTTTGTTCTTCATTTACGCCTATATCATCTTTTGCTCCACCAAGCCCAGTTTGATATTTATCAGCCCATTGTTTAAAGTGAGAATGAAAAATTGTTCCTTTTAATTTGGATTGCATCATGCCTCTCCAATTAGACCAGAACATTTCATCTATATCATACTTGTCTTGTAATTCCAACCAAATTGATTCAAATGCGTTATTTGCCCTTACTTGGTCATTACGTTGCAGTTTACCCTTATTAAGACCTAATCCCTCGAATATACTATAGTCTCGGTCATCATTTTTACGTTTAAACTGATCTACAGAAACCTTTTCATCTATTTCGCCATCTCCAACTTTACTAGCTAATTCATCTACTACATTTTGAGCTGAAGTTGTAATAACATCTTCAGTTATTACTTCTTTACCTAAATCAGTTTTAGCTAGTCTTTGTAATGCAGATTGTGGTCCTGTTCCTTTTTTATCGCCAAAATCAAAAACTTCTTCTACAGTTGGTGACGGAGGTAATCCTTTTATAATTTGAATTAAAAGACCTTTTTGCAAATTAGAGTATCCTTTGACACCTCTTTCTTTTGCAATATCCCTCAATCTAGCCAATTTCATTTTAGGTAATTTTTTATCAAATGCTTCTTTTTCCGCTATAGCTTCTGCAGATGCTTCCTTTTCATTTGCTAATTTCTTTCCATGTTTTTTAATTAAACTTCTACCAAGACTTAGTAACTCTACTTCTGCTTTAGCCTGTTTTCCAGTTGACATACTTCCTTTGTCTTTTCCTATTGCCAGAAGTTTCTTTTTTTCAGCTTTAGTTAACTTAACCTCAATGCCATCAACAATAGCGACTGCTTCATTAATACTTTTAGCAGGAGGAAACTGTACTCTTTGTTGAGGAGCAAGATATTCATCAACAATTTCTCTTGCTTCTTTTGCTGTTTTTTGAGATTTAGGTACATTTGCTAATAAAGTTTTCTCCATAAACTGGAGTCTATTTATCATTTCCTGTTTTCTTTCATTCCTATAATCTTCGTAATTCTTTTTACTTTCTTCGTAAAATTCATTTTTAGGAAGTTTTGCAATAAAACCGTCTGTTTTCTTGTCTATTGCTTTAAATCTTTTTTCTATATCAAAGTATTCGTACAAATCTTCTGGTGTTCTAACTGGCTTACCTTCGTTGCCTTTACCCTCTATTAATCCTTTGACGGTTCTTGTTAAAGTTTTTTTATTCCCTCCAATTCTGCCAAGTGATTTTGTTGGGTGTAAAGTTTTAGGCGATGGAGCTACAGGACTTTTTTGTTGTGGAGCATCTATTGCTTCCATAGCAACTGCAAGAGAGTTATACAAAGCAGTATCACTTTTTTCTACCCCAAACACTTTTGCTATAATTTCTTTAAACTTGTCAAATAGAGTCTTATTAGTTTTCTTGTACTTTATGTTTTTAAGTTTATTCTGAAATGTCTTATTGGTAAGTAACTCCGCAGTAAACTCATTAAGATTAGAAAATCCATAAAATTCATCTCGCAAAGCTTTTTGTAAATCTGTAACGTCATCTTTAGATACTTTACCACCTTTAATTTCTGCATATAGCTTTTCAAGATTTGCTAATGATTGTTTATCATCTTTAGTTAAACCATCTTTTAGCGTGGTAAATATTTTATCTAGCTGTGCAACCGATTTATATGCCTTAGTATTTTTCTTTAATCTTCCACCTAGATAGGCATTAATGTTATTGGATGTGGCAGCGTGTACAGCTTCGTGTAAAACAACTCTTTCTAGTAATGAGTCATCTTTGCCCTTTGGACTTATTTTTATATCGTTGGTTGATGGATTAAAAACACCTTGATACTTTAATGCACCATCAAATTCTATAGGAACATTGCCTACTACTTTTTTTAATAACCCCGCTACTCCTTTATTTTCATCTGAATTAGTTTCAATAAATTGTAAAACTTCTTTTAGGTTATTTTTTTTGTTAGAAATCGTAGGTCTTAACCCCTGTGGTTGAGGTTCTTTTAATGTAGTTGCAACAGGGTTTTTAGTAATAGGAGCATCTACACCTTCTTCAATCTTATATCTTTTATTCTTATCAGTTAATGCAATCCTTATAGAAGATTCGTGTATTTGATATACATTGTTCTTTTTAATTCCAAATAACTTTTGACCATCAGGACTAAGAGTTACATTGTAGACCTTTTCTTTTTTGTTATTAATAGGATTAACAGATTGAGATACGCCAAGTACTCTGAAACTATAATTAAGGTTGTCGCTTTTATCATTATTTGGCAAGCCTTGCATTATCTTTTTTAGTTGATGGTCGCCTAAAGATTCTATATTTACTCTGTTAATAACAAAGGGGTCTCTTTCTGTTTGTGGTTTTATAAATTTATCATCAGATATTTTTGTTTGATTGCTTTGAACTTTTTTTCTATTGTCTCTTTGTTGCTTTAAATCTTCTAATCTCTTTTTTAATCCATTATAAATTTCTTTTTGCTTCGTAGTCATTTTTTTTATTTGAAGCATTTTATTTAATGAATCAGAAACTTTTTGGATGTCATTATCTATTGCAATACTAGACTGATTTATTTTGTTGTTATTTTTGGTAGGTATGTTTGCTTTGCTAGTGTAATTGGTTTTTGATTTAGGTTTAGGTTTTCTTTTATCTACATAGTTAGGAAATATTGCTTTTATTTCTCCTGTTGTAAAATCAAGTTTTTCTAAATCGCTATCATCTATATTCAATTTGTTTAACAGTGTTTTTGAAGTATTGCCTAACACATTTAATAATTTTTTCTTATTGGTCAATGTGCCATCAAGACCTCGTAACTCAGCAAACACATTAATAATATCCTCATCTACTCCATCTGGATATACATTTAAAACAGATTGATACTCGTTCATAGTATCCATTATTCTGTTATAGCTATACTGCATATTGCCATCTTTAATAGAACGAAGAATTACTGCTTGATCTACCATATTTGTAAAAGGTTTATTCTTTTTGGTAGCTTTCTCTATATCTGCTTTAATCTGGTTAACTAAACCATCATATGAATCTCTATCTTCTTGAACACTTTCATCAAATTGCGCTCTTGGTTCGTTTCTAATTCCCTGTCTTAAAAGATTAAAACTACCTCTTGCAGTTTCAAATGCACCACCCATTGCAATTCCACCAAACGTAGCACTACTTAATCTTTCTCGTTTTTGCGCTTCAGTCATTTTACCATAATTACCAATGCGAGCTTCCCTAGATAAAAGCACACCACCATTTTCTGCCATATGAATATTTAAAGCTTCTTGCATCCTTTCAGTAATGCCTTCTTGAGTTGCGTTAGTAGCTATGTATCCAGTTTGACCTACTAATTTTTTTCCAAGCTTTTTTGCCCACCATTCATTAGCCATAGCTTGTTGACCTGCTTTAGACTTTAGGTATTTAGAGGTTACTAAGCCTGTTCCTGTTTGTAAAACAGCAGTACCTAGACCATATGCAACCGAAGAACCAATCTCCATAGCAGTGGCGTATAATCCGTATTCTCTTGCAATTGCACTAGAAAGCCTTGTTATGTCTCTATCGGTTAACTTGTCAGCAGTAATATATATAGCACCTTCTTCACCTTCATCTATTTGTATTCCAAATTCTTCAGCAAATTCATCAGGGTCCATAGCACGTTTTAATAACTTAGCTTTTTCTCTCATTCCATAATAGTTTTCCTCAAACTCAGATTGAAAGTGTCCTGTTTCTACTAAAAATCCAGGTGCGCCATATTTTAAACCACCTTTAGCCGCTCCAATAAATCTATTACCTCCTCGACCTCCTCTTGCACCTCTAAGAGAACCTACAAGCGTAGCAATACTTTGAACATTTTGAGCAACTGTTTCTGCAATTTTATGAAATAAATAATTTTCTTTTAATGTAGGTACATCAACATCAGTAAATGGAATATCTACTGCTGAACCATATTCTGCTTTTACTTCAGCATCACTTAAAGCAAACATCCCTGTTCCGTACATTTCAGGTTGGTTTGCATAATCGTTTAACATATCAGAAATATCAGTTAATAAATTTTTACCATCCTCTCCATCACCAAAAGGAGTTAAATCTTCCCAAGCAGATCCTAATGTTTTTGAAGCTGAACCAAAAAATCTTGCTATTCCTTGCCTAAAATATTTAGAAGTAGTGTGTCTATTATGAGTATCTGCATATTGTTTCATTCCATCTTCTATCGCAGGCAATAATATTTGACTTAGATAAGCATCTTGAAATTGATTAACTACTTCTTTATCCTCTATAGAAAGATCGTCTGGCAATGAATCCATTATATAGGTTTGTAGACTTGCCAATCCTATAGCTTCTTGGTCTATAATTCGTTTTTTATGAGCTTCCGTTAAGCTTGGAAAACGACCAAGTGTTGCACCTTGTTTTTCTAATAAATCTCTATAATATGTAAACGTTCTACTGCTAACACTGCCATCCCCTACCTCAAACGTAGTTGGTCTATATTGACCTTTGTTAAACTTAGAATCAAGTGGGTCAAACGTAGGCACATCCTCATAACCTTTTTCACTAAGGTATTTATTAATATCATCAAACAATAGCTTATGTTGAATTGTTTTATTGTCGTTAAGATATTGTGGTTTATAATTTAAAAAACCTTTAGTCTCACCAAAGGCATATGTGGCTGATTTGTCTAAAGCCTTATCAAGCTCTATCCCATAATCATCTGGGCGTTCCATACTAAGGTCTATAAACTTTTACTTTTTGATAATTGTCATACTTTGGAGTTAGCATAGTACCATCCTTAATGAGTTTATCTTGTTTCTTTAATAACATAAGTGGCTCATCATAGAGTTGCTGTGCAATATTAGTAACTCCCTTCATTTCTAATTTTGTAGCTATGTCATCTGTTTCAAACCTTTCCTTTACAAGGTAAGTGTATGGATTTGCTTTTCTTGCACCAATCCCCAAGAAACCACCTTCTTCATCTGGCATTTGATCTTTTGCAAAATTTAAATATGCTTCTATCCATTCTATTCTAGTTCTGTTATTTTTGTCGTATCTTGATTTTGGATTTTTTAAATGACCTGTAGTTTGTTTTCCATATTCGTCTATGTATCCAAAGCTTCCTTCTAAATCTTCTACTTTTAAATCTTCAAAAGCATCGCTTACTATTTGATCAGGTACTAGACTTAATAAACTTCTAGCTAAATCTTCATAACCCTGCTTCATAAAATCTGTTCCTTTAGATGCAACAGCAGATTTTGCATCAGTATAAATAGAGGCGCTTGGTATTATAACCATCATTTTTTCTGCACCCTCATCACCTTTTTTAGATAGAGTTGCAACATTACTATACAAATTTGCAATTCCTTTAGTAGCAGCTTGTATTGCACTCACTTGACCAGGATCATATCCCGCATACTTATCAATAGTTGGAGTAACTTTTTCTAACTGTTCTCTTAACGTTTTATTCTTTTTTTGTTCTGCATCAAGAAGTTCTTTCTGACTAATAACATTAGCACCTACAGTACTTTTTAAATCATCAACCACAGGAACGCTTGTCATTTGAGATAAAACATCAGCTTGGGCTTGTTGTGTTTCAGTTCCAACTAACGGAGATTCTTTATCTTTTAATACGCTTCTTAATAAATCAGTGTCAAATTGTCTTTCTGCATCTAATCTAATATTGTCTAAACTTGTCATTCTTTCTCGTAAAACAACTTGCTGACCTTTATTAAGACCACTATTCATATTGTGCATACTACTTAAAAAATCATCTTTTAAATCTGTCCATTCAGATTTGTTATTTGGTTCAATACTTCTAATATCTTTCTCTATTGTATCCATCCTAGAGTATAATTTGTTAAAGTTTTCTACATTTTGTTTTTCTAGTTTTAGGTTCTCTTGGTAAATGTTACCAACCGCTTCAGTAAATGCAGAAGTTCCTTTTAACTTTCCTATATTCTCTATTCCTGAATCAAAGTCTTCATTTTTTAATGCTTGATTAGACATTAACTCCATAAGACCAGTTATCTTATTTTCAGCAACTCTGTTTTGACGCTCTTGATAATTAAGCATCGAAAAGATATTTACATTACTTCTATTTTGTGCCACTACGTCCTACTTTGATATGCGCTATACCCAGTTCTTAAAACTTGACCAGAACCAGGAACTATTGTATCAGCAAATATTGAGCCTACTCCAACAGCCGCACCAACTATTGCTTGCTTTTTCTCTTTTTCTAGTTCTTCTTTAGCATCTTGTAATTGTTGTCTTGTGTCCTCAATAGCATCTAATGAAGCTCGCCTTCTTTCGTCTATCTTGTTTACATCACTCTCAAATCTTTTGTTAGCATCAGCAACTATATTGTCTAAACTCTTATCTAAGTTTCTTCTTACATCGTTAGATAATTTCCTAAAATTTCCAACTGTATTTTTAGGATTCGACATTGAGTCTAATTGTCTTTGTAACGTTGTATTAGTACTAACACTGCCCGAATCAATTGTTGACATCAATACATTTCTTGAATCATCTACGGCTGTTTGAGAATCTTGGAACGCTTGAGACACCATGCCTGGAATTTGATTTAAGCCTTCTTCTACATCTCCAATAGCATCACCAAATTGACCTGCAGCCATAATGTTTCCACCTGCCATCATAGCTCCTTGCAATACATTACTAGCACCACCAACGCTTTCTAAGGATTGATTAATGTTATGCAATCCCATTGCTGCTCTGCCTTTTAAATTTTCAAAAGCTGATTGTTTAATAACTCCATCAGGAGATACCGCACCAGAAGTTTCAACAAAATCAATACCACTCATATCAATGCCCATAGCAGATTTACCTATATCTCCGCTTGCAATATCTTGCAATCCCTCATTAAACCATTCATATCCAGGCACTTCTTTCATTTTGGTTGGATCGAGTGACAAATCTTTACGAAAATCTAACTTAGGTAAATTATTAGTTGTGTTTTTGCCTTGATTTTCTGGCATTGCTTCATCTCTACTAATATTTACATCAACTGCAGGTCCAGTTAATTTTGTTCCTTCCATAGTTGTATCAGCAGGTTCCATCCAAGCTTTTGGTACTGAACCATCACTAGTGTCTACAAATTCTGTTCTATCTGAGTCGCTAACAAAATCTATAGGCTGTACATTGGTTTGAGGGTCCAGATTAGGTAATGGATCCAACACAGGTTGCACATTACTGATCCCTCTTGCATTTCCACCTAATGGATTTGTTAATTGTTCAAGTGTTGGTTGTATCATTACATTAGATTGTGGAGGACCAATAAATTCAGGAGGACCTTGCATTGGTCCTGATTGATTCATTAAAGCTTGTAAATTTGCAGATACAATTGGTTGAGGAGGTCTTCTTCTATTATAAAAATTACTTATTGCATCAGTAGGTTCTGGACTAGCTGACATAAAACCATAATTTGGTGGACCTTGCATAGGACGAACTGGGTTAAACGTATTGTAAGTAAACTCATCCATTTGGAATTGATAAGGACTCATTAAACTGTCCATTGTAGGAGACATAGTATAATTCATTAATGAATCGTCCATTCCTGAACCAATATAATCAAATGGTCTATTTGGTTTTGCCATTGTTAACCTTCATTGTATTTAATATTTCTGTTATGCTATCGTTTACATCTTTTATCCCAAATATTCCTTTTAATTCTTTTACTCTTTTATCACCAATAAAACTTGCCTGATATATTGAATTTAAATCAATAGGTACGCCTTTATAGGTTGCACCATCTCCTTTTAAAAACCTTCCATAAGAAGGAAGAACTAAATCATTAATACCTTTAGATGATGCGAACTTGGATACCGTGTCATAGATTTTTCTATTCTGCTTATCAAGTTCTCTTAGTTTAAAAATTTTATCAACAGCATCTGCGGCAACCATTCCACCATAAATGGAACCTTCAGCCTTTTTTGACATTTTTTGCGCAGAGCGAAATGCTCTATTTGTTTTGGAGTTACGAGGATACATTAATTTACCCTCGCTAATGAGCGGAAGTGTATATATACGGACATAAAACACCCCCTAATTAGAGTAAATAATTTAATATGTTTATTTTTTATTTGCATTTATAAAATTTTTAACTATGTAAGCTATCACCTATTTCAAAACTTGCTGTTTCACCAAAAGGATGAAACGATACATTTGTTCTAGTTCTAAAAAATTCTTTATCAGCTTCTGTAGCACCATTACCAGTAGCACTGTCATAACCTCTTAATTGAATTTTTATAACTAAATCCCAATATTCGTGATTGTGTGAAAAATTTCCTGCAGAAGTATTACCACTTGAATAAATTGGTTCATCATTATTATTAAAGCGTGTAGGCAACGAATAATTGTGTTTACCATAAATGTGAACATTTTGAACCATAGGGAAATAAGTATTTGTTTCGTGGCTTGTGTTTGCTAAATCTGCAGGGTCATCAGTATTATCATCGTCGTCTGAAAAAACACCATTGCTTACAATATATTTATAATTATTTCCACCTCTGCTTCCTGGAGTTCCACTTGATGAGTCAGTAGTTATTATTTCACTTGTAGTATTATCACTATATTCAAACTGATTAGTAAGAATTCCCTGTATTTTGTTATAATTATTGGGACTGTTTTGGTGACCATATCCATTATTAATTCGAGACACCAAATGTGATTTTATGAAATTTTGACAAGAATGTGTTATACTACTAAACCAATATTCATTTGAATCAAAAGATGTACCACCAACTGCCCAAGTTGTAGGACCTGAAGATGCGTTTACCCAAGCATTATTACCTCCTCCATTGTATAATTGGCTTTGAGTCATTTTACCACCATTAAATATAATTGGATGCAATGTCATTCCACCTGCAACCCAAAACAATAAACAATCAAAATCACCAAACGTATGTTTAAATCCTGCCCTACCTGGATCACTAGGTTGATTATTATTATAAGGATGAAATGGTTTTTTTAATTGGTCAATTAATGGAGTAGTCCACTCATCATGATAATATTGATTTGCATCATCATAATCATCATTATCATCGTGAGAAACAACATTAACAGTCAAAAATCCTGAGATTAATCTTCTATCTGGGATTTTAATATATTTTGTTATTTCAACTGGACTTTTAACATTAGCCATAATTACGATCCAAAATCTTCATTGTATTCAGCAGATTCAAAATTAAATGCCAATAAAGAAAAGTTTTCCTTAAAGTCATTATTGCCAGTAGTAAAATGATATTTGTTTGCTAAGTTGTGTATTTTATAATCTTCAAATAATTCTATAGCTCCTGTAAAAGTCGAATCATAATTATGAAACCATATAGAACCAGCATCGGCATTAATTATTGGTCTACCACCTGAGTCTAAATAAAAATTTCCTGTTGCATCAATTTTTACATAACCACTTCCATCTAATATAAAATCTCCTGTTACATCTAACTCTGGAGTAGAATCAACATTAAATGTAAATCGAGTTGTAGTTCCATCATCCATAGTAATTTGATCGCCATCAGCAGATAAGATTATATCACCGTCTATATCAAGTGTTAAATGACCATTTGCTCCAGTAGTATCTACTGTTGATATTGTTGTAGCGGCTTTAGCTCCAACATCTATTTTAAAATTATCAGCAGGTGTAGTATCATCTTTGATTGTAATAGAGGGATTAGCTCCATCAAGTTCAATAATATTGTATGTTCCATCATTAACATAAACATGACCACCTCCAGGAACTAATGTTATATCACCACTATCTCCTGACGTAATTGTTAATGCTCCATTTCCACTATCAACATCTATTTCAGTTTGAGTAGTATCATCTCCGTCTTCAATAAGGTAAAATTGTCCAGTTTTAGAATCTAAAGTTATATGACCATCTGTAGTAGTTATTGAAAAATTACCACTGCTGTTGAGGAATTCAGTTTGTGCTGCAGTATCAGTGTCTTCAACTAATATAAACTTACCAGTAATAATATCCATCTCAAGATCGCCACCTGTACCACTGGCAATAAACTGTAATCCATTAGTGCTAGTAGACTCTATTCCATAACCATTTAAATCTAAACTATCCACTTTAATTCTTGTAGCAACGCTATTTGTACCAATAGTTACTGCATCTATAGCACCACTATCTATATTTACATTAGTCATTGATTGACTATTTGCATCCATAGCACCAGTTAATTGACTAATGGTAATAGCATCTATTGCCCCACCTTCTACCTTGTCTCCACTTATCTGGTCATCATCTAACAATAATGTTTGACTGGTTACATCAACATCTGTTCCAGATATATCGCCTGAGTCTATATTAACATTTGTTAACTCTTCATCATTTACATCCATTGGACCACCTAATTGGTCAATGGTAATTGATGCAATAGTACCACCCTCAACTTTGTCACCGCTTATTTGGTCATCGTCTAATGACAATGTTTTACTAGTAACGTCAATGTTAGTGCCAGATATGTCTCCACTTTGTATATCAACGTTTGTAATAACTTGACTATTGGCATCTAAAGAACCACCCAATGTATTTATAGTTATACTGTTAATTGTACCGCCTTCAACCTTATTACCACTAATTTGATCATCATCTAAAGCTAAAATTTGACCAGTAACATCTATATCCGAAGTAGCAATTGTTGCTCCGTCTATATTCCCACCATTAATATCAAAAGCAGAACCTTCTATTTCAGTTGCTCCTGCAGTTAATTTGCCTGTTAAGGTAAATGCTCCAATATTAGTAGCAGTTAATGTGTCTGCAATAGTAACATCTCCATCGGCTACATCCAATGCAACCTGACCATCTGTTCCTGTAATAGTTAACAGTTCTTCACTTGCATCCCAAACAAAAGAATCTCCTGCAGTTTCTGAATAAAAAGTAACATCATATCCACCACCATCAGTTCCAACTGTAACACTCCCAGTAAATGCTCTAGTTCCATCTACTAATATGTATTGAGGATGTGAGTCTAAAGTTAATCCACCTAAAGCACCGTGATTTAAAGTGCCTCCTCCGCCACCAGTAACTGTAATATTTGTATCTCCAGTAGAACCACCAAAAGTTTGATTAGGGTCATCAGATAATGGAGTGTAGTATTTTTTATTACCAATTAATTGAACTTCACGATACCCTGCCCCTGGAATATTCTGAGTAGTTTTTCCTCTACCACTAAACCTTTCTACATTTTGTTTAGATTGAGATTGATGTCTTTGCGCTCTTTTTTCTCTTGATGAAGGCATTACTTTATAGATTTCTCCCTATAAACCAAATTAATATCATTTATAGTAAACCGATTTGTTCCTTCAGATTGTGCTTGTCCATATATCTTAATTTGAAAACTGCGACCATTTTTTGCTTCACTCGGATTAGCAGGCTTTAAAGTAAGTGTTGTCATTGCACCACTCGTATTATTAAAACCAACATCAAATGATCTCCAAGTACCATTATCTTTTCTATATTGAATGGTTGGAACACCAGTACCAGTTACTTTATAATTAACATATACAGTTTTTAAATCTTTTCTTCTTGAACCATCGTCAAAAGCATGGTCTTTTGTTTCAATATCTATATAAGTTCTTAAAGATGGAACAATGACACTAAGCGCATCTACAATATCAGCAGCATTTGGTGACATAAATACTACTGTGTTTAATACATGAGCAGTAGTATTTGTATAATTGCCTTCATACAATGTTACAATCTCACCTTGTTTATTAGTTACAAGATTCATACTATTATAAAGATCGCCATCATCGTGATTTATTTTTATAAAATGATTTCTATCAAAATTGTATCTTATTCCTTCACCGCCATCTTTGTTCATTTGAAGAAATACTTCATTGCGAATAGGGTCAAATGCAATAGATGGATCATTAATATTTGTATTCCAATAAATATTATCCATTTTTTCCATACCCAAATCAAGTACTTCTTTTCCGTCAAACAGAAATAATCCATATTGGTTTACCCAACATAAACCTTTACCAGTTTTACAAATAGCATTTTCGTGCCACACACCTCTAAACTTGTAAGTTTCTTCTAGGTATTCTATATCTTGAGTAACGTTAATTAGATACAATGTATTTTCTTTAAACTCTAACAAGTAATCACCATAAGAAGCTAATGCAGTAATAGACTCCCCATCATTTGGAGCTACTTCTAAATAATCATATTTAGTATATACATCTGGTTGGTTTTGAACTGATTTATATACTCTATCGGGATAAAACATTTCTTTGTCTAAATCATCTTCAATCATTCCAACATTACCAACATAAGAACGATTGTTTAATACATCAGATGCACCAAATCGCATATGTTTTATCTTATCTCCTTCTGAATAACCACAAATAGTTGAAAACGAATCTATAGTAGCAGGAGTTTTATAAAGTAGTTTTGCATGAGTTCTTCCTGCAGCTACTGCACTATTTCCATCAGTAGAGAATGGAGTAAAATTGTCAAATAAGTTTTTTCTTATACCTTTATTAAAATCCATATTGGCTAAGAATTTTTTATCATTATCTACAATATCTCCAAGATTATCTAACTCTGCAAAAAATATGTTTGCACCAGTAATTCTTATTGAATGTGTATCATTAAAACCATCTCTATCCCAACAACCATCTGTAGTAGAAGGTTCTAAATAAGTTTTTACTTCTAATATATCTCCTAGATATTCTGTTCCCCCACTAGGTTGACCATCAAATTCTTTTGTTGGACCATATTGAGTTTCATCGTAAATCCAATTATAATAAAATTTATATTTTCCTAACCAAGTACCCTCGGATGATTCACCAAATTTTACATTTCCAACTGCCATAGTCATAAGCCAATCACTATCTCGATAAGTAGAACCTGGCATATTTAAATCAAATTCAATACCATCAACTGCACTAGAATTTGGATTTCCTACAACTTCATCATGTGAACCATATACACATTCAAAGGTAAACCACGTTTCTTCCAAAATTTCATTACTTGGAACTATAAATTTCCACATATTAGTAGCAGAACTTTCACTAATATGAACATTGCTACCGACAGATATTGTTAAACCTCCAGTAGTATTCATTATAGCATAAACTTCAGCAGGGACCCAAAGGTCAACAAAAATACTTTTATCTTCAAAATCAATTGGATTATCGTTAATAAATGCAACTGCTTCCTCACCTTCACTAGAATCAAAAGTCATGGCATATATATCTTTAGTGCCAGGATGAGTTGGATGTTGAAGAGTATCACCACCAGTTTCTCTATTTGCAGTCTGTATAAATCCTGCATTAATTACAGAAGCACCACCAGAATTATTATCTCCAACCTCCAATTCATTTAGTTCATCTCGTGATGGGTTTTCTAAATTGTCCTCAAGAAGAGTAGTAGGATAACCTACATCTCCTACATCCCAAGAAAACCAAGTAGAAGTAAACGATTTAACTGAATTAATATTTAAATGTAAAGAAGCATCATCAGTATCTAAACCTTCATTCATTTCTCCTGCATAAAAAGTACCATTTGTAGGTGGTCCTATTACATTTTCTTCAACATGATTAGTTTTATAAATAGTAACTGTATTATCAGCTTGTTTTAATTTTTCAGTAGCACCATAAAAAAGAGTAATATTATCACTGGTTGCATTATCTAACTGACCTTGACTAATTCTAAGATTACCATCAGAATTAAAAATGTTTAACTTAACCCTATCGCCTGCTCCTCCTGTATCTTCAGCATAACTAATTAACTGAGTAGCACTGTCAAGATCAAGATTTGTTAAACTATCAGCAACAAGCAATCTTGTTGTTTTATCAGAAGTAGTACCATCTGTGTCATCGTAAATAGCAAAAAGAAATACTTCAGTATCTGCTCTGGCACCAAAAGACAAATTAAAATCACGATTGTAAACATATAAACCTTCGTGATTATGATAAGGATCATTACTGCCATCATGAATAGTGTAAGTAACATTTGGATGAGCGGCAATGTCAAGTATCTGAGGTCTAGCACTAATTTGACCTTTTACATTACAATCAACATTAGTAGCTACTGCTAATTCATTTTCTTCTAAATCTCTTGCAGTTGCAAAGTTATTCCAACCTCCATCAAATGGATTTATTTCTTTACTTTTTTTAGGCACTTTTTCTACTTCTTTTCCATGTTAAATAATCAGCACCTTCATATGGGTCAAATATTGTAGTTACAAGTCTTGGGTCATTATCATCGTATTTAGGGTCTATAATAGTTACAGGACACATAAATATGGATTGATCTGCTAACCCTAGTTGTTCAGCGTATTTATCGTATGTTTTATAGCTTGCACACCTTATGGCGTGACTAATTAACCCTGTCATTGGGTCTTTTAAAACTTGATACCCACTTACGTGAGTATGACCTGCAGTTAAGATATGATCCCTCCAACCCATCATAGCCGCCTTAGAAATACCATGAGCCGTATTGTATTGACTATGTCCTTTAAAATTATGTCTACAATTAACTCTGATTTCTTTTTTATTTGGAAATTTTAAATTCAATCTTACTTGGTGATTTGCATATACAGTAGGTTGTCCTATCATATATTCCAAAGGATCTCCTGCACCACTCCAAGCATCGTGATTACCACCACATAGATATAACCACGGAACCATTTTGATAAAATGTTCTGTTAGTTTCCAACTCTCAGCGGCAGAGGTAGATTGCTCACCATACAACCTACCTAGCCTACCCACCCAGTTATTCTGAACATCGCCAACATTGCCACCAAACATACCATCGGTTTTTGCTACTAGTTCAGCGTGTTTCAAAAGAAGTCCTAGATTTGTACCATCGTCATCAACGTGAGGGTCTCCAAAATGAGCTATCGCTATAGGACCATCTTTTAACACTTGTATAGGGAAACATTTTTCTGCTTCTTTTTTTACTGTTTTTCTTGCAAACTTTTTTATTCGTTCTTCAACTAATTCATCAATATCAATTTCTTCTGGCATTGCAACTTCTTTTTGAAATCCTACATCTTCACGAATAGTCTGTTTCCATTTTCTAATGGTTCTTTTTTTAACACCAAACATTTCAGATAATTCTGTTGGAGTCAAATTTCCATTTGGAAACACATTGAAAAACGCATCGGGTATAGAAGCTAAGTTGACTTTAGTGTAATCACCTTTTGCTTTACTTCTTGCTATTCCTTTGGCAAGATTACCCATTAAGCCTCCACTGCTCTTCTGTACCAACCATAATAATATTTCATTAATGTTGGTTTACGTTTAACAAGATCAACATAGTATCTAACACGAAAAGCTTTAAATCTTGATGCTTCCAATGATTTACAAGCTCCAATCGTAGCCTTACCAATTAATCCATCAACAACTAAATCGTGACCTTTATGATTGCACGCTTGTTGAAGAATTTTAACTGCTCTTCTTTTACCTGCATTAACTACCATATCGAAATAAGATTCAGCTAGTTTTTTTGGCAATTGATTAGCTTTTGAAGAATCCCAATAACGTTCTTTATAAATCGCTATTGCATCATCCAATGTAAGGTTTTCAATATCAAGGTCAGGATTAGAACGTTTACTAATACCATATTTAGTTAAACCGCCTGGATCATCTGGGTCGTTGGTTATAGTTGCACCACCTTCCCTTTCAATAACTTTAGCAATAATTTCTTTGTAATGATCGCTCATTTTCATTACTTACCACTAAGCAGTTTCTTCATTATTCCTGCAACAATATCTGTACCTTTATCAATAAGGTTTTCAAAAAGTTCTTGCTCTTGTTCTTCGTTCATTAGAGGCAAGTTTATTTTTTTATTAATTGCAGTTGCCCATTCTTCTTCAAATTCTTTTGATTGAATTTTCTGAATAATAAGTGATTCTAAACCTGCAGATAACTGAGGAATAGACGATTCTACCTGCTTGGTGAGTTCACCAATCACGATTGATTTAATGTCCATATTTTTCTCCTATGGTCTGTTGCTTATGAAAAGACTAACAATCATACTAATCGTTCCTGCGAACACACTAGCGACTGTTTTAGCCTTAGTAACTTCATTTTTGTTTTGATCTACATCTTCTTCTAAACGACCAATCCGTCCATTTTGTCGTTCAAGATGCAATAAAACGTGTTTAACATCTGTTTTTACTTCTGCTAAATTTTCTCTTATGCTACTTAGATCGTCCATCTCTCTGTCTGTGGTAATAAAAAGGGGGTTTCGCTTCAAAATCATTATCCTCTTTTGGTTTATTAGCTACAGTAACAGTCTTTTTAAAAACAAACTTAAAAGGAATATTAAGAGTAGATGACGAAACCCACATTGCTATAATGTTTCTTTTAATTTGCCCATAAAAAAAGCTCTACCACCTGTAAGTTGGTCCAGATTAAATCTTGCACTTCTTAACTTATTATCAAGGTCGGCAACGTGATTAACCAAAACAATCTGTTCTTCGGTTAAATCACTTTCTTTATATTCTTTTCCATCAATATTAACAACTTGGTCTTTTTTTGTTTTAGCCATTATTATTTCCTTTTTAGTTTAAAGTTGACACTCCCAAAGCGATGTCATATACCATTCATTTGAAGCGCCTGGATCTAAATCTGCTTCAATACTTATTGCAAGCATTTTTATTTCAGTTGCATCAACATTTTGAGTAAAAGTAGTATTACTACCAAAATCATCTCTATCAATAACAAAACTACTATTACTTGTAATTGGTATTGATACTGTAGCAAAATGACGAGTATTTGCATTAAATGATGTTCTTGATACAGCTTGCCCTTCCTCAATAGTTCCAAGTTCTAAATCCATATTAAAACCATTTGCTAAAGTTCTATATCTCATAATTAGTTTTAAGAATTTCATACTTGACCACGGCATAGCGAAAAACCATCTTCCATCATTTTCTCCTTCAGCGTCATCACCCCACGGCAGGAAGTGTTTAATTTCTTGACCCATGTCATCAAAAAAGTTGTGTACATAGGATTGTATTATTTTTGGTTTTCTATTTAAGCTCATTTCAACTCCTTAGATTAAGTACATAAAAGAAACACCATCGCCACTTTGAGTCGCAATAATGTAAAAGTAACTTAAATTATCTATTTGACCGCTCCACGAATCCCCTGCTTCAAGCCAAACACCATTAGAACTAGTAACGCCACTATCACCAAGATGAATCCTACCTGTATTTGTGTGATTAGCAACAATAGTGATATAGCTGATTTCTAAGTTTCCACCTAGTGCTGCAGCAGTACCATTAGATGTTTGAGAAGCTTGACCAACACCACTTGGTATATTTGTTTCAACTGTTAATGAAGAGCCATCAAGAGTGACGTTATCTATGTCAACCTTTAGCGCATCTTCGCCATCATTAAGTACTGCATTGAGTACTTCTTTTGTTTGGAATTTGTTTAAACTCATTGTTTATTTCCTTTTATTACCCACCACCACCGCAATTAAGCATTATTAAAATTTTATTGCCCATACTGTTGATATTAACCAACCGTTGTTATTTGTTACTGTTCCATTAACTATTAACTCCATTATAATCTGCATACCTTGAGTATAATCTGTATAAGGATATGCTTCCATATCACCTATATCTTGTTCCCAAACTATTGCAGGTACATCACCAATTCCATCTGGAGCTGTATTCCACGAACCAATTTGAAATTCCATACTACTACTGTTATTTGGATTTGAAGTAGTTGTATTATTATCAAACCTCCTAGAAAGACGAAGTTCTACTGTAGTAGGATAGGATGTACAAGTATTGTCTTCTGGTTGAACTACAATCTTAACAAGTCTCATTGAACTATAAGGATTTAAAAATCTATGTTCAGGAGCTACATCTGTACTTGAACTAATACCACCTGCTCCACTGTTTACCATATTTCCATTAGCAGTCCACGGAATTAAATTAAAATCACCTGAAGATATAGTATAAGCATCACAATTATGAACAAAGGTTTGGAAGAAAAAACCTCGAGACAATAACTGATACCAACTACCATCTTGTTCTTTTTTTGATATTCCGTCACCAGTTTGTATTTTTGTAAGAGTATCAGATACTGAAGTAAAATACATTCCATTGTCAACCATATCAAAAACAATTGAACCTTTTTCAGCAAAAGATTGATTTGCAAACACAATTCTATTTGCATTAGAACTATCTGCACTAAGCATAAAGCTAGAATCTTCTGTGTCATCTGCTTGGTGTACATGAAAAAGTGCTTGTGGTTCCTCATACCCAATACCCAGTTGCCAACCAGACCCAGTTTCATCAAATATAAACCATTGGTCGTCAGTATTAATTTGATAAATAGTGTCTCCTTGCGCATCATTATATATTGTATATGCTTGATCAATTTCACTTCGTAGATTAATTCTTACTTGAGCTAAGTCATTTGGTAAAGTTCTTGAACCTAAAGAAGCTCCATCAAGATTACCCACTACCAATTTTCCAATATCTAAAACGCCAGTATCAGTAGGAGAAGTATATGGACCAGAAACACCATCCCAATTAGTATTGTAATTCAACATTAGATTTGAATCTTCATCATAAAGCTGAAAGGCAGTTGCAGATTTTTTTCTAACATTTAATGCAGTACTGCCATTTGGCTGAATATTAACAGATGGAGATGCTTGTTGACTTGAAGTTCTTACATTAAGTCCTTCATCGGCTGATATTTGAAAAGAATCAGATATATTTACGTTTACGTCAGGTGTTATAAAGTTTATCTGTGAATCATGAGTAGATTCAATTATTATACCATTTCCAGAACCATCAAACTTGATTAAATCAAGACCGTTATAATTTTGTATTTTATTAATAGATGATGAATCTTGTCCTAAAATTATATTTTGACCATCTTCCATTTCTAATGGAGCTTGATAAAGTGTTCCATAAGTTCCTTCAAAGATTACTCTTTTATTCCCACTATCATCATTTTTAAACCTTATTTTTGCATCGCCACAAGTAAGCCATAGGTTGCCGTGGTCACTAAGTATTTCAGTTCCTTGTGTACCAGGATCACTAATTAAGTACCCTATTTTTAACTTATCGCTTTGTTCATTATCTGTAAAAGTAACTTCTGAAGTGAATACCATATTTTGTAGACCTTCATGCAGTATTTTGTAAGGGTCGCCTGTGTTATTTGAAAAATATAATTTGTTGTCATCTCTACCAAATATATTAAAATAATTAGCACTTGTATCGGGGTCATTAGCACTGGATGGCAATTCTCTTAATCTAATTATTCCACCGTCTTCAAAATCTTCAGGTTGAGAACAAAATTCTCCTATAATTTGCCCAGTATCAGTATTAAATACTTCTAATGAAGATTTATCTATTTGGACATGAGTAGTAAAAATTGCATCTCCACCATTTTCTAGTGTTGCGCAATCTGAAACAACTATATTACCATTAACATTTAAGTTACTATTTATAGTAGTAACACCCGAAACTGTTAACGTTCCACTAGACTCTATTCCACCTGTGCCAATCTTTAATGCAGAAGAAGTTCCTTCTCCATCCTCTACTATTCGTATGGTTCCATCTACTCCACTATTAGAGTTAGATATTTGTAATAAATCCTTGTAGCTATTTGCTATTGTTTGTCCTGTTAAACTTGCCATTTATTCTCCAATGTCTTCATAATTTCTTGCAGTAGCCTCCCAGTTTGTTCCTTGAGACTCCCATTGATTCCAAAAATCAAAAACCTTTCTGACATAGGTTTGAACAGGAGGAATAATGTTTGTTTGTATATAATTTGCCATTTTATTTTATTGCATATGGATATGTGGTTACTACTTTGTTGCTTTTCATTTTATTACTCTGATGATCTCCTAACTTTTTCCAAAACTCTCTCATGTAATATTCTTTTCTTTCTAAATCACCTCTTGCATCAGATAGCATTGCTTTTACATAATCAACTACTGCAAGAGATAACATTCTTGATAGATTAATATGACTATCTTCATCAACAGTACTCGGTTCTACTAGGCTAGGGTTAGTATCACCAACTAATTCATTAGGGTCTACAGTCACAAAGGGGTATATAAAAGCACTGCCCTCAAACATTAATCCATTAGTGATATTTTCATCAGGATACATCATAGTTGTATCACCAGATTTCTTTTGATATAGATATAAGTTTTTACCTACAATTCTAAAAAACCAAGTTCTGTGGATGTTTCTAGCCATTATTCTGGTTCCGTATCTTCTACAACATCATCTGAACCAACTAACCTTCGTATCATTTTATACTTATCATCAGTTTCGTCTAAAACGGATACAGAACGAAGATGTAACAAATTGGCAGGAAAAGCATATTCTCTTGTTCCATCAATTATGCTTGTTTTCCAAGTTGCAATATTTTCTTCATTGTTAGAATTAATTAGATGAATTGCATCTTTAATAAATGCGGTAATAAGAGTTGTTTCTCTTGAACCGACTCGTTCCATTACTTCTTGAATAGTCATTAATCTAAACCTATAGCTTCAACTGCTATATCATCACTACCATCACTGCAAGCTGTCCAGTCAGAACTACTAGCTTCTCCATGTAATGGAAAAACCATTGCCTCTCCAGGTCTTAAAACTGCGCATACTTCAGTACCAACTTTTACTTGAATATTATCAGTAGTAGCTGAACCTAATGTGCTAGCATCGCCGCCCCATTGGTATCCACTATGCTTTACCCAAATAAATGTAGAATTTGTGTTTCCTATTTGAACACCCCCAGAAGTACCTTGCAAATAGTTAGTAGCCCCATCTGTTACTCCACCATAGTCTATTGCACCATCAGTGCTTGCTTCACCGCTTCCGCCCAATGTTCTTCTAATGTTTTCATGTAAAGTGTTTGTTTCTAAACTAGCACCATCAACTGCATCTACAGTGACAATAGGGCTAGCTGAAACTGCCCACTTTACTTTATGTGTTGTTGCCATTATTGACCCCCTTGTTGTTGTTGAGCAATTGTACTAGCAATAATCTTGCTATTATTTCTTATGTATGTTGTTATTTCTAATACTGCCCAGTCATAATATTTTCTTGATTCTTGAGAATAGAACGATGCGTTTTGAATTGATAAAGCGTTTTTCTGAGCCTCTTGACCTAGTTCTGCATTGTATTTTTGAACATCAGCATTGTATAATGCTAGTTTGCTTTGATATTCCTGTACATTTTTAGTTAGTGTATTAGCAAAGGCTTGGACCTCTTTGTTTATATTGACACCATAGGTTTGAGATTCTGCTTGAAATTTTGATAAAATAGCATTGTTATCTTGAACAACTGCCTGCATTTCTTGTATTGCATTTTGCAAAGCTCTTTGTTGTTCTCTATTTTTATTATCTATTGCTACTTGAAGTTGAGCCTGTGCTTCAGCAATATTGTTTTGATTGGCTATTTGTACTTCTTGAAAAGCTTCTTGAATATTGGCTTGAAATGAAACATTCTCTTTATTGAATTCATTTAGCTCATTCTGAATATCAGCTTGATACTGATTAAGCTTTGATTGGTTTTCAGCATTAAAGACTGAAATATTTTTTTGTACGTTTCCATTAAACTCTTGCAATGTTTTGTTTACTTCTTGCTGATATGCCTGAATTTCTGCTTGATACTTTGCAAGTTTTCTCTGTTCATTTGCATCAGCTAATTGAGCATCAGTTACATCCTTTTGGAGTTTTGCTTGATACTCTACATTAGACTCGTTAAAAGCATTTAAATTATTTTGTATATCGGCAGAGTACTTTTGCAGTTCAGTTTGTCTTTTAGTTCTCCATAATTCTAAATCTTTTTGAAGATTTGACTGAAACGTTTGAATTTCAGTATTTACCTCTGATTGATAGTCTTGAACCTCTGCTTGATATTTCTGCAATGCTTGAGCATCATTAGATTCTGATAATTGAGCATTTTGAATACTTAATTGTAATTCTGCTTGAAATTGTACATTTTGAGAATTGAACTCATTTAATTCATTTTGAATATCTGTACCATATTCTTGTAAAGCTATGGCATATTCAGTTTGCCATGATTGAACTTGCTGAACATTGTTTTGTATAATACTGTTTACTTCAGTTTGATATGCCTGTACCTCTGAACCAAATTGACTAATTAAAGAATTATCTCCCTGACTGCCTTGATTTGCATCTTGCAATGCAATTTGTAACTTGGCTTGATATTCTATGTTTTCTTTATTGAATATTTGTTGAGATTCATTAAGTCTTGCTTGATAATCACTAATCTGAGCCTGTATAGACTGAACTCTAGCCGCTGACATCTCAGGGTCTTCTTCTGAATTAATCCAATTGTTAATATCTGCCCAATCAGGAGCCTGCATTACAGGAGGCGTATATGTTGGAGCATTTGCTAACTTACTTAGGTCTACTTCCGATCCACCAGTTGATGAAGTATTTGCCTGTATCTGTGGAGCAATTGGTCTACTTGGAATATTCCAAGATAACGTTGGAAAAGTAGGCACTGACCCCAATGATGGTTTAGAATAGGTAGGAGCAGTTCCTACAACTGCTGTATTTGCCGATAAATTAGGCGCAGAAGGCGAAGTTATTGATACATTGAGTGATGATATGCTTGGAGCATCACTTAGGGCGATTATGGGCGAATTATAAACTGGAGCAGTTCCAGTAATTGTAACGCTTGAAACACTTAATGATGGTGCGTCTGGAATACTAGGACCAACAACTAAGTCACTTATGCTTGATAATGTTGATAATGTAACTTCTGGTTTAGTGTATGATGGTGGAGTATTTGCTCCAAATGTATCCCCTGCTGAAACAGTAGCAGTAGTAAACGTTGGAGCAGAAGCATCTGATCCTATTGCATCTACATAAGTAACTGTTGTAATACTTGGTGTATTAGGTGCATTTGAGCTAATAGTTAAATCCCCACCAAATGAAGGTGAAGGTATAGTTGATGGAGCAGTAATTGAGGACCAACTTGGAATCTTACCTACTGCTAACTTTGTGAATTCTTTTGAAGAGGCATGATATACTACTGCATTTCTTAAATCAGAATTATCATCAACCTTTGAAAAATCTACATAATAGTAATAGCCTTCTTGACCTGCTTGTGGTTCAGGTTGTATTTGAATTTTGCCATCACTAACTGCATAAACAGGATGTTTTGATGTTGCTTTTTTTAGACTGTTTTCATCAGATGCCCAAGCCAAATCATCTGAAGATATTTCTCTACAACCATATCCATTTCTTTTAACACTTAAAAGACTATCTACATTTAAAACTGCATCGCTATCTCCATTACTGGTCATAACTCCAGATTGACTTGATGCCCATGTCATTAATTCTTTTGGAATACTAGACACCACCATTTTCTGTGCTGATACAATAAACTGGTCATCTGCATCAGCTACTCCAGTAATGTTTTCAATATCTAATTCTATGTTTGTTGTTGCCATATGTCCTCTTTAAAAGGTTCTTCGGGGATGCGACTTGGGATAACCCGATGTGATTGGATGTGAAAGGAAAACATCCCCGAACAACACTTTTTTATCTAACCTATTTCCACACTGCGTGTGCTTCAGGCATTAGACACTCAAGACCAGCCTCAGTTTGAATGAGGTCAATCCTGCGGTCAACACCTGTGTTTTCAAGGCTCTGAACACCAACGTAGATTGATGTATCACGATTCACGCCATTACCGACCAATGGTCTGTAAGCTACGTGCTTCATGTTTACGCCAACCATCTTGGCTCCTGCAGCTCCACTGTCGAGGTGGATGTTACGAGTAACATTCATATCGCCATAAGGAGTAGAGATTGTGGTAACGTTAAGTCCGAAGACTTTCTTTTTACCAGTAATCGACATATCTGCTCTACCATAACTAGCACCACTTGAATCAGGAGAAGATGCTCCAGGTTTTACCATACCAACATTGTTAGCAAAGTAACCACTTAGCTTGTGTAACCAGTTATAGATTTCAGTGCTTGCAAAGAACACAGTAGCCGCACCATTATTGTATCTTGGGTCTAGGTAATCGCTCATATCATCAAGGAAAGAATCCTGTGATTTTGTAGCAGTATCTAAACCAAAGATATTACCTGACTGTAAGATATAATCAACGATACCTTGAGTGTAACGAGTTGTACTATCAGAAAGTTTTCTATTAAACAAGAAAGCTTGCTCCATATCGTACTTATGCTCGATTAACTTCTGTTTCCAGATTCTTGCCCACTCATCTGGTACTAGCTTGAGCTGAGTTGCTCTAGCAGTATTTGTCATTTGGCAAGAAGTCTTAAAGATTTGAGTAAATCCAAAGACATCTCTGTATGGTTGATCTTTCCAACTATCTGGGAAACCACTACCTTCAGCGTGTGCATTACCAACAACATAACACTTATCAGCTTCGCCTGCGCCTGCAAGGTCGATACCATCAAAGGTACTTCCAGCATTGTCAAACTCAGCACCAGGAAGCATATAGTAACTTGAAGCAACTGCTACTGCAGGTCTTACAACTTTTACTTCTGCATAAATTGCTTCAGCATCTGCACCAGTATCAACAACGCCAATATTGGTAATCTGACAAATGAGGTAATCTTGACTATCAACTGCAATATCGCCTGCATTTCCTGGAGACATATCATCTTGACCAGCTCCTAATGAAGCAGTAAGAATAATACGAACAGGTATCTTAATCATTTGACCAACTAAGAAGCACTGAGGTTGTGTTCCAGTGTCTCCAATAGTAATGCCTGTTTGTCCTAAAACAGATTGTACATTACCCTCTGATAAGTAATCTGCTTGAAGTTTAACATTCATTGTCTGACCTGCGGCTAAATCGCCTGCAGCAAATGAGTAGTCTACGTATTCGTTGTCATTGTCACCACTTCCGATAGTGCCACCATCTAGGTCAAGACCTACTACATAAGCATATCGTTTGTGAAAACTGTGACGTTGCTCAAGTGATTTGAACTCTGGATCATCAGTTGGTTTTTTAGATGCCATTGATAGGAATCTAAAGAATGGTGTTTGGTCTATTGCTAGCTCTGATACACGATCACCAAACGCATATCTTCTCCGTAAGTCACCAATCCCTGCACCGCCTGTGTCAGGACTAGCACCTTTAGCCGAAGGAGCAACATCATGTGTACTAAGAAATAATGGATTGTCTGCCATTTTTCTCTCCTTTTGTTTTGCTTGTTATGTCAAAACAAAACGCACACCTATTTAACCGAACAAGTTATCTACCTGATTATCTAAACCTAGTATTGCGTCAAATACCTGATCGTTAGCATCCACAGTTTTAGCCTGCGAATTTGTATTACTTGCAGTAGTAGGAATACTACGAACTGCTTTCATTTGTTTAAGCATATCATCTTTGGTACTATTAGCAACATTAGACATATACAAGTCTTTGTTTTTTAATAGATAAATATCCTCAAATCCAATTTGATGTTTATTTGCCCAATCCATCATTTCAGTAAAATCTTCATCGCTCATACCAGATTTCTTTTTAAATGCTGATGCTTGTTTATCACGCTCTGCCTTTTGCATTGCTTGTTGCGTGTTTTGCTTTTCTGCATTTAATCTTGTTTCTACTCTCTGGCTTACCGCTCTGTCAATCATAGTTGAAAATACTTTTGAACTATCACTATTTGGATTAGAGATTGCTTCATCAATATCAAAAACAAAGTCTTCAGGAAGTTCTAACTCTTCTTTCAGTTCTTTCGGTTTTTGTCCGTTTTGAACATAATCTCTTATTGTATTGACTAAACCTTCATCATTTTGAAGGGCTTCGATGTACGGCTTAAAGCGACCAAACTCGTCTAACTCTTGTTTTAATTTTTGAGCTTCACGTGATGAATCTGAATAACGCTTCTTCCAATCAGTTTCGTCCTGTTGTGGAGCCTCTTCTATATCAGTAAAAAGAGGGTTGTCCGCTACAGGTTCTTCTGTTGCTTCTTGTGTATTTTGTTCTGGTTCAATGTCGTCTAGTATCGCACCGTTAACTTCTCGATCTAAATCGTCAAAGAAACCTTCAGCAGAGCCAAGTACAGCATCTTCTACTGCATCTTGGGTTACTGCTTGTTGTTCTTCACTCATGTTTAATTAACCTCCATAGGTTGTTCTTGTGAATTCTGTTTTAGGAGTGACCGTTGTAAATCTGATTCTGCTTTGACTCTATCTGCAGAACGACCTTCCGACATCTTTCTGTCATTAACGGCTTTCTTAACTTCAACTTCTCCTTGCATAACTTTTGATTTGATACCCGCCTGTACCAACTGCCTTGATAATGTTTCGATGGTTCCATTTTTGTCTTTTATTTGTTCTTGTAATTTTGCCAATTGAGACTGCAATTGAGAGTATAAACTCTTTCTTTCTACAATCTTATCTTTATTACGTATATCTGTTTCGGCAAGTACTGCAATATCATCAACAATACCAAGTTTCATTAATTCTTTCATTTCTGCTAAATATGCCCATCTATTAACAGGTAAAGTAGAACCAGCAACAATACGAACATCAAATCTCGCAGTTTCATAATCGTTCCATTTGCCAATAGCCTGACCATAATCATTGTAAATAGGAACATTGATTTCTACTTCTTTCATATTTTCAATATTATTGGGTTGTACAATTCTCATTACTTTATGAGCTTTGTAAACTCCTTGACTAAAATCTTTTACTACCTGACCTAATTGTTTAAGTGATGGTTCAATGCTACTCTTCAACCATTGCTTTACCCTTCGTGTGCCATATTCATCTAATGCTAACATTCCACGATATGTTTCTGATTGATTTTCACTGCTTCCCATTGAAGTCCCGTAAATACCTGCAAGATATTCCATATCAACTTTACCTTGCTGAACTATTTGATAAAAAGCAGATGACAATTGAGCAGGCATAACCTCTTTTGGGCTTTCAAAACCTTGATTAACAGGCAACAATGCGCCTGGAGCGGTTGCGAACTTCTCCCAATAAGCAGTATCAATGGAACCTTCTTGGTACATCCAACGTAATGAACTACCCAATGAGGCGTTGTGTATCATAAGCTGATGGGCTTTGTTGATTTCTTGCTGTTTACCAACCAAAGGTGCAACTGCGCTCATCGCAAAAGGAGTTCCTGTCCATTTGTACATAAAAGGAACCAATGGGTAATGCTCTGAAGGAAGAATATCTTCCGACAATGTTATATCACCTGCGACTTTTAATAATTTTATCTGTGTTCTATAAAAGAAAACATGGTCTACAATCATTTTAGAAAATTCTTCATCTTTTTTAAGAGCGTTATATTCTTCAGCAGTAATAACTTTATTTTCTATAACAGACATTTCTTTTTGTGCTTCTGCCATTAATTGTTGACTCAACAATGCTAACTGAGCTTCATTATTTTTAACTGCTTTCTGAAGTTCTAACTCCATTCTTTCAGGAAGTATTTCTCCATTTTGTACACCTTCTTGCAATTTATTTTGTAATTCTTGTAGTTGGACCTGCATTTCGGCACTGGTTTCGGCAATTTGAGTGTCTACTTGTTTTTTTACCTGTTCAACCTGTTCAGGACTTGGTATTCTTCTATAAAACACATTGCAATATTTAACTTTATCTCTTTCATACACTTCAAAATATTCAACCATTGGACTTTCCTGCCCTTCTTCGTCATAACCAGTGGTTATTTCTTTATATTGAAAATCAGCAGAAAATTCAGGTTTATCAGTATAATGGTATTCAGTTGACTCCATTGAGGAGGATCTACCTATCTTAGATTTGTGTTCTGGATATAATTTTATTAATTGTGCTTTTGGCAATACTTTACGAATCATTATAAAAGAAGCATCTTTAAACAGAGGATCACGTGATTTAGGGTCTATGTAGACATCAAAAGGGTCAGGTTGTTGAATAACAACTTCACCCATACCATTATCCATATTGGGGTCAACACATACTTGAAGAAACCCAAGTGATTTAGTTATTGCATCGTTAATTACATTAGAATACAAAGTTTGACACTCAGAAAGATTCCAGATATAATCAGCAACATCAGAGAAGACTGCAGCTACATCACTATCGGAAGCTTCTGTACCAACTGCCTGCCATCGAGGAGTGTTTGAGGTTGCATAATAATTAAGCATCTCTACTACAGGGATTATTCTATTAACAGTAAAGGTAGGCATACCCTGATCCCTAAGAGCCTCTATATCCTCTTGAGAAATTTGGTTATCTAAATAAAAATCGTGACCTTCCTGATTAATTGTTTCCCAGTCTTGTCTACGAGAATCATTAATAGCATTGAATAATTTTCTTACTCTGTCTGCTCTTTTGTCCTTCTTTTTAGCCATTAAGCTAACACCCAGTTTTTAGGACGGGATTTAGAATTCTTGCGGTAAATACCGTTTTCTTTGACGAGACTACGAGGAGGAGTGGCGTATTTGCACGCATAGGCAAGGGCATCTATTGTATCATCATGCGCCATGCGATTGCCAAATGTAACAATTTCATGGTGTAAGTCGTAATGATTTTTTTTCATGTATATTTGACCTATCGCAAACCTTTGTTGAAGTACTTCTTGAATCCTATCTCTCTTACTTTGTCTAGTTCCAGGTTTTTCTTCTTTCCATTTCACAGAAAAATCATTTCTTCTCATAGATTCAGAACGAAGTGCTTGAAAGATAGGTCTGGACATAGTTGTGTCCTCAACTACTTGAAGTAAAGGATGATATTTATGTGCTAAATCAAACATATGGTCTACGATACCCATATTGTTTTCGCCAACAATAGACATAACAGTAAGGTCACGTTGCCTAATATAATCTATTACATATATAGAATTATTTTGGTCTATACCAATTACCATTAACACACTGTAGTCAGAACCCCTTCTGTTAACATCTGTAGCAGGGTCTACACCAATAAACGTTTGAACTGGTTTTAGTTGGTCGTCATGCCATACATATCCAATTTGGTGTTCGTCATTCCATTCGTAGTGACCTTCCCAATATTTTATATGCCTAGAGTTAAATATTGAATCTTCTTCACTCTGGACTTGCATCATATACTCTTGATAGAATTTGCTTGGCATACCACTATCACGATAAAACTTTTTCTTTTCTTCTAGTTTTTCTTTAGGAAACCAACTTTGCCATAAAGAATTACCTTTATCATCTATTGCTTTATATAACCTAACATCCCAAGCAAAATCCTTTTTACCTTCTTTTTTAGCTTGTTCGCTATTGGTAATTAAGTTGTTGATAAAAGAATCATAGTGAACAGGAGTACCGTTAATCCGAAGCCTCCCAGTATGAGGCTCCAAAGCAGGATAAACAACCGCAGTGATAAGGTTTCCGTTCTTTGCTCTAGCTTCTGGAGTAAGTGTATTATTCTCATCTTCAAAGTCATCCAATATAATTAAGTCGTATCGTTTATGCAGTTTAGCTCCTCCACGAATACCCGATACATTTGATTTCGAGAGCAGTTTACATCCGTTGGAAAGTTCTATATCTTCTTCTGTCCATTTACGTCCTTTCATATTCCCAAAGTAGTATTTAATCTTTTCATTAAACTCAAGGTGAGTCTTTATATAATCCATATTACCGCTAGCAAGTTTTTGTGTGGCAGATACCCAACCATAAAACAATGGATTATCTTGTTTAGCAAAACAAAAAGACCACAACAAGTCACATTTAGTTAACACAGTTTTGCCATGACCACGAGGCATTATAATAGCTAACTGCTTTTTATCGTGATTCATAATGTCATCTGCTATTTCATAATGAAACCACGGAGTTTCAGAACGCATAAAGTCGTCAGCAAGAAACAATTTGCCAAAACTAAGCATATCGTTCTTAGCTAATTCAAATATCTCTTCAGCTTTACTAACGTTCTGTTTGTTTATGTTCATCGTAAGTAAACGTGTTTTCTTTTTCTTGACAACTTTCGCACATCCAACTATCTGGATTGCTTAAAGGTTTGTCGCACTCAATACAATGATTGGGTATTGGCACTACTTTTTCTTTTTTACTTTCTTTCTTTTTTTCTTCTTTTTTGATGGCATACCTACTTTCTTTTTACCGTAATGACCTGGCATTGTTTACCTCTCTTTTTTATTTTTTCTTTTTTCTTTTACCCCAAGATAAAGGGTTAATATTGAATTCTTTTTCATAGAAGGCTACTTTCTCTGCTAACTCTTCTCGTTGTGCTTTTTCTTCAACAATATGCTTGTTAAGTAGGTCTGCAATTTGTTCATTAGCGACAACAATATTTTCTTCAAGGTCTCTAATCCTTGTTTCAATTTGCCAATATCCATAGACAAGACAGGCAACGAGAACACAAATTTGACCCAACCATTTAAGATTAATAGATACAATGGCGTTATCATCAAGAATAGCAGTGCGATAACTTCTGGCGGTATTTGGTTTTCCTCCACTCATTTCACCTCTACGTGTTCCCATCTATTGTGTAAATGACAATAGTTATCACCATGATAAATAGTATTTGCATACCAATGTTCAATACTATCTTGGCACACAATTTCTTTAAATACAGTATTCTTAGTAGTATCAGAAGGAGATAACTCATACCCTGCTATTGCCCAACCAGTAGCTGAACAACCAAGATTACTTGTAAGCAAACAGTATAATGTTATAGTTAGTACGATTCTAGTGTTTCCCATTCATTCGTGAAAGTGACCCATCTATGCGAGACACTTGGTTATCTAAGTCGTTAATTTCTTTTGTAAGTGCATCAAATTTCCTGTCAAGCTTGTCATCAGACTTATTCCATCTGTTAATTAACTTGATTATCATCCCTTCCATGTTTTCAAGAGTCTCTGATTGACCTTTATTCTCTACTTTAAGGCTCTCTAAAGTCTCTTGTTGTTTGGCTGATTTGTTGGATAAAGAAATAACAAGGTAAACAAACATAGCCCCTACTACGCCTATCATCCCTGCTTCGCCATATATTGCTAAAAAATCCATCGTAACCTCGGCTGTCGCTTTGCGACAAAAAAATTTTTTAAGACGACCTAGTCGTCAATTGATTTTAATTCTGGTCTTTTAGCGGATTCTAATTGTTCGGTGTCAAACCCCTGAAATACTGCACCTGTTAGTTGAGTTACTTTGTTCTTAGGTATCACTTCAGCCGCATCCCAAAGCATATTAAACGCTTTTAGTCGGTCAACTGTCCGATCTGCGCCATCGGCTTCAGCCTTAACACCCTCGATTAAGTATTTAAGGTCTATGCCAGCCTCTTTAAGTACCTGGTCTAGTTCTTCTTTAACTGCAGACACGATTCTCTCCTGTTTAATTAAAATACCACTCTTTACTTTAGCGTATTTCCGATTGGACGAGTTAAATGCTTTTAAATACGCTTCTTGTGGAGATAACCCATTCGCCAAGTATTTTGCAAACAAGGCTTCTTGGGCAGTAAGGTTCTTACGTTCCTTAACTGAATCGAGATGATTGCGGTGTCCACCAAAAGAATAAATGTTTTTTCTTCTATCGGTGTCCATTTTTGTATTTGCGGAACAAATAAATGTTCCCGTACACGTGCCTACATAACGTACCTTTTTCTTGCGATGCAACATTTCTCCTGCACGCAATATCTGTATGACACATCCATCGTCAGCAGTAACCCATTCTCCGATTCCTGAACTTCGCCAGTCAGAGTTGATAGGTAATCCTACTGGTATTTCGTCTACATACTCGTAAACGTAATTCTTTTGACCCTTGACAACATACTCACGCATCTCCCATTTGCCCACCACACTTGTCGGCAGCACTAAACAGAGAATTCACTACTTCTTGCTCTAATTGAGGAAGTTGTTCAGCAAATTGAGAGTTCATTGTTACCTCTAGTTGTTTTGGAGCGGATTTTGGATCAAGTTCTGTAATTTCTTGCCTTACAGAGGAGATTTCTTCTTTCTCATCATCAAATACTATAGTTAGTGAGTATTTCTTCATATTATAAGCTACAAAATAAATGTTAGCGAGTGTGTAAAAAAGAATTGTCTTGACTTTTACCTTCTAAACCATTAGCTTGAGCGCGTCCTTGAGCGCAAGATAAATTATCTTTCTTGCGAGTTCTCAAGGATTTTTTTTAAAAAAATAAGCAACGGACTAAGAACTTGGACACTTCTAACCCTTTATTATTGCACTACCTGTGCGCCTCGACCAACCCAACTTTTAAAAATTGTAGCATTTTGATATGGGGTCCAAATGGACTCGGTACCCCCTTTGGTTGGGTTTCCACAATCCAACTTTCGTTAATTATCATTCAAACATAAAAAGGAGTAATAGAATGAGCAAAGTAAAGAAAGCTGTAGCGAAGTTCGTCAAGTTCTCTCTCTACTGTAATGCACTCAGTGAGAATAACCCAAACGGCGATGGTTCTTGGAAGTATGGGCCATCTAATATGGGTGCTGAAGTTGACTTTGGTAATGGTCAGACCGTCACTGAAGAGTTCTACTATAGAAATCCTAATGGTCAAGGTTGGATAACTCACGAGACCACAAGAGATTACACAGGATGGAAGAGAACCAGGCTCACCTTACCAGTAGAGTTCATTGGTATGGAGGAATCTGAAGTCACTGCTGAAGGCTTCCCTAAGCATATCAAGGTTGATGTGTTCGCTGACAAAGTCTCAATGGGTGATGGTATCGAGCCAATCGAGTAACACAAGCCCCTTCGGGGCTTTAAAACAAAATGATACTACTTAAGATGAGCATCCATAAAGTCATAACAAATCTCGGATATTATCATCACACAAGGCGTATTATAGTTAAACATTAGTTAAACAGTCACCTTCTAGGCTTCACCGCATCGAGGCTTGGAAGGTGGCACAATTTGGAGTCTTTAATGACAAATTCTTATGCAAATATGCTAGTCAATATCCTATACCATTTAGGAATGTCAATCATTTGGAGTCTCGCCTATACCCTTTCAACACTCATTCTAATCGCAAAAAAATTTTGGTATGTATGGTTCATATACATCCTAATAGAATTCGCAAAACTTTATATAAATGTACAAGGAGTAATAAATGGCTAATAATAAATATAAAACCCCAGAAGAATTAAACTGGTTCGATATATACGATATACTAGAAGGTATAGAACGTCATTATGATGAAAAGAATTGGGATGTAAGTAAATCATCTCGACACAAAGAACTATTCGATTATTGTGTTAAGAACGCTGATAAGTTATTTGAAGATGTAGAACATGAATACGACTATCTAGCCCCAACTGGGTTGTGGTGGAAAGTTGTAACAGCAGTATATGGATTTGATAAACGTGATACTACCATCAAAGAAAAAGGTGGCGATGATGCGAGGTTATTACATTGAAAATTAATTGCCTCATTAACAAGCGGATAGATTTATTCTTGATGTCAGCCGTACTTATAGGGTTGGGGCAAACATTTGAGGTTAGTAGCGATAAGCTATTTAAAGAAATATATTCGCATTTCTTACTCAAGACTTTGAAACATAGTCTATAAACAGTTTCAAGCAACAGACTTTCACATAACCTTAAATAAAGGAGCAATAGTATGTTAGAACCTTACATATTGTACGCACTTGTGATACTTATGAGTGGCATGATGTTAATGCCTATCGCATATGATCTCACAGATATGTACAAGCACAACCAAACCGCAAAACGCTTGCATCGTGAACATGATACACGAGTTCATTGCCCAGAGTGTAGTAATTACAAACCGCAGAACCTCATGTACTCATTAGATATATGCCTAGACTGTTTTGACTTTCAAATTGATAAAGAATGGGAGGAAAAAAATGGCTAAGTCATATTATATAATGAGAACCATCTTTGATAACCAAGAAATACTCAAAACTAAAAGAGTTGGTAAAAGATATGTTCATTTCACTCTTCCTAATGGTTTTCCATTAAAAGTAACCCACAACAACTATAAAGTATGGAACGGAGGTGTACTGTGAGAAACACCAAGACAAATAAAATACAAAAACGTAAGAAAAACGAAGAATTAAGGCGAAATGGTCGTACTCCTGCTCAAATTGCTCGTAAAAAACGAAAAAAAGCTCGAAGAGGAGGTGTAAAATGAGCAAAACTGATTATGTAACAGTAAAAGTGCCATTTCAAGAGGTAAAAGACGAAAAAACTGGCATGATAACTCGTAATTATGATACTACTGGCATAAAAGAACAATTATGTCAGGGTTGGGATGTTGATGCGAGTGAAGATGGTGCATTTATCGTCAAATGTGACTGTAATCAGTGTGTAAACCTGGAAAATAGACGAAATAACTACATCGAAGACTGGGAATTCTACCATATGGAGGATTTAAGATAATGTCAGATTTACAAGTACAATCAACTCTTAAACATAAAAGAAAAAAAATAGGTTGGAAAACAATGGATGGAAGACTTACTAACAATATTGAAATGAGTACATCTCATTTATTTAATGTTGTAAAAATGTATTACAACCACCTTGCTATTTTAACAAATATGCCAACTTATGGTTTTACAAAACAATACCAAGAAAAATATAATGCTTGGATAGAAAAACCTGAAAGAACAGTCTACGTATTAAAACATATGATTTTAGAACTTGAAGACAGAACCGATTGGGGAGATCGTGGTCATGAATTAGGAAAATGGCAATTAGAAACATATAAATCCATACGAGAATCAATAAAAAGAGGTGTTCCGTTTGAAACCATTAAACAATTAAAGAAAAACAATGATTTACAATATTAGAAAACCAAGATACTACCCCATATATGAATTGCATGTTAAAGGATCGTGTTACACCATCAGAAAAGGAAATAGAATAATAAAATACTTAGATGGTGCTTATGGTCATAAAAAATGCTTAAATGATGCATTAAAATGGGTAAAGGAGCAGTCATAATGAGAAAAATGCGAAGAAAAGACGGTAAAACTACTGTAAAAGTAACAAAACACATCATTTTAACAAATTTTTGGGAATATTACATCATTGATGACCCAGAAATGGAATTTCCAGAGGATAGTGATGTTCAATATGCTCTTGCAGATGGTATTGCACAAGAATTTGGCACTATTTCACTGTCAGAGTTAAAACCATACATACTTACATACACAACAGAGATGGATGAAGTTGATCCTGCACCAAAATGGGAGTGGATTGATGAATAAAACAAATAAAAAACTATACCAAATAATAGGCTTTTATGGATATCAATGTTACTTAGATGTATATGCTAATAATAAAGAAGAAGTTTGGGATGCAATACATGATGAAAAAATAGATGCTGGTACTTTGTGCAGAAAACAAAAATGGGGCGATGATGAATGGAAATGGTGTGATGTTGTTGAAATAGAAGAAAAAGATATGGTTTTAGGTTCTGCGGAGGATTTACCACAATGATTAGCACACCTAGAATGACTTGTTACGAGAAATTTATGCGACAAGCTGAATTCAGTGCATTGGCACCAGTAATTGAAGGATTAAATCATTTGCAATCAACATATGACTGGAATCTTCATAAAAAAGATGGAAAATCACTTGTATTAGACTGTTTTTCAAGAAAAATAAAAGTAAATACAGAATATTTGCCATTAGCATTTAGTCAAAATGAGGGAATCGTAGCTTTGTTAGATGGTTTAGCACAATTTCATGCAAAACCTTACATTAACAAACGAGATCATGTTATAAGCAAACATGGTATTGAAGCTGCAGATAGATTTGATGAAGAATTAATTGTAACCACAACAAATTATGTAAATAAGTGGTCAAGATTACTTTATCACTTCCATATGTATCGTCAAGAATTAAATAATACAGTTCTTATTTCAAGAGAATTGTTAATGGCTTTAGGCGATACAGAATTCCCTACAACAACAGAATATCTAAAATCGCCATTTAGGTCATTTTATTTAATGTTTGAGCCTGGAAGTATACTAACTAATGGTTTGAATACTGGTGATCCTAGAGGAGAAATTAATGGTGATTATGATTATGAAGGAGCATTTGTAAATCTTGATACTGGTGACAATGAAGATACAGTTTTAAGAATCAATATGATTGTTAGGCAAACTAAGAAAAATAAAGACATCCTTCACAATCTTGACCCTGTTAATACTTATTGGGAATTATGGATACCTAAAGGTAATGATATGATGGTTGGAATATCAAACGCAGTTGAAAATCTGGAACAAGAAGCAAAAATGATGCACAGTTATACACATTATGGTGATCCAGTACCAAAAGGAATAATGAATCATTTTTCTAATACTGTTGTTCAAGTTTTGCTCTATATGACATCCGTAAATAGAGATTCTGTACTGATTGAACGAGAATACAAGCAAATTAACAAAAATAGAACCAAAAAGTTTATAGAAAGAGAAAAAACTCAAATAAGCTACGCTGTACTTGGAACTAGGACCAACTATATAGGTAATTCCGTCAATAAAAATGGAAATACATCAAATAAAAATGGCACAGGTAAAAAGCTACAGTTTAAAACTATTGTTCGTGGTCATTGGCACTCTTTTTGGTATAAAAATGAGGAAAAAATAGCAAAAATACCTCCTTTTATGCACCGTGAAGAAAAATACGATGATATGGGCAAGAAAATGATAAAATGTATCAAATGGGTTGCTCCTTACCATAAAGGCGAAGGAGAAATGGTAAATAAAGAGTATAAACTGACCACTGGTGGTCGCAAACTAAAAAAAGGAGCGTAAATGATAATATTTACAATATCAGAACTAGCGTTAAATGTCCTGTTATGGCTCGCAGTTGCTCATATTGGAGTTTCACTCTATGACAGAGTAAAGGAGCGTTTTAATGGGTAATATAAGCGAAACACAGCCATTCTTGGATGAAGCTAAAAAGGCAATGGAAGAAATTGCATCAGCTGGACAAGAATTAATCAGTCAAAAAACAGATATGCTTGTAAATACAGTAGAAGTAATCTATAAAATGCACGAAAAGGTCAAAGTTATGCAAGTGCAGTTGGCAAGCGAAAAAAAACCTTTTGATTGTTGTGAAGAAGGAATTTCTGATGGGTGGAAAGAAGCATTGAATTGGGTTGATATGATGTTTAAAACTAATATAAAACAAATTCATGCTATAGTTCTACCTGATAAAGACGATTTTAATCCAAAACGTGAAGATCAGGAAATGGAAGGCAAGGAATTAATGGAAGAATATGGAGGAGAAATAGAATGACGACTGAAACTGATTTAATTAATGACGATAAATATGAAGCTGCTGAACCTGTGCTTGATAATGCAATAGACGAAGCAGTTGAATTCCTAATAGAAGAATATGGTTTTTCAGGAATTGATATAGAAAACATACTGTACAATTGGTTTAATAGCTCTGGACCAAAAGAACAGTTCATAGTAAAAAATGCAGAGCAATTAATAAAGGAGAACAAACATGGCTCTAATCTCAATAGATAAGTTCGTCTCTGAAGGTAATGTTCGTAGTTCTAACATTCCTAAAAAAGATGAAAACTATAAAGCCTTGAAACAAAATATCAAGGATATAGGACTTATCCAACCAATAACATATCGTGTGAATGACGATGGCGATTATGTTGTCATTGATGGTCATCAAAGGTTGCAAATACATAAAGACCTTAAATTGACTGAAATCAAAGCATACGAAAGCAATGGTCAGGTAGACGACCTTACAAAACAACTCTCTACTAATATGTTTCGAGTTCCTATGACTCACTTGGACGCATCATTTGCCATAGATCAGATGGTGGAGCAAGGACTTGTAACTACAAAGAAAGAGTTGATGAAGAAGTTCGGTAAAACTGGTCCGTGGGTTGTAACTGCATTATCATTCTGCAATCTTCATCCATTAATAAGAAATCTGTGTAAAGATACAAAAATGAGTGAAATGATGAACGCTTGCTTGGAAGGAATAGCTAATGCACCTATTAATACACAAGAAAGACAAATACTAGATCCTTTTGAAGGTATAATGCCAACCCAAGATGAATTCAATGAATATGTATTAGATTACGCTTATGAAGGTGGAATGACAAGCATTGAAGAATATCTTCATTTAATTGCAAGTGAAGTACAATCTGATGCAAGTAGAGTAAAACACATTAAAGAAGTAATCGGTGTTAAAACCTACAGAGAATATGAAAAATCAAACGATTGCACTCCAGAATATCAGAGTTCTTTGTTTAATGATAACAAAGATGACTATTTCTGTTTAGATGGTGAGTTTACAAGAGAAGTATATCTATCAGAAACTCCAATTGGTCATTTCTTAATGGACAAAGAAATAGAATGGATACCTACCTGGGATATTCCAAATGTTCAAGCTACCAATTTTATTGCTTTTGATTTTGGCAATAAAGTAGCAACGCTTAAATCAAACTTAAAGAAAGCTTCAGGAGTCAATTTAAGTAACATTAATATTGTTGCTTGGGGTGGTACTGTATTTAATCCAAAGTTATGGTATAAAGTAATGGAAACTGAAAAACCTGAAAGTTATGCAGATGATTTCGAAGGCTACGATGAACCAAAGGAAGAAAAAGACCCACATCAGCTTAAATACAACAAGTTCAACAAATGGGCATACACTTATTTAATAGAACATATTGAAGCATCTGTAGACCCACTAAGGTGTAATCAGTTTGATTTAAATCAAGTCTTTGAATGGTTAATGGCTGATTTACAAGTTAGACCTAGTTTTGATGTTGGTTGGTTTGAAGAAGAAGAAGGAGAAGGACATCCTCTTAAAGACTTCATTAAATTGGAAGGAAATCATACAAATAATGATTTGATTCAAAAGATGGCTACATATTGGTTTGTTCAATACTATCAAGATGCAGGTTTTAACCAAATAGACAGAATACTAGAACTAAATGAAGCAATAGGTTGCAAAGCATATCTAAGTGAAGTGTTTAGGTTGGACAAAGATGCACGAATCAATTACTTAAAAGTGTTAAGTAAGGATGAATGTGTTGAAATCGCAACGGAAAAGCACAATGTCCCTGATGCAGATTATGGCAAAATGAAGAAAGATGATTTAGTGACATACATGGCTGATATGGAATACGATGAAATACCATTTTGGGATTTAGTATTAACCAATAATGGAAGCGGTGCAAATCATATTGGAGCATATAGACCATAAAGTACAATTCGTTGTAACTCCAATAAAATAGGCATTTAAGGAGATGTTTTGTAAATTCTCGTCAAGCAACAGACGTAAAACGAAGCATCTCCAGATGCCTCAAAAGGAGACACAAATTGTATAGACACTTAGATCCGACTGTACTACAATCTAAAACAGTAAGGTACATCATTGAGGTATTGGACAGCGTCAATGATAACAATCAAATGCTGTGTAAAAACAGCGAAAAAACCAATCTAAAAATAGAATACATAATGCGAGAGTATCGTAAAGCAGAACGTGTTCGTCTAAACAAAATAGGAAGACCATTAAATAATGAAAAAGCAACAGAAATCCGAAAAGCAATACAAAGTAAAAGAGACTACAACACCCTCTAAAAAAGAAAAAGATAACGACTATCGCCTTTGGCTTAAAATAAACAATCCGTGGTTTTACAAAATGAAATACGGAGGTAAATAGTGAAACAAGATGACATTTTTACCAAAGTAAAAGAGGTATTAGAAGATGTACCTCAAGCAAGAGAAAGCGATCCATATCTTTGCTTTAAGTTTTACCAAAAAATAAATCCAAAGTTCAGACCACCACAAGGAAATCCAATGACTGTAAATGATTTCTTTGAAAAACTACACAACAGAGATTTACCTGCCTTCTCTTCTATTACTAGAGCAAAAAGAAAAGTAATGGAAGTGTATGTTGAATTACGTGGAAAGAATTATCAAGCCAAGAAAACCAAAGGTGTTGAGACTATGGTTAATTGGGTAAAGAAGAAAGGTAATGATGAACCTCAGATACGTGCAGCTAGGAATACATTGAATGGACATTATAGAACTGTATAACGAATACTTAGCTGAAGAATCTAAAATTCATGGATTAAAACGTAAAGAAAAAGCAAATGGTCGGTACAGTGCTAGTGGTGCGGGTATGTGTCTTAGAAAACATTACTATAAAAAGAATAATGCCTATGCTATTGAAATAGACAGTAAAAGTCTTAGGACAATGAGAATAGGAACAATCTTTGGTAAGGATATTGAAAAAGCAATGAAGCGGTACGATGAAATAATATGGACAGAAGGATTTTTGGAACACCCTACCCTTCCAATCTGTGGTTCATTTGATGTGCTTTTTGTAGATGAAGATGCAAATGGTCATTTGATTGATATAAAAACTGCACACGATTTTAAATACAGAGGAATGTTTGGAAGAAAAAAAGACCCAAATCCTGCAACTAATTATCAAATGCAATTAGGCACATATGCTTGGATGCTTAATGAAACAAAAAAGTATTGTGAAAAAATAACCAGTATGGAATTAGTGTATTTTAATAAAAATGATGCACGAATGAATAAATGTAGTGTTCCATTAGATTTTATTGAAATTGCACAAGATTATTGGGAAATGTTATTTGACTGTGAAGAAACATTACCACCATTAGGGAACATGGTTCCTGCATACAATTGGGAGTGTGGTAAATACTGTGAATACAGAGCAGTGTGCGACTCTCCATTAATAAAAGACAAACCAACAATAAAACCAACAATAAAGGAGGCTTTAATTGCCTAAAAAAGCAACAGACTCAATCGTTTCTGTAAATGGCTCTACTAATGATGTAGCAATCATTGAGAAACGAGAACAAATCTCTAGTAGTAAAACACCAAAACAGTTCGTCAACAAAAGACCAGATGGCTATGATTATGTAGAAGAAGGATATATGCGAGCAATGTTAAATAAACTTTATCCTAATTGGTCGTGGATTAGTTCAGGCGATAACCCTGTTAACATTACTCAAGACTGGGTATCTGTAACTGCAACGTTAGTAATAGAAGATAATGGAGTAGTTCGTCAATTCTTTTCTCCTGGTTCTGCAAGAATAGCTTACAAAAGAAATCAACCTCATACACTTGAGAATGTGATTGACCTTGACAAAGCTATTGCATCTGCTAATACCAATTCTTTCAAACGTGCAGTAAACAGATTATGTAACATTGCTGATGATGTTTATAGAAAACAAGTCAGAATGGACTTTATGACAACAGAACAAGATAATTCATATGATGAACTTCTTAGTCAAGCTAAGAAACTAAAAATGCCTTTAACCAGATTAGCTTATTGGACCAATCTCAAGGAACAAGTCTATCAAAGCAATTTTAAAGAGGTGTTTAATATGCTTTATGAAGAAGTAAATCACATGGATAAAAAAAGCAACAGTAAACCAACAAAGAAAACAACAAAGGAGAATGAATAATGCCAATACCTTTTGAAGCAACCGCAACAAAAGAAAAGAAGGAGTTTGCTCCATTACCTGATGGTAAATATTTCACCAATATCATTGAGTATGGCGACCCTAAAGAAGATATTACTACCAAAAAAGGTGCAGTATGTGATGTACTAAAACTCACCTTAGAAATTGATGGGGAAAAACACCCTGAATATGGTGGTAGAAGAATCTGGTCAGACGTATGGATTACCAAAGAAGTAAATGGTAAAGAACCATCATCTACTGATAATTTAAGATTCTTTAAGTTTCTTGAGGCAGTAAACTACCCTCTTGAAGAAGAACAAGCTGAAATTAATGGAACTACAAAAACCGTTAAAATGCTACCTCAAGGTCATAAAGAGATATTCTCAGAATACATCTCTGGTAAACCACTTCTTGTTACTACTTACACAGATACTTGGACAGACAAGGAAGGTAATCACCGAACTTCTGCTAAAGTGAAGTATTATGAAGAATGGAAAGGTGGTAAACCAGTTGATGCAGTAAATGACGATTTACCCTTTTAGCACGCCCTAGAACCTCGTGGGGGGAGAACTTAACCTATCTTTATTGCTCCTGATGGGTTACTCACAACTACAACTACACAGCCTCTCCCCCCACATTACTTAAAAAAAACAACATGAAGAAAGAAAATAAAACTAATCAAAATGACGTTGTAATTACAAGTTCGTACATTGTTTGTTGGGTAGACGAAAATGAAATGATTGATTATTATATGGTATTTGCAGAAGGTAGCACTGGCAAAAACTACACAGAAGCATTGGCTCTTTATAATATGCTTAAAAATAAAGACAGTACTTATTCTGCTAATCTTACCAAAGTAATGGAAACAACTGAGTGGTATCCTAATGGCGTTTAAATGTCAAGCCTGTGGATATACTGCTAACAAACAGGATGCTCTTGTTGAAACAAGATTAATGTTTAAGCATTTTCCAAAAGATATACAAAAACACCTTAAAGATATTATAAAAAATGTAAATGAAGTTGTTTACAACAAACATATGCCTGTTGAATACAAATACAGATTTATGTATGGATTATCTGTAATAGATCACACTGCAATCCGCAGGACCATACAAA
>LULO01000132.1_pt1 | contig 59886 bp, 76 predicted proteins | sample 728121 | NCBI WGS metagenome assembly LULO01 (sample SAMN03860287, study PRJNA289734) | marine metagenome | biome: seawater column; feature: ocean; material: water; isolation source: Red Sea water column Station 149 - depth 50m | place: Saudi Arabia: Red Sea | collected 2011-10-15 | depth 50 m | reverse complement strand
TGTAAATCCTATGTAAGTTTACCACACTATCTTTCCAATGTTTCTCCATCAGAGGTTCTGCTATCCTTCTTATTGCTTTAACTTCTTTTGATTGCCTGACACCCTGCTCGTAAACTGCTCCTCCAGACTGTTTAGCTTCTAGCCATCCAAACTCTTTATTACTTGTCATTGGACCTTTTATAAATGTTTTTGTTTTTGAAATAGTTTAGCATCGGGCTGGCACCAGAAACAACAAAAGGATCGTTGTCATCACTGGCGTCATTTTTTCCTCTTTCTTCAAAGAATGCTTCAATTTTTCCGTCATTAACAACCATTGAATATCTCCATGATCTGTTTCCAAAACCTTGTGCAGGTTTGTTAACCAACATGTTCATACCTTGTGTGAATGCCCCTTCTCCGTCTGCCAGTGGCTTAACTTTTTTAATTTGTCCATCTCTGAACCATGCGTTCATTACAAACGCATCGTTAACTGAAACGCAATAAACTTCGTCTATGCCATGAGATAGGATTTCATCATACTTGTCTTCGTACTCCGGTAATTGTTGTGAACTACATATTGGTCCGAATGCACCTGGTACTGCGAACACTACAACTCTTTTGCCTGCAAAAATTTCTTGTGTGTCTACTTCTTTCCATGCACCACCTATGAAAGTGCAACCACTTACCGCTGTGTTATCATTTACTCTTACCTTAAATTTTACATAAGGAACTCGTTGTACTTTGTCAGTGGTTATAATGTCCATTATCCTTGCCTACCAGCGTATTCGATCTCCAAATACTTGATCATGTTCTCTGGCGTTGATTCCACATAAGGGTCATCATCTGTACCCTCGTTGTTGATACCAGGTTCCTGCCACCATCTTTCGATTGTGTTATTATTGATTACACACATGTATCTCCAACTTCTGTTGCCAAAACCCAAGTGGTTCTTTCCTATTAGCATACCCATAAACCTTGTGAAGTTTCCTGATCCATCTGGTATCATTTTAACTTTTTCAATTTTCATATGATTTGCCCATGCATTCATCACAAAACTATCGTTGACAGACACGCAATATATCTCATCTACGCCTAGTCCTTTAATTTTTTCATAGTTTTCTTCAAAGCCTGGTAGTTGTAGTGATGAACAGGTAGGAGTAAATGCTCCTGGCAAACTGAACAACACTACCCTTTTTCCTTTGAAAAAATCTTCTGTGGTTTTGTTCAACCATTGTCCGCCGATAGCACAACCGCCATCTGTTTCTACTTCGTCTCCTGTTCTAACTCTAAAAGTAACTTTTGGAATCATTAGATCTCTTTTCATTTTCTCTCCTTGGTAAGTTTAATTTCGCCCTGGTTAGTGTGTTTAATTCTGTGTGTATTCTGTAGGGCAAGGTGAAACAGAGTTTTGTATTTCTCGTCTTTCACCAACAGGGTAACACATTCGTCAAAGTCATCATCATAATCGGTGTTTGACCAAATGAAGTCTTTGCCATACATCAAGCCGAGGTTACCGGCTGTGGTGCATATGTTTGCTATTGCATCAACAGTATCATAACCAGCATTAAGTCCTCCGCCTTCGTGACATCATCTCACATGATTTATAATCTAGTTTCAGTGTACCTTCGCTGTACATGTCTTCAATCCATCTTTTGAATTGTATGAATTCTATATCCCTGTCATCGTGGAAAACTTCAATCGCAACTTTAAAATGAAATATGTGTCTATGTGGATATCCCAGGAATGATACATCCATCCTATCGCCTGTTGCTAGTTTAGGATCATCAAGTGCCGCTGGATATTTGTGAATACCCTCTTTCCTAAATGTTACCCATATCATTTTTGATCCTTTTGCCGCTTGTTCTTGTAGTGCTTGAACTCTTTTAGACTCAACATCTGGAACATTATACATGTCATCTATTACGTTGCCCATTGTTTCTCCTCTATTGGTTCGTCTTGTGTGTATTCTTTCCAAGATGTAAATCCTGATGACTGTTTAAAATGGTTCATGCTCATTGTCCACACGCCTGGATTTGTTTTATTGAAATCAACATCATCGACCTTGACACAGAGGTTGTCATCCTCTTCTGAATTAGGAAAAATTACAGAGCACAATGGAATAAACTTTTCTTCGTTCCATATATCCTTGAAATTTTCTTTGACCGCTGAGTGTACACTGTATTGATAGTCTATTGTGCACCAATAACCTTTTCTCATCAATCTTCTGATAAGATGTGGCGTGTTAGCAATATTGTGCATGAAAGATCTGTTTGCACCAAAATAGATTGCTTCTGCTTTGACTTTCTCTGCTAGTCGTACAATTTGATCAAAATACAGATCATTACGTGCCAAAAAAAGTGTTTGTTTACCCAATGCCGGTGTGTGTTCTATTTCCAATCCTGAAAATACACCTACACTATCACTTTTGCCTGTTTTGTAATCTCTGTTCATGTGTGTATTATACTATAAATTATTCGTTTGTCAAACCAAGTTTTGTTTTTGCTTTAGCGATTGCATCTTTCATTGCCAATTTGGTTTTTTTTAAACGCATTAGTATCTGTTTGCTCTCATCACTTCTATCTTTTCTCCTGTCAATGGTAAGTTCTGCTACCTTCTTATTTAGGTAAGCATGATGATCCACTAACTTTTTGAGTCTTTTATTTTTCTTAAAGTTACCAGTTGCCATATTTCCTCCTATTCAAATAACGAACTAAAATTGTTTGTGCCTTTACCACCGCCCGTTGCTCTCGCCCATCTATTACCTCTGATGTCTGCCAAATAGCTTGATGCGTTGCTTATTACTTCCATAGGTTTCTCACTTGTGAACACTTCTTCAACTAGTGTGTTGAAATACAATATGTTTCTAGGAACGTATATGCTTGGCTCATCTGTTTTATCTGACGCTTTTGTTTTACGCCAGTGTTTAACTTCTGGTCTGTATTTGATTGATTCTATGTCATTCAAATCATTTGCTATCTGTATGGCTCTGATTTGATTATATACGTTGTGTGCCATCATCAATACATAACTGAAACTGTCCCAACTTGTAGCACCAATCTTACCATTTTTGTTTAGATCCTTCTCGCCATACCAACACACGTCTTTCATTTTCAATTTACGTCCAACACCACTGTCAAATGGAAATTGTATGTTAGAACCTTTCAAACTTTTGTCATCCGGAGCCTTGTCCATAACAAAAGAGAATCTATCAGGAGCAAAAGAGTTGTGTGTATAAACAAGTCCGTTTGCAGTTGATAAGAATGCTGATGCACTGTCAAAACTTATTGTGAAGTTTGGATTGATATGTTTTCTAACTTGCCTTTGTACCTGTGTGAGATAACATGCCCAATCCATCTGTGACGTTCCTAGTACGTGCATCCAGTCTTTGCCGTCCAGTTTCTTCTCATCTCTCATTATGATAAGACGTTTCAGCATTACTTCCATATCACACATGTTGATGCCACCCATTGCCCAACCTTCGAACTCGAAATCTTTCACTGCATCATACCATATTTGTGCTGTGTTCCAATCGTCGCCCTGCAACACGTTAAGTAATTTTGTCTGTCCTAGTCTGTTCTTTTGGAAGAACTTGTTGTTGTATATTGTTCCGTCGAGTGTGTCCTGGAAACTTTTCAATCCTGTCTTTGGACTGTTTAGATCATCCGCCGCCCAAGTGGGTACGTCAAGTGTCATTGCCCAGTCGCTTGTCAGTTCTAGCCAATTTAAAATATCTGATCTCACTTTGTTAGCTTTGTTTCCTTCAAAGTCTTTCCAATCAAATTTGATCACACCCTTACCTATCTGGTATCCACCGGAGTCTCCAACGATTGTAGTGAACTTCCTATCTCTGTTGACAAACATATGGTCTCTGTCATTCACTTTGTCCATATCCAAGCAGGCGTGTCCTGCCGAGTACAGTGCAGTGGGATATGTAAACATACCTTTTTCTGGATTAATGAAGTTTAACGACTCCACTCCGTGTTCGAATGTGTTGGGAATTCTCTCTTCGGCTATGTGTTTGCCTTCTGTAACTCTCTGTTTGCTGATGAATGTGTTGTAAAAATTTGAAATAGCAGGCAGGAATACTGCAAAGTCTCTACTTAACTCTCCTAAGTGTTCCTGCTTACTACTCTGTCCAGTCATTATTGCGCCTGTGCTGGTATAATGTATTGATACTTGCCTAGTCCTGAATCAACGGAAACCATCATGGCACCCTCGTTTGAGAAGTGCAACATAACTTTTGCCGAATCAGATAGTTTCAAGATCTGTAATACTTGTCCTACAGGCCAACTCCAACCTTTGTTAAGAGTGCCCTTAACGTCGGTTGCAAACGTAAACTCTCCACCATGCGATGCTTGATCACCAAATGTGAATATCAGGTTCCCATTATCAGTTCTTACAACGAATGAATTGTGTTCTGTGTTTGCTGTTGCCTGGAAGTTGAATCTTTGAACACTTGCCACACTTGGCTCGATCTCAACGTCCCACTTAACACCTTTGAATTTTACAGTCTTAAGTTTCTCGTTTATAATCTCAGCATTCATAAATCTGTAATCGTTCTTGAAGTCACCCTTTTCATTCTCGAAGTGGATTCCTGTTGGAACTGTTGTTCCGTTCCGCTCACCGGACAACACAGTTATCTTTGCCTTGTCTTTGTACTCGGGACACTTAAGATGGATATCTAACTTGCCCATCTGAGGCATACCAAACGTACCAGACATTTCCGCTTGTGGTTTGTGAAAAGACCCTTGCAAGATTACTGATCTGTCTTCCGCCATTGAATCAATAGCAGTTTCATTACTGTCGCCAGTAATCTTGACAAGATCCAAAAATCCCAGTCCATGCGTGTGCTTAACGATGTCTTTTAAGATGTCTATCATAATGTCTAATTGTATAGGATATTTAGATCTTAGTCTAGTGTTATTTCGGAAAACTTATACACTGTTGGATTTTGTTTACCAGGTTTTTGGAATATCGCGTAATTGGCTCCGGGACGGAACTGTCCCATTTCAATTACATCATAACCTTCTTCGGTTATAATCTTTTCCATTGAGGTTCTGGTGTTAAAACTCCAATAACCGCGTTTGGCTTCTTTCAAATCAACATTGTAATGACAATCTGCATACTGTATGAAACAGTAACCCCCTGGTATAAGCACCCTTTTTATATCATGCAAGTATTGTTGTATGTGTGCCTTTGTAAAAAACACAAATGTGTCCCAGCTAAACACAAAATTGCAACTCCCTTGTGGTATGTTTTGACAATTTGTCTCACGTGTCAGATAGAAAAGTCGGTTTTTCTGTTCTCCAGGTTTAAATCTACGCCTAATTTTGTTTTCAATTGCGGGATTGATGTCTAAAAAATAATTCTTTCTCCAAGCTCTGAACTCTTTGGAGAACATTCCGGTTCCTGGTCCAATTTCTAAGCAGTGGTATGTGTGAGATTTTGCAAATTGAGATATTTTAAGTTTTATCATGTCAAATAACCAAGGATCAACCACAGGGTGTTTCCTTTTTTGTTCGAGGTCTCGTTCAAACCATTGTGGGGTTTTGGACATTCTGTCTATCACTTCGTTGTTGTTGGCATCCACGGCCACCTCTATGTCTTTTAATATCTTTAGATTTTCATTTATAAGTTTTTTTAGATCTTTTTCATTGACCCGTTCGAGTTTCTCGATTAGTAGTTTGATTTCTTCTATGCTCAACATAAACTTATTTAAAATTCAAACAGCTTATTGAATGTGTTTGTGGTCTCCGTGCTTTGAACGTCCCACCCCAGCACCCCGATTAGATTATCTATTTTTTGATCTAGGATTGTAGCCTCCATGGCATCACCATCAAACGGCAACTCTTTGAACCATTCCGGTATACGCATTTCATCAACTGGATATGCGATACTAGTGTACCCTAGTGGATTGTTTTTCAGTTTACACACAATGACTTTTGCACCATCTGTAATAGGCAGACTGTATTTGTCGCCGTACATGTCTCGGCACTTGTTCCAGTTCATACTTGCTCTGACATGTCCAGGCATGTTTGCCCTTCCTTGTTTTTCTTCTGCTTCGGTATATTTGGTCATGTTGTTTGCTCTCTTCGGTGAACCTTTCTCCCAACCCGGTCTAGACTTGAATTCGGCTCTAAATTCACTGATTCTGTCAAGAACATCCTTTTCATCTTTGCCTTGCAACACCATGTAGAGTATTTCACTTAAGAAGTCCTGCACAAAAACCGGAGTGTCTGAACGTTTAAGATCGAGGCCCATTGCTTTCATTTTTCCTTCTTTGCCTTCTACATCTGTACGTTCTCCTTCTTTGTCATAGTAAAGCACAGCATATCTCTTCTTTGTGATGAAAAGTCCTTTAGAGGCAACAAGTTCTCTTCCTGCCGCTATCACTTCACCTCTTGTGCTTGGTGTGTGGAACGCCCGTGTCATGAATGCTTTGAATGAAGTGTTTACTTCGTCTGAAATTTTATCGTACAGTGCCACCACTGAATCTTTTGTCCATGGTATAGTGCCTTCTTGTATTTCTTTTTTTAATGTTTTGTGTGCGGTGAAGTAAACAGAGTCTGTATCTCCGTAAACAATGCTTTCTCCCTTGTGATCATACTTGCCTGCAACAATCTCATTGACCTTGCTGGCCATGTGTTTTGTTATACACCTGCCGGTCAGTGTGACCGATTGTCCAATTCTGATGTCAAAGAACCTACAACCTGGGTTCAATATTGCGCCATACAGACTGTTCAAATTAATTTTTTTAACAAGTTGTCTTTTGTCCCAGTATTCTCTTTCGATTTCGTTGTCTCCACAATCACGCATCTTCTGTTGCATCTCTTGTCTCTCGGCATACCAACGTTTCAATAAACCTGGAATGATAGCTTCATACTCGTATGTGAATATAGTTCCATTGGCACTCAACATCCATTTGTTGTTGCCGTCGAATACTATGTCATACAGTTGCGCCGCACTCATACGCACACTGGTCTTGTCTTCCCAGTCCACAACAATCTCTGTGCCTTTCTCTTGGTTCATGACCGCTTGGTACTCCCAACTGCCGAACTGGCTGTCCCATGCCGCCGCAAATGATTTCTTGGCGTGTTTGGCCCTGTTTATTTCTGCCGACGTAATTACTGGCCTTATCTGTCCAACTATCGTCTCAGGTCCCATGTTCAATGCTCTAATCACACTAGGATACAGAGAGTTTATGTCGATCGAACCAATCCAGTCCTGTAATCCTTTTTGTGGAGTAGCCACGTATGCGCCTGCCGCCGGTTGGTTCTCTTCTCCCTCTTTCTTGTATTTCCTACCTGCTACTTGCATTCCACGCCTGTGTGCTTCGTTGACAATGGCTTGTTCGGTCACAGCAACAGCACCCATGGTTGTTTGTAGCAATACAGTGTTTTGGTGTGCTATCTCATTGGCAAGTTCTATGAATTTCAACTTCTTCTCTAATTTTGCTAACAAGTGGCAGTCCTGTCTGTTGTATTCTACAAAAAGACCAAAATCGTTCTTGTATAAATTATCTAATGATCCTTCGTATATCGTTTTCTTTTCGCCTAGTTCGTGCTCACCTATGGCGTCTAGTCTGAAACTGTGTCTTTCTTCGTATGTGTACTTCCTGTATAGTTCTAGTAGATCCAAGTGTACACGTCCTACTAGATCGAAACTCAACTGCTCTCTGCCGTACTTTTCAAACACTCTTCTCTTTGGCTTTTCTCCCCAGAAACAAAGCCTCCTGGTGTCATCACCACTCAATGTTTTTTGTATTCTTCCCACAGTGTAAGGTATATCATAACCCTCGGAGTTCCAACCCGACAGTATGTCTGCGTCTTCCACAAGTTGTAAAAATGCATCTAGCATGTCTTTTTCATTCTCGAAAAGCATTGTGTTTGGGAATCTTTCGGTCATCATCTTGGCCTCCTGCATACTGATCGTGTCGGGTGGCAATGCAAGTGTGACCAGTTGATCCGTCCAACTCATATAACAACTAATGGCAGTTATGGGCATGAACGGATCATCTGTTGTGGCATAACCCTTTTCAGGATCAAAGTCCACCTCGATATCAAAGAACATCACATTCAGTTTTGGAGTCTCCTTACCTAGGTAGTTCTCCTCCAAGCATCTGAATACCGGATTGATATCATGTTCATAAAGTTGCTTGTTGGATCTGATCCTCTGCTCCTTAATGAATTCTTTGTTTGTCTGGCATATCACTCTCTGCAATGGTTCACCAGTCATGCTTCTGTGTTTGCCTCTGGCGTCCGGATAGTAGAACACATACCTTGCGTCGTACTCCACGAATACCCGACCCTTCTTTGGATCACGTTCTACAACGTATATCTTGTCTTCGTCTTTCTTGTAAAGTGCGTCAATGTAACTCATGCTATGAATACTTTATACAAACCAATTGTGTTCATTGTTGTAAACCATGCCGTCAGTGTGCTCAACCATATCTGCCTACGTCTGATTCCTGCGTACAACATCGTGCTTGATCCTACCCAGTATATCGGAAACACTACAGACATTATAGGATTTGGGGAAGTAAATGTCAACACACAACTGCCCACTATGGTAAATGCTACTGATACGACCTCAAAGTAAAATGCTGTTGGATCTGACTTGTAACTGTTTACCCAAAATTCTTTGAGTAATTTCAACATTAAAGTTTACCGGCTGTGTTCAGTATGCTCTCTAGTGTGTCCATCTCATCAGCTATGTTTTGGTAGTTGCCTTTGTGAGCAACTGATATAGCCTTGTTGATCAGTGCTGGTTTCAATTCCAGTTCTTCTGCTATTGCTTTCACTGTGTCTTTTAGACCTGCTCTCAAATCCTCCACCTCACCTAGAACCTGTGAGCCCTGTGAAATGATTTGTATTAGTTTTTGTTTTTCTGCGTCATTGAAGTTTCTAACTGCCATTTGTTTCTCCTGTTGTTGTCAACAGTATATAACAGATTTGTGTTGAATGCAAATTATTTTTTGGCTTTTTTCTTCTTGGTGTTTACGTTAATTGCTTTACCACGTCTGTCGGGATTTGGATCTTTTCTTCTCTTTCTTCTTGCCGCACTCGCCCTGCCTTTTTTGCCCAGAGCCCTTGCTTTTGCCAAAGGTAGGCATTTAGGTTTGCCTTCACCTTTGCTTCTGCCTCCACATGCACCTCTGATTTTACCTTTTGGTCCCATCCTGACCCATTTTTGTTTGAACCATTTCTTTAAATTCTCATCTAAGGATTCATGTAGCATTATGCCACCACAGTTGACACAGAAATCTACGTGTTCTCTCTTGACACAGTTGGGCACCCTTTTACCGAACATCGTCTTCATGCCTTTCTTTACGTATCCTTTCCAGCATCTTGTGCCTTCGTCTACCAATGCATTTAGGTCATAATTTGGATTTATAGCACCATGTTTCATTTTTGCAACCATGTCCATCTGCACAGCAACCATGAAATCATAGTCTGTGACATCGTTTGTCCTGTGAGTATAAACTTTGACAAGAACCTCATCGTAAAACACTCCAAGGTCTGCATGATGGTCCAATTTTTCCTGTGGCTTTATGGTGTTGATTAAGAATTCAATTACTTCAAAATAGTCTTCAAATTTGTATCTTTTCTGTAGGCTATTGTCTTTGTATTCCCAATCTGGAAGAAATTTTTGCCGTAATCTTTCAATGTCTTCTTTTGGAAGATTTACATATTCTCTGTCTGGTGATTCGTTCAGCTCGTTTATTTTCATTTCTTCTTACTCTTGTTGCCCCAATTAGCCGCGCCTTTTTTACGACACTGAACTAGAGCACCAGAGGCGTAAGCCGAAGGCCAAACTTTGTATCTTGATCTCACTTTGTGATAGCAGGCATCTTTCTTCTCTGCTAGTTTCTCAAATTCTTCTAATGTGATTCCTACTACTTCGTTTATTTTCATATTACCACTTCCTACAACTCCAGTATCTTGCTTTGGTTTTTGGTCCTGGGTTGGCACAGTTGTGACGTGCCCTGAAACTTTTTCTTGCCTTAGGGTTGGACTTTCTGATTCTCATTGTTTTTCTTTTAGCACTTGTACCACCGTGTCCGAAGTTGACTTTCTTGACGTTGCCTGTTTTTGGATCTTTCACATAAACCTTAAATTTCTTAACATCACCTCTCATTGGTTTGTTGAGGGGAACTTTTCTACCCCTGTATTCTGCTTCCCAAAGTTCGTCTTCTGGGAAACCTAATGGACCAAGCACTTCCTCGAAGTCCTCGTCCTCTTCGATGTCAAACTCGTCTGCTTCTGGCATTGGTACAAATCCGGCACTTTTGTCTAACACATCTGCCGCCGCGGCAGAAAGTTTTTCATTTTGCTCCCAGTCTGGCCCCAACACTTTATTCATGTCGTCCATCATTCCGCTTGTGATTGGTGCTTGTTTCAAGAAGTCATCAATTTCATCTTCCCACTCTGGCCAGTCCTTGCCTATCTTCTTTGCATAGGCTTCCATTTCTTCTACATCAAAACCATCTGTTGTGATGCCTGATGATGTGAGTGCTTTAATGTGTCCACGTGCAAGTTCGTCACCATTTCCGCCCTCACGGTCTTTGTACTTCTTTGCGATCGCTTCGAGGCCTTTTTCCTGTTCGTCAGTGAGTTCTGCGTCTTCTTGGATGCCTGACAGTTCTTTAAGCCTGCTGAGTTCGTCCGAGTCTTCTGAAGTTGATTCATAGTCTGCTGGTTTGTCACCGCTCTCTAGGTCATCTGCCAGTTGGTCCAATGCCACTAGGCTTGGGTGTTCGCTCATGTTGGGATGGTTGTCCAGGTGTTGTTTTATGTTTCTCAACATGTCAACTACCTTTTCGTCCTCGCCTGCGTCTTCCTGCACCTCTGATTCTTTTTGAATTAGGTCTCTGTTTTCATCCCAAATCATTGCAAGTGTTTCTTGTTCGTCACCTTTTTCTAATTCTAAGTAATTCATGTCCTTGATGTACATGGTTTCATCAGTTTCTCTGTCATGAATTGTTACATTGACTTGCATTGTGCCCATTGCACCTGTGCCTGATCCACGTTCTGCTTTGTAGCCATACTTGCCACCTTGTGGATAATCAAAACCTTCTTTACGGTTTTCGTCTTTGGCAAGTTTCATTGCCGCGATTGCTATTTCATCTCCATCGTCTTCAGAAACTGATTCTTCTTTTTGTTTTACAATAGTTGCTTTGTCATTGGCACCGTCGGGTCCTGGTTGATATCCGTGTTGATTTAAGATGTCTACTAGTTCCTCGTCTGGTCCGTCATCTATGCCTCTGCCAAAATCTCCAAATGGGTTGTTACTGAATTCGAAATCAGACATGTTGACCTCATCTAATCCTGCTTGTATGCCTTTCTTGAATGCCTGTGCTATGTCAACAAACTCTTCATATTCTTGATCATTTTTGTCAGGTCTTTCCATAGACTGCAATAGTTCTTTGGACCTCTTCGTAAAGAAAAGTGCTAGATCGTTTGCCAGTGCCTGCTCTCCGTCATCTTCCTGCACCGGTGCGTTCACACCGTCAATCCTGTTCAGTATGTTCCTGATTTCTACCATTGATTCTGCTATCGGTGAGTTGCCCATCTTCATCTGTGTTGGATTGTTTGTGAATTGCATTGTTTTTGCCAGTCCCCTGCTACCAGCTGAACTGGGTGATGCTTGTTGCTCACCTGAACTGATGGCACCTCTCTGTGTCATTTTAGTGACGTCGTCTATGTATTTGCCGTAGTTGTAGGGTATTGAGCTCATTTGCTGTATTTATTTCCACAGCACCATCTTGAAACGTTCTTTGTCTATGCCAAAGAACCGTGTTTTCCACTCGCTCTGTTCAAAAAAACCCAGTTTATGCCATTCATCCTTGCGTTCCAGCATCGTTCTTGCACGGTCATCCCAGTCCTGATTTAGTAAAAAACCTTCCATCCTCTCTTTCTTGTCCGCTATCTCATCATATTCAAAGCCATCATACTCCCAGTGTAGCAGTTCAAACACATTGCCTTCCCTGTCACAGTAATCTATGCTGAAGTCCAGCCCCCACTTGGGTTTCATGGCCACCAGTTTATGGAAGTGTGGCCTGTATTCAGTCCAAGATTTCAATTGAGCAAGTGCTTCTCCGCTGTATCCTTTCCTTTCGAACATCACTGAGTGATTGATGTGTGGACCAGATTCTGGTGAATCGTCTTCGAACCATGCCTGCCTGAGGGTGATGTGTTCAGCATCTCTGTGTTTTGTGGTATTTTCGCCATTGGCCACAGCATATAGTTGTTCCAGTTTGGTTAGATCGTAGCCATTTTGGTCAAACAGGTCCACTGTGTCTTTGGGAGGACACGCAAAAATATTTTTCAGTGGCTCACTCCAATATGGATTTGGATTGAATTTACTATCCGTCAAGTGTAACTGCATACACTTATTTAATTTTTTTGATTATTTTTTGTCTAGGTCGTTGGTGAATTTGTCTTCTGCGGGTGCTTCGAGTTCAACATCTTCGCCTTCGTCAAAGTCTTTATCTAACATTGGCACTTCGCCTGCTGTGTCGTCGTCTTCTTCTTCTTTTTCTTCTTTTTCGTCTTCTTCTTCTTTTTCTTCTGCTTTTTCCTGAGAATCATCTGCTAAAACTTCTTCTTCTGGTTCTTCGGCCTTCTCTGCATCTGCTATGATCTCAGCAGTGTCTGGTGTTTTGATTGTGAAATTATTTTCATTCATTTCGACTTCGTTGTCAGAGAACTTGTTGTATAATTCTACTAAATCTTGTGCTTCTGCTTTTTTGACATATTCAGTTATTTCTTTAGTAAATGCTTCTCTAAACGCTTTGTCGTCCATTGTAGCATCTTCTTTTTCTTGTGCCTTTAATTCCGCTAGCTGTGTTTCTAATTCTGCAATCTTATCTAGTCTTTTTGACTCTTCTGTAACTGCTTTTTTGATTGAAGCAGATATTGAATCATCTGCGTCTGATTCTTTGATGGCTTTTGTAATCACAGATTCTTGTTTAGGCTCAGCAACTATTGATTCTACCAATTTCTCTGCTTTCTCTGAAACCGGTGCAGGTTCCACATATTCTTTAATTCCTGCTAGTCTGGCAATATCTGCCAACGAAATTTCTTTGTCATCCAACACTTTAGGTGCCTTGTTTGCCGCTTCCATGAGTTCTGCACGTTCCTGTTCTGGCGTCATGTTGCTCATTGCATTCAAACGCTTCACTAGGGCCGCAAAACTTGTATCTGCTGATTTTTTCGTGCTCATATGAGTTATTTATATTTGTTGTAGCCTTATTTAAGTTGTTGATTAAGCATTATAGCAAGTCTTGACTCGTATGCCAAGCCTTCCGTTTTAACAAACTTGCTGTATTTGTCCTGCATGTCCTTGACAAAATTTAAGTCCTTGCCAGAACTCAATCTAACCTTGACTGCTGACAGGTCACTTTTTATCATGTCTGCAAGTTCATCGTTGCCCTGATCCTGAGCCATCTCAAGTGCTGTCTCCATGGCCTGCACCGCTGGCACACTTCTGTCTATGGCATCCTGAATGGATCCCACTCCGGCCAAACCTGCCACAATGACCCCCGCCATTGCTGTTTTCTTAGCCCAGTCCTTAAGGCCTTCTTCTAGATCCTCGGCATCCTTGAGGTGTTTGTCTTTGATCTTGCCTATCTCTTGGTGTGATGCACCTTTGCCAGCCGCACTCTGGATGGCCTTCATGCCTGCCTTGCCATATTTCTTTACGCCTGCTCTGTACAATATACCACTCTCGTCTGTTTTCTTCCTTGTTTCTTTGGCAATCTCTTTCTCCACTTCGTTTACTCTTTTTGCAAGTATCCTCATCATGCCCGGTTTTGTGTCAATGTCATCTAGTTTGGTTTCTTTTGCTAAGATCTCGTCTATGTTTTTCTGCACCACCTGTGCATGTTTCTGCATTAGTGATGCATCTAATTCTTCTCTGTATGGATTCAGTTTCTGATATTCCTCGTAGTTGTACACACCCTGTAGGTAGTCCGCGGCCTTGTTCAGTTTGCTCTGCACCCAACCTTCTAGGTCATCGCCCTTGTTGATCATCTGCATCAACTCTATCGCATACTTGGCAGTGTGGTACAGTGTTGATTTGCTCATGTGTCCCTCACCTGCGTCTTCTGAAACTGATTCATAATCTGCTGGTTTGTCACCACTCTCTAGGTCATCAGCCAGTTGGTCTAATGCCACTAGGCTTGGATGTTCGCTCATGTTGGGATGGTTGTCCAGGTGTTGTTTGATGTTTCTCAACATATCAACTATCTTTTCGTCTTCGCCTGCGTCTTCTGAAACTGATTCCAGACCTTTGGGATATTCGTATCCTGCTCCACCATACTCTGGTCCTTGGCCGGCTATGTCCACAAGACGTGACATCCATGATGTCTTATCTAATTTTTCCAACCATGGAAACTTCTTGAACCATTGTGGCTGATCCTCCCACCAACCATCTCCGGGTGTAAGGCCATAGTCTCTCATTAGTTCCCGTCCGCTGTCAGTGCCGTGTTGGGCATAATCGTGGATCACTCTTGCTTTCTCTTTGCCATATCTTTGAGCCACAGCATTCAATAGTTTTGTCCAATCGTCTTGGTCGCCTGCGTCTTCCTTGATCATGTTTAATTTTGCTGTAACGTTGTTAGGCAACTGTTCGCCCTGTTTGATGTTGGCGATTGTTTTGTTGTCCATTGTTGAAACTTCAGCGTCACCGTCCCTGTCGTATTCGAACTGTAGGATAGACTTGCCTGATTTTGTCCTCACCTCACCGTAGCCTGCTCCGCTGGTGTCATAGTAGTAGTCAAACTTGTTTGGGTCTAGTCCAAGGTTCTCTGCACCGTCCCCGATCAAATCCATGTTGCCTGCGTCTTCCGTAGTCACTGCGTCTCTCATCCTCACATTCTTGATGCCCATCTTCTCTAACTTCTCCGGCATCTTTGTGACTATGAACCTGCCGCTTCGATCCTGCTCGTCGAACTCGTAGCCCGCCGCCGACATCATGTCTCTTATCGCGAAGTTGCCATCCGATGATCCAAAGCCTTCTCCATCTGGCCAGTCATCATAGTGTTCCGCGGTCTCTTCCGCCGCCGCTTTCAATTCTTTTCCATAGTTCATGTATTCTTCTGCTGATATGAATTTTCTCAGTACAGCCATCCTCACAAGGTCCATGCCTGATCCGAAAGGCGCGGCCTCCGTCATGCCACCATCATCGTATAAGCCAGCTTTCTCGCCCTCAGTGTAGTTGTATACTTTCTTAACGTAGTCACCTGCAAGGTCGATCTTCTTGGCCACCCATGACTCCATCTCTGCGGCGTCGTCGATCATGTTGTGCAGTTTAATAGCGTGTTTGCCGATCCTCATCAACTGGTTGAGAGCCATTGATGCTTCGTACGTGTCCGGCTTTACTGGTTGGTGCTGGAATTCTTTGAACTTCATATCAATATTTATTAAGCACAGACGTCACAACGACAGTGCTTACACACCTCTATTTCGTACTCTGCACCACCATCTACGGGGTAATGATTTTGTTTACGTTTACAAATATCTCCGCAATGGCTGTCGCAACCACAATTCAAACACTTGACGATCCATTCCTTTAATAATACAAGCGGTTTCATTATCTTTTGATTCCTGGTCCACCGAAGAGACTAACACCTGGAAGTGCATGTGCACCTTTGGCTGTGCCATCTGGTTTCTTGGGTTGTACTATTTTTGGTAATCTTGGTGCTTTTGTGCCTGATCTGCCCGGCGATCCTGTATATGACTTCTTGAACCTGTCTGGACCCGCCGCAACGTGAGGGTTGGCTAAAGTGGCAATGTTCCCTGCACTTGTGGCACCAGGCGTTGCCTGCTCCTGCACTTTACGCTGTATTACTTCGTTGATCTTCATGCAATGGTATTTAGTAGGTTAAACGAGTGGATGTATCTAAGGAAACGGCACTCAAAAAACATTTTTTTAGGCTCTTTGGTTAGATCCCTGCCTGCATAAAGCATATGGATGCCAAATTTTTTAATAAGTGGTATATAGACTTCCGTCTTGCCTCCATACCAGCAGTGTGCTTGTCCAATAAGTGTGCCATCAGCTTCTGTGATGACTACCTTGCCTGTTTCGGGCCAGGGCATGAAAGTAGTTTCGACCTGCTCAAATTTTGCGTCGTCTGGATCTTTCATTACTTTATCCGTGTATTTGTAAAATGATTCATTACGTTTCCTATCCATGTGATATATCCTGGTTAGAATTTTTTTATCCATTAAATCTTTTGGTATTAAAAATGTGCTTTTGAATTTGAAAACTATTCCAAAGCCTAAAATGTACTTCATACAGAAGTAATTATTTCTTCTTTTTGCGTCCGGACTTCATGTTGGCACACCAGTGATACATCTTGCCTCTTTCACCGCCGTACTTCTTGGCTTTAGCTCTCAACGAACTAACAGAGCCTTTACAACTCGCTCCAGCACGTTTCACACGTCCTGGTCTGCTCTTGCCCTTCTTTTTACCATCTGCGAAGTTCTCACAGAACTCCTCGAATTCTTCCCTTATAGTTTTTGGCTTGCCTTTGCCTAGTGCTAGTTTCTTCACATTCATGTACTCACCACCAACCGGAACATCTTTTGTGGCATTCTGTTTTGTAACTATGCCAACTCCTGCGGCCTCTTCAATGTCTTCAGGTGGAACAATTTGCGCCTTTATGTAGTTTACACCTGCTTTACTTTGCCCCCAAAAACGATGATGTCCGTCTATGACTTGGTAGCCGTCCTTGTGTTTTCTTGCCAGTATAGGTGATATACTTTTTTTGTCTTGGACAGCCTTTGCTATGGCATTTACTTTAGCCATACTTTTTGGATCCCTCATCTTGTCGTCAGGTTCGAAACCAACCAATTGCTTGACAGGAATGTTCACCACAGGACCTGTGGCTTGATATTTTTCAATCCCAATAGCACCAAAATTGTTTGGATCTGTTGATAATTTTATCTTGTTTTCTGAAACAAATTCTTCTTTGACACAGTTGGGGACCATCCTGTTGCCTTTCTTCTTGTATCCTTTTTGTTGATATCCGTGCCAACACGTGCCTCTTGCTTCGTTCCTCTGTGTGACTGGTGGCACCTTTGATCTCTGTGAATCTTTTGGGTCTGTCTCTCTTGCACCTCTTTCTTTTGCGGCTTTGGTAAGCCTGCCTTTAACTAGGTTGCCTGTCTTTGTGAAATAAGTGCCTGGTGGTGCTTCCTTTGTTTCTTCTAACTCGTTTGCCTTGTTGTTGCCAACGTTCTTGAAACCAAATCTATTGTTCGGACCTTTTCCAGGTTTGTGTATCAGTCCCATGGCGTCTATGCTGGATGGTATTATTATGAATTCTTTTATCTTCATTTCTTTTTCTTCCTGCCTGCACAGTGGGCCTTTTGTGAAAAGCCTTTTGGGTTGGCACAATTTATTGATTTCTTATATTTCTTTGACCACTTCTTGCCTTCTCTGACTCTGAAAGGATAACTTATGTACCCTGGTGCATATCCCATCCTTGCTCGGCCAGTGGCACGTTTCTCATACTTCTTAAGTTGTTTTTCTACATCTGGGTGTACGTATGATCTTACGTATTCAGTGATTTCTTTGATCCTCATTTTTTCTTGTTCTTGGCCTTGGTTTTCTTCTTCATGGAGTTTATGTATTTTCTGTATATGGCCGCTGGTCCTGACTTGCCCGCCGCCCTTGCTCTCTGCTCCATGGCAACTGCCGCCTGTATCTTGTGTGCGTGTGACCTGCCGGACTTTCTTATCTTAGACACACTTGCTCTTGCTGTTGCCTCGTCTTTGAATCCTAATCCATGTATTGTGCCTTTTGGATCTTCGTCTGTGTATAGGTCCGAATGTTTTTTACTTTTTCTTTTTTGTCCTTTTTTACGTGGTATCCTTTTGCCTTCATTGAGGCTTTCATTGATGTCCACTGATCCATGTCTTGCACTGGCCGTTGGGTTTCCTTCTTTCAGTATCTTTGCCCATGTCACCATGTTGATTGTGCAATTCTTCACCTGGTTCAATGTGTCTTCGTCGGCCTTAATCTCTTCTATGCCCTGTGCTTTTGATTCTATGTTACACTGTGGTGGCACAGTAAATCCAAAGTTACTGGCCGCGGAATACAAAACTCCGTGTATGTGTTGGAATCCATCACCTCCGCCTGATACTAATGTTCCAAAAACCTTGTTATAGAAAGGTTGGTACTTGTTGTCTTTTGCCCAACTGTATATGAAATCCAATCTCTCCAGCATTGCCTGTATGTGGCAACTGTGTGTACCCCACCAGATCGGAGTTGCAAACAGAACGCCATCCATGTCAAACATTTTCATTATGTAAGGTTTTAATTCATCGTTCACATCATCCGTTGATCCTTCGTAGTCAAGGTCACGTAATGTGACAATTTCACACTCATGGCCTAACTTTTCAAATGCCAATTGTGCCATCTTGCACACAGAAAATGTGTTTGAATCTGCGTCTGGTTTTAAACTGCCGTTGAATATTAAAAATTTCATTATTTCATTGCCTGTTTTGTTGCTGTGGCATACATCACCGCTTCTGCGTCTTTGCCATATCTCTTCTTGAATCCTGCTTTGTCTTTCTTCATGCCCTTAACTATTTTTTCTCTTTTGCTTTTTTCACCCTTGGTCATGCTTCTGCCTGTCGTGGTGTGTTTACCACCGTGGGCTTCTTTAATTTCTTCTGATCGTGCTACGATCACGCCACAGGCCAATCTCTCACCTGCGTTACCTGTCTTAAGGCTTTCCGCATCTCCACCTTTGCCTAGGTCATCCTCATCTTCATGGACCACTATTCCACGTCCAATCACTGACCTGTCTCCCATCAAATCTACCCTTGGTGCCACTATGCTAAATTTTGCAACACCATCCTCATTGGCCAAGACGTTCTCTAGGTCACCTACATGACCCTGTTTAAGATCGCCGTGATCAACTCCGTCAGGATTGTAATGGCCTCCCATTGACTTGCAACCATCACTCATGTCTCCAAATTCATGTATGTGGAATCCATGTAGTCCAGGTTCTAGTCCTGTGATCGTGCCTTTTATCAGAGTGGGTGTATTTGGTGCCTGCATAAGCAGTATAGAGCCCTTTACAGCGTCTGAATGCTCTAGAATGCACTGTGCTACCACCCGCTGTTCTGCCTCAGTTATTGTTTTGATCTGTTCACACGTGCATTCTTTTGCACGTGTTCTAGGACATCTAGTTTCTGTGAATTCTATGGCTCGCATAGTGGTATTTATCAGTCTATCCAATGTGATAAAAAGGGATCAACTTCATTTAATTTTAGTGATCTATGACTGTCCTGTTGCAAAAGTTCAGCTCGTAATTTTTTATGCAGTGTCCTGTCATATTCTGCTGTGGAGTACCTTTTAATCAGGTGCTGTATTTCACTTCTAAAACCTACAGCACTGGTTATTGATACAGGAAATTTCAATAGTTTTTTAATTTCGTTTACATATATTTCTCTGTGTTCTGAAGGCACTGCATATTCACTGAAAATTTTTGGCGAGTCTAAAGCAGACAGCTGGATGTTTTTTGAATACTGTGTCATCCATGTGCATGTTTCATGCAGTTTGTGAGCAGTAAGATTACTAGCCACGAGATGGAATTGAAGATAATTTGCATTTTCACTTACCCACTTTACATTTTGTTCGAATTCACTGAACCATAAAGGATATCTAACGTATGTGCCTAATATGCCAATGGCATCGCATGAACAAATTATGGTAAGATTTTCAAACTTTTTTATAATCTGTTTCCAGCCATCTGGCAATCTTTTTAAATTTGTATTGATGATAACTTCGCAATATGGATTTACAAGGTGCAACGCATTCAAGAATTCGAGATAGTCCTTGATGTATGTGGGCTCGCCACCTGCAAGATAAACTTTTTTCAAAACTTTTTTATCTAGTGTGTGTATATAGTTTTGATTTTCTTTGTTGATGTTTATTGTTATACCTTTTTCCTTTTGCCATAGTGTGCTTGAAGCTGGACCACACATTTTACATTTGAGGTTGCATACTGGATTGTATCTTATGTCTGCGTATTCCAATTTTGGATGCTCTATGTCTGGTGTGCCAAATTTCTTTAGCCAATCATTTGTCTCAATTATTCTTGGACTAAAATTTGTTTTTTGTTCTCTGTCATAGCATTTTGAACAGATCTCGGGCTTCTCGCCATCTAACATCATTTTTCTTACTTTTTCTATGCTTTCATTGTCTTTGAAACTGTCAGCGTGACAGCACGGACCGGTGTTTCCACCAATGTCTTTGAATTCATGCACCCATGGTAAGATACAAATTGCTTTGTTATTCTTTACGTCAAACATTAATAATACTTAACTTTGTAAATTGGATTATTATTTTTTTGGCATCGGATTTTCACCGGTAAGTCTAGGCTGTGCGAACCACAGTTTGAACCACTCCTGTGATCCTGGCTTGATATTGTGTTTTCTCTGATATTGAGCTTTTTTTGTGCCGATGTAGGATAGGTTCTCTCCCATCGAATCTTCTTCTGGAAGTTTGTCCACACCTGCCAACTGCTTTATTCTTTCAAGTTCGTCCATTATATCTTCCAACTTCTTAGTTGCTCTTTTGTGGGCTTGTGAGCTTTGACTTTCTCAATCTTGCCACCTTTGGCCAAGAATGCTTTCATCTTCTCATCAAGTTCTCTTTGCTTCTCCTGTGGCGTCTTTGGTATATCGCCTCCCACGTATGGTCTATTGATCCCGCTGTATTTTGGCATAGTCTTCCAATCCTTTCTTAACCTTTCCTAGTGAGTCTCTGTTTGCTTGATAAAGTATTCCGTAACCTCCAGCCGCTTGCCATTTTTCTATGTTGATCGGCCTGTCGTCTATTAGGATATTTGGAGTTCCTGACGCTTTGTCTTTGGCATAGGATTCTTTTCTACCTGTAACAATTATTTCATCTGGTTGTTCTATGTTGTTTGATATCCATACCCTTTTATACTTGGCTGAATTTTCATGGTCGCCCCTTAATGGTGATGTGTTGATTGAAAATTTTCCACCTGTGAATTGTTTAACCATGTCGATTAAAGCGTCTGCTGTTGGAAACTTAGGCAACACCGCAAAGAAGTCTGTGCCTGTGATCCTGTCAATCACTTGTTTTTTAAGATCCTTGGTCTTGTCATTTGTAAGTTCCTTCCAGTGATCAACTCCATATAGGAATTCAACACCGCCGAAGAAGTCGGCCAGGACTCCGTCCATGTCAAGATATACAATTGGTTTACCATCAGCCATATCTTCATTATACAACTTTTTGTTGTTTTCGTCAATCTGTTTACCGAGTCTGTCCTGTATAATGTCATACAACTTTTTACCAGTGTCTCCGCCCAGTACTACTTTGCTGAATTCATGTTCTTGTCCTTTGTTGGCTAGGTCTCTGGCTTTGGATGCCGAGGCACCGCTGGCACCTTCTTGGTCAGGATCTCTTTCACCAGCACTTACTACATCTATGGAATCAAACTTGTAAAGATCATTTCCTGCTTTGTCTGGCTTTCCATTGTATTGGTTCAATAACTTTTGGAACTCTGCCACCCTATCAGATCCAGCGATCATTACGATCCTTGTTCTGCCTTCTGCTTGGATCTTTTGTAATGCTTGTATGATTGTTTTCACACCGGCATCTCCGATTGCCAGTTGAGGATAGAACATTCGTAAGTAATCTTGCTTTTCTTTAAAACTTAAAGGATCTGTTTTATTGTTCTGTTTTTGTGAAAGGAACACATACCCCTTTCCGTTGACCTGTTTGGCCATAGAAATAACTTTGTCTAGTAATTTTTGGTGTCCTATTGTGGGAGGATTGAATCGGCCAAAGGCAAAAACTGCTGTGGACCTATCGTCCTCGTTAAGAAACAGTTCCCTTAGATACATCGTATTCGCCTTTTTCTATGTTTTCTTTTTCTCTGTCTGCTAATATTCGAGCAACCTGTAGTCTAGTTTCTTTAGGAAACATGTCTTGTACGTCTTGTTCTACAGAGCCAAATTCCTTTACATACTTCTTTGCGGCGTCATCGACTAGATACATCCATAGTTTAATTGACTTTTCATGGTCGTATACACCACGCTTCATCTTTCTTTTAATGTTTGATATAATTGGCATGAATCTTCTTCTGTAAAGATCCTCGTCATTCATAAGGAATGAATCCAACTCGTTTACTGCGTCCGAGTCCATTGCTTCGTTGATGAATTGTGATGCTCTCATATAAGCATATTTATATTAATAAAGGTTCTCTAGTAACCACATGTAAAATGGTGAAGAAAAGGTTAGTGTCCAAGTGCCGTTATGACCCATAGTGGGTGAATTCTTGAAAGTTTCAGGTAAATCAACACCTTTGGCTCTTGCCTCGGTTGCCCATGGCTCTGGATAACTGGGTTTGTATATACCTTCAAAAATCAAAGAGCCTATATCAATTTCATCTATTTCTATATCTTTTATATGCAACAATTGATCTTTGATTATATCTCCTTTTTCATTTAAAACTGTTTGTCCTTTATTTTTATTTGATCTATTGACAACAAGATTGTATTCTTTTTTATCTTGTAGATCAGCTGTGAATTCTACTAATTGTGGTTTGTCTTCTGTTGCTGTGATTTCTTGTTTGAAATAACTTTTGTCATTAATTAATATTTCTGCAACAGGTGGCTGATTCCACATAGTTGCGTATAATTTTAACTTAAAAATTAATTTTTCGGTTGCCATTTAAATTCTAATCCTGCTGTGTGTCCTGTGTAAGAACTATTTAAATCCTTACGGAACAGTTCTATCACTATCTGAGTGCCCGATAAAACAACTTTGAGGTATTTGTCATTCTTGTTTAGAACTTCTGCTTCTTTTGTCTTGCCATTGTTTGTGCATGTAATTGTTATTTCTTCCATCATCCGACCGATCCTTCCATGCTTACTTCTAGCAACTTGTTGGCCTCTACCGCAAATTCTAATGGCAGTTTCTGAAACACATCTTTGCAGAATCCAGACACTATCATGTTGACGCTGTCTTCTTGATTGATGCCCCTCTGCATGGCATAGAACAACTGTTCTTCGTCGAGTTTGCTTGTTGTGGCCTCATGGTTTACATTGGCTGTATTGTTTTTGTTTACTATGTAAGGTATTGTTGATGCTTTGCATTGACTACCCATCATGAGTGAATCGCAAGACGTATAGTTCACGGAGTTATCTGCTCTCGCCATTATTTTAACCTCACCACGATATGTGTTATGGCTCTTGCCTGCACTTATGCCTTTTGATATGATTGTGCTTTTGGTATTCTTTCCTATGTGTATCATCTTTGTACCCGTGTCTGCCTGTTGCATTCCATTAGTTAAAGCCACACTAAAGAACTCACCAACACTGTTGTCACCTAACAAAATACAACTTGGATATTTCCATGTTAGCCTAGAACCTGTCTCAAACTGTGTCCAGGTGATCTTTGAATTCTTACCTTTACACTTTCCTCTCTTTGTAACAAAATTGTATATGCCCCCTTTGCCTGTAACAGGATCTCCGGGGTACCAATTCTGTATTGTTGAATATTTTATTTCTGCATCATCTAATGCAATCAATTCTACATTGGCCGCGTGTAATTGATTTTCATCCCTCATCGGAGCCGTACATCCTTCCAGGTAACTTACATAACTGCCTTTGTCTGCAATTATTAATGTTCTTTCGAACTGTCCTGTGTTGGCCGCATTTATCCTAAAGTAAGTTGAAAGTTCCATAGGGCATCTAGTGTTGGGCGGAATGTAAACAAAGGAACCATCTGTAAACACCGCAGAGTTGAGAGCCGCGAATGAATGATCACTGATTGGTATCACACTGCCTAAATATTTCTTAACCAGTTCAGGACATTTTTTTACTGCTTCACTAAAACTACAAAATATGATACCTTTCTTTTCAAGATCCTTTTGGAACGTTGTTGCCACAGACACACTGTCAAAGACAGCATCAACGGCCACGCCTGCCAGTGCCGCTCTTTCATTTAATGGTATTCCTAGTTTTTCAAAGTCCTTTTTTATCTCTGGATCCACTTCGTCATAACTTGCTGGTCCTTTCTTTGGAGCAGAATAATAACTTATTTTCTGATAGTCTATTGGATTTATTTCCAAGTTTGACCAATCCGGCTGTTTCAATATTTTCCATCGGTCGTATGCTCTAAGCCTGAATTCCAGTAACCACTCTGGCTCTTGCTTGATTTTACTGATCTTACGTATGACATCCTCGTTTAAACCTGGAGGTAAAGTTTCAGATTGCACGTCAGTGGTGAATCCTGCTTCGTAATTCTGTTGTAATTTTTTATCAAGTACCTGATCCATGCTTATTAATTATTTCACTTTTTGTATTACTGTAAAATACTGCCTATGATGGTCGCACCTATTAGGAATGATAATAGATAATGTGTGTATGCCGATGATCTTTTTATAACCTTGTAACCGTTCTCTCTTAGGCAAATAACATGGGCATCTATAGATTCCGCTGTGATCTTAACATCTACTGTTTGTATCTGTTCTAAGTCATTGTCTGTCATAGTATTATTGTACTACAATTCAGGTTTTTGTCAACCTAGTTGGTCTTGAAAAGACCTACGTTTTATGGAATTAATTGTTTAGAAGTATAGAACTAATCATGGAAGGATTACCTGTAGCATTTGTAGTTTCTACTTTTGCCCTTACCCATACAAAATTACCTGTGAAGTTTGCACTGACCGTGGTTGTGCTTTGGTCGGATGTTACAGTAGTCCCTGATATATCAAAGTAATCATCTTCTGTTGGCGTTGTTGCCAAGGAACCTTGCATTTTTGCTGTGCCGTTGAAGTCGTCTGTGCTGTCTCCAAGGTTCACAAAAGTGTAGGCCACAGTGTGTACTCCGTCCGGTTGTGAATAATACCCATCACCTTTGGCTTTGTCTGTAACGAAGCCAGTATGGTCAAGTGTGATTGTGGTTGATCCGTCTGCTGTTTCGGTGGTGACAACTTCCTCCACTGTAAACTCTGTTGTTGATACTACTGCCTTTACCGTGAAGGTTGAATTATTACTTGTAGTTCCAGTCACAGTAACCAGATCACGCACTGCCAATTTTCCTGCACCAGTAAGCACTGTGCTTGTTGAAGATATTGTATATACACCAGATGTTGCTGTGAAACTTATGTCCGTTCCGGTAATGTTCGCAACGTGCGATTTTGCGCCTGATAATGTTGTGCTTGTCTGTGCCATCGTTATTATTTATTGTTCTTTACGTCTCTTGAATCTTGCAGTTTTTGGACCTAGACCGTACACTGCGGCTAGTTCGTTTGGTTCTTGTCCGTCTATTGTAGTAATGTCAAGATATTTTATTTTATATGCTATGCCATCAGCTTCACCATACTCCTCGCAAAGGCAATCATCTTTTCTTAATTTTCTCACAATAAGATGAACCTTTTTTTCAACAGGTGATCCCATCCAGTCTTTTGTTATTACTGATTCTACTATGCTGTCTTTTTTAAATATATTATGCTCTTGAAGTTTTTTTATTGCTTTCATTTTTTACCTTTACAAATTTAATGACTTTGTCTATTCCTGTTTGTGCTATCATGTATATTGGAGTAAGCATTTTTTCGTTACTTACATAAAAATATCCATGATAACAATGTTGATATTTGCCAGTTAAGTAGTCCAATACGTATTTGTTTGTGACTAAACAACATTCTTCATTTCTTTCAATGAAATTCCAAAGTGCCTGTCTTTCAGATTGACTTATGTGTTTATGTGCGTCTTTTTTTAAATGTATTTGATATTTGAATCTACCATGTGGAAGTTTTGTGCAACCTATCACATCTTTGCCCAGCATATCATATTTTGGGTCAACTATCTCAGTTTTTTGCCAATATTTTTTGAAAAAATCAATTAAGACATCTGATCTCTCTTTATCTGAATAAAAAATTGCTTTTTTGTCCTGTATCCTAAATCTCATACTGTTTCTATGTTTAATAATGAAATCGGCCAAGAAATTAAGAGAAGGCAATTCAGGATGTTGCTCTTTTAAACTTGTTAGGTATTGATCTGTTGTTGGATAAAACATTAGGCTTCCGGGTAATTTGAAAACAGTTTTTACTTTGTATTTTGAATAATACAGTTTATTATGATGTTTTCGCATTTTTTATTTTAGATTTTTTTTCTTTATTTGTTAGCTTTGCAGTAACTTTATTTGCCTTGAACTCTACAACAAGTTTAGGAACAACATCTTCGCTCAACTTCACTTCGACCATTCCTCCTGCGTTTAGTTCTCCAAAAAGTATCATTTTAGATAACGGATTCTTTATCTCTTCATCTATGATCCTTTGCAATGGTCTTGCACCAAGTTTGGCACTGAAACCTTTTTTAACAAGATAATCTATTGCATCCTCGGATGCATTTACCTCTACATCCTTTTCCATAGTCATTGCGTTAAGTTCTTGCAAGAACTTCTTAACAATAGATTTCATAGTTGATTCGCCTAGTTTGTCAAACTTAATGACAGCATCAAGCCTGTTTCTGAACTCTGGTGGGAAGAATTTTTTCATTGCAACATCGTCTTCGCCTGTTCTCTCACTCTTACCGAATCCTATGTTGTTTCTCTCCATGTCTTCTGCACCCAAGTTAGATGTCATTATAAGTGTAATGTTTCTGCAGTCTGCTTTCTTGCCATTTGAACCAGTCACTGTACCATAGTCCATAACCTGTAGTAGCATATTAGAAACATCTCTGTGTGCTTTTTCCACCTCATCAAATAACACAACCGCGTGTGGATTCTTTTCCACTTCGTTTATAAACATACCACCGCCCATGTTTGAATCTTCATAGCCTACATACCCAGGTGGCGATCCAATTAGTTTTGCGATTGAATGTTTCTCTTGATACTCCGACATGTCAAATCTTACAAGTTCCACACCTAGTGTTTTTGCCAGCTGTCTTGCTGTTTCGGTCTTACCACAGCCTGTTGGTCCCAGGAATAGGAAAGATCCAACTGGTTTGTTTAGATTCTTAAGTCCTGCTCTAGCAACCAATATTTTGTCGGTGATAGTGTTGATTGCTTTGTCCTGTCCAAACACTTGCAGTTTCATCTTCTCTTCAAGTGTTTTTAGATTGCTGGTCTGTTTCTGACTCAACTGTTCAATGCTTATACCAGTCATCTGTGATATTTCATGTATAATTTCTTCGTGATCTATCTTGCCGTCCTTTACTCCGTTCAACCTCATCCTTGCACATGCTACATCTATGATGTCTATTGCTTTGTCAGGCAGTCTCTTGTCTGCTATAAACTTGCTTGAATAGTCTACTGCATCTTCACATGCCTCGTCTGTGATCGTACACTTGTGAAACTTCTCGTAGTATTGTTTGACGCCTTTCAGTATCTTCACTGCTGTGTCTTTCGAAGGCTCACCAACTTGCAGTCTTTGGAACCTTCTCATCAATGCCCTATCCTTCTCGAAGTACTTCCTGTATTCTTCCCATGTAGTAGAGGCAACAACTTTAATAGATCCTTTGAGTAGTGCAGGTTTCAGCATATTGGCCATGTCCATGTTATTGCCTTGTCCTGTTGCTCCAGCACCAACTATCATGTGTGCTTCGTCTATGAACAATATTGTTTTGCCTTTTCGATCTAGTGCGTTTACTATAAGTTTTAACCTCTCTTCGAAATCACCTCTGAATTTACTTCCTGCGATCAGACTGTTAACGTCAAGACTGAACACAATGTGGTCTTTCAAATACTCGGGTATATCATCTTTGTTTTTTGCAATTCTCCTAGCTAGTCCTTCAACGACTGCTGTCTTACCAACACCAGGGTCTCCTACTATTAAAACGTTGTTCTTATTCCTTCTTGCAAGTATTTGCTTAAGGTTGTTTGTTTCTTCATCTCGTCCAATCACTGGGTCTATCTTCTTGTCAAAGTACTTTTGGTTCAAATTCTCGCAGTAACTTTTAAGTATTCTGTCAGCTTGATTAGGTCTTAATCTTTGTTCTCCACCGTGCTCTTGCCCTCCTAGTCCTCCACCTAATGCGGCGATTCCTTCATCTAGTATTGTTTCGGTGGATACAAGATCCATAAGGTCCTGTTTATTCACTTGATGTTTCTTTAGGAAAAATGCCGCGTAGCTCTTTTTCTCTGCAAACACACTTATTAGTATGTCAGTTGAAGTAACATCTTGTCTGCCTTGGAATAGTGCCTGTGTGAACGCTCTATTCATTAGCCTTTCTAGAGATGCAGTCTTTCTAGGAGTAACAGGTGTTTCCAATTTTGACACTATGTCAGCACACTTTGTATCTAGGTATTCTTCTACGTCTTTGATTAAGGCTCCAACCTGTATTTTAAAGTCATGCAATATATTGCCAATCTGTTTGTCTTTGACAAGTGATAAAAGCACGTGCTCGATGGTCACGTATTCGTGCTTTCTCTTTTCTGCCTCTTTAACTGCGTTTTCGAATATGTTTTCTAGTCCTTCGTTTGCTTCTAACATTTCCACTCCAATCTAAATATCCATGTTGTATTTTTGTAAATGTGGCTAGATCTCTCCTTTGGTTTCTTTATTTTTTGTTTGCCATTTGCCATCGTAGTTTACTGACTCTCTGATTAAACGTAATACCTTCAAGGTGATCGCATTCATGCTGGAAACACTTGGATTCCATGCCATCGAGTCTTGCTGTCTTTGTTTCACCTTGTGTTGTTTCATATTGTACTTCGACTGTTTTTGGTCTTTCTACTTTTAACCATATTCCTTTAAAACTTAAACATCCTTCCACGTCAACAACTTTCTCTTGACTAAAGTTTTTTATCGACGGGTTCCATATTATAGCATGTTTATTGAATGTGTCAAACGACTCATGTCCGATTGCGAAGAATCTTTTGGTAATGCCAACCTGGTTTGCGGCCAGGCCCATGCCTCTTTCATCCAACATCAATTTCACATAGTCATATTCGAACTTTTCTATATCGTCATAACCTTGTATGCTGTCATCCTTTGTCCAGGCCGTACTGGTCTGTAATAGAGTATCGTGTGGGTATTGGAATAGTTGTATCATAGGTCCTTTATCTTTTTCAAGTCAGCGGCACTGAGTTGTGGTATTAAAACTAACACTTTTACATAGAGGTTGCCTCTAATATTTAATGTTCTATGAACAGGCATTCCCCTTCCTTTAACACTTAACAATGTTCCGTGCTGTGTGCCTGCTGGTACTTTCACTGTGATTACACTGTCCTCCAGTGTTTTTAATTTAATTTTGTGTCCCCTTATTGCTTGAAAACAATCAATCGTCTTGTCTGTGTATAGATCATTGCCTTTACGTGTGTATCCGTCTGAATCTAAGACACTCATCTGCACCATTAGGTCTCCTCGTGGTACGTTCTTTATAGAGTCATCACCCATTCCAGCAAACTTGAAAGTTACTCCATGTTGCACGCCTGCAGGGATTTTTACTGTGGCATACTCTTCTCGTCCTGAAGGAAGTTTATAATTTATTGTTTTTTCATTGTTCACCATGGCCTCTTTGATTGATATTGCCATTCTTACCTGTACATTACGATTTGCATTGAAACCAGACCTGAATGTCCTTGTTCTCCCTCTTGAACTGGTGAAGTTGAATCTTCCACCAAAATCCATGTCCCCACCACCGAATCCTGAGAAGAAGTCGCCAAATATATCCTCATTAAAGAAAGGATGTTCGTTCCCCCCAGTGCTACTACCAAATTTTCTCTGTGTGTCGTAGTCGTGCCTCTTTTGTGAATCTTTGAGAACATCATGGGCTTCGCTGGCCTCTTGGAATCTGTGCTTGTTTCCACCCCTATCAGGGTGTTCTTTCTTGGCTATATCCTTGAACGCTCTTTTGATCTGCTCATTGGTGGCCGTTTCACCTACACCTAGGATCTTGTAATAATCTTTCATTAGCTATATTGTATTACAGATTGACGATTTGTCAACAATAAGTGATTATTTGATGTTAGTCTTCTTACCGTTAACGTATAAACCAAACCAGGCCGCACCTGCACCAACCACAACAGAAACAAATCCTGCTTGAGCGTTATTTGGAGCGTCAAGTGCCATGAACCATTGCATAGTGTTATAGAAAACTATGCCATACAATGCCATCATTATTCTAGGCACTGTCCTCCAGTTCGAAAGAAACTGTGGTAATTCATCTCTTAAAAATACCCAGATGATTTTAATTAGTTCCCAACCATCCTTGGCACCTTTCTTAACCATGCTTTGTTTTTTAATTACTAGTTTGTCTTCTTTTAATTCAGCCATTAGTTTAACTCCGGTATCTTATTGTCTCTTTTCCTATGACCGTTCCAAGCAACAAAGCCACCTATTCTTAATGACCAATATGCAAGATAGTTCATTGAATAAAAACCGTTCACAATTATGTTGATATCTCTGAATATTTCGTCTGCTCTCTTTTGAGTCAACTCTCCCATCGTTTTTTTCTTGTCTATTTCTAACAATGTTTTGTATTTGTATGCGTAGTCGTGTACTAGTCCACCAATCAATAAAACTCCTACTGGTGAAAAGAACGTTCTTAGGAATTTTGGAATACTTGCACCATCAAAAGTAAACCCTGCCGGTATGACATATTCCTTGCCGTCTATATTATACTTCCAGTCTTTTGTAAGTTCCCAATTCCTAGTTGACAGCAACCACATGACAATACCTTTCCAAAATCCTTTTCCTTTTGTTTTTATTGCCAAAGGTTTTAATTCTGGGAAACCTTTAAAATTGAATTTCAAATTTGGTTTCTTTCTTTTGTCTGTGAAGTTTATGATTGCTCCGATTATTACAACAGCGATCAATATCGTCCATTGCCAAAATTTCATTGCAAGTGTAAAAATTAGTTCCATATTATTATCCTCTATTATATGCGTATTTATTCAATGTCGCCTTGAACTGTTCCTGCTTTTATTAATTTTCTTCTGTTTGCCATATGTTTGGCTTTTAGTTTTGCTTTGTTTCCACCAAAGTACGGAACCGCATAACCTTCTCGACACATTAGTTTAGACACAGGTTTTCCCTTGTATAAAAAGTCTCCCAACACCCTGCCGAACTTCCCTTTCATGTCCTCGCCTTTTTTGTTTATTGTGGTCTGTAAAATAGTTGTTTTGCCTAACACTCTTTTCAACATTGCCTTGCTGGCCAATCCAAATTTCTTCTCTATCTTATCTCTTGTCCTTGATTCCGGAGTGTCAATGCCCATGATACGGACTCGCTCATTCTTCTGCCATATTCCGAAACCTAGGTCGATGTCCACGTCAACAGTGTCACCGTCTATGACTCTGACCACTTTTGCTCTATAGGTCCACATACTATTCCAATATTATCGCTTTTATTGATTTTTCGCCCATGTATATTTCAGTATGGCCTTTGCCTTTCCAACACTGATATTTCACACTTGGACTGTAATCTCTTTCTGCTGTTCTCTTGCCACGTAGGCATTTTGCCATGCTGTCTTGTATTCGGTGTTCTTTGATCTCACCATTAACAAACATCAACAAGGCTACCACTGTCTCTATCATTCGTTTCCGTTCTTGTAGACAATTTCTCTGTCTGCATCTTTTAATTTTTCAATTGATTCTTGTGCTTTTTCCATTTGCTCTTTGAGGAACTCAATGTTTACTTTGTTGTTAGCCATGTCGTCTAGATGCTTTTGCATTCTTTCAACAGATTTATATAGGTCTTCAATCAACATGAACTGTTCTATGTCCTGTGAACTTTGGCCTAATTCACCTCTTGGATATCTGATTCTGAAGTCTGTGTTCTTTGTAACTTCGTTGTGCAGTCTTTGATCTTCGGCAGTCATGTCTTTTTCTAATAAGACTGACTGTGTTTCCAACTTGTTAAGTCTCTCAACAACGCCGAAATATGCCCACACACCAACTGCTACCGCTCCTATGATGGAGATAAGATTACGCATTGGCATCGAGATAGATGTTGAATCACTGATTTTCATAATAGTAGTATTTATTGATTATTACCAGAGTCTTCGTAATACTTCTTGTATTCTTCAAGCAGGTTGTTGGTTTCTTGCAGTTTCTGTCTGATCTGTGCGAAGTTCCTAGCCAGCACCTGGAAGTCCTTGTCCGTGATTCCGAACAGCACGGGGTCTATGCCGGCCTCTTCTAGTTTCTTGAACACTTCATCTGCGTTTGCAGAAGTAATTATGATCCATTTGATCTCTTCCATCTGCATTATGATCCATTTGATCTCTTCCATCTGCAACGGTGTAGGCATCTCGTAGTTCAACTTCTCTCTTGGTTTTTCAACTGAGAATATCTTGATCTTTTTCTCACCGCCTATGCTACAACCTGTCAGTAAAAGGATAAATGCTACGGCTAATATTTTATTGATGTGGTACATAATTCGGATTTGCTAGTGCTGGGCACTCTGGGTTGATTTTTGATTTTAATGTTGCTTTCAATTCTTCTTCTGTGTGTTCGGCACCTGACGCCAACTCAATACATCTCGCGGCATTCTTGCCACCTTTGTTTATAATCCTTTCAATTGCCTCTGTTCTTTTAATTGCAAGTTTACCTATGTCTCTGTTTTTCTTTGTGAATCTTTGGTCAAGGTCTTCTAGATCTTTTTTGAAAGTGTTTATTAGAATGTTAAGTTTTTTATTGCTTTCCATAATGGCTTTAAAGTCTGCTTTTTGTTGCTCTAGTAATTTTGTTTGATCTTCTATAGCCGTTTCCAGTTTAAGTTGATTTGCCTTAAGTGTGGCGTTGTCTGCCCTCAATTTCATCACATAGATCCCTGCTCCTGCGATACCTGTGATGAGCAACATGGTAATAACCATTCTTATTGAACTAAACATAATATACGTATTTATTGAATTAAACCAGGCTTGTAGACAGTCTTGCCGTTTTCTTTCATGGCTGTAAGGACACTTTTACGATTAGCGTCGTGTTTGTAAGATACGTGAACCCATCCAGAGTCAGGTATACCCGGTGTATAAAATTCTAAAATTAATTGATCGAATTCGAGATTTTCTTTGATAAAATTTGCAACATCATAGTTTGCGGTTCCAGGACATTCTATGTCCACCGCTTCACCTTTACAATGCTGTGATTTGCTTGATCCACCAACCGCTTCATTCAAAGCTGGTCCTCTGTATCCTGAGTTGATAACCGTGACTCCAAAGTGATCTCTTACAGGTTGCACCACATGAGCAAAAAGCATTTTTGCATTTTGCAAATGGATAGGACTAGGATTGTTATCTAAACCTTGCCTGATTGCGGTTTGGCTTTTAGTAAATTCTTGTATCGTGAAATTTTTGCTTAATCTTACCATCCACTCTTACTTAACAGAGCAGACTGGTCACCCTTGGTGAAAATGAATTTGTTTTCATTAGTTTTGGTAATATCATATGGACCAAAGTATTTGGTAAGATGTGTGCATTCTGCAATGGAATCCATATCTATCTTGAATGCTTTTGCTTCTTTCATAATGTCATCTGTGGATCCAAATTTATGTATTTCAAATTTTAATTCGTGTCCGGCACCAGATTTTTTCACAGACATTATGCTTTCGTTTATTTTGCATTCCATCATATCATAAAGATCAAAGAACTTCCTTGCTTCGCTTACTTTCATCTCATTTACTCTTTGTTCGTACGCTTCTGGCGTAGTCGGAATAGTCTCTTCCATAGTTCCTGCGGAAACCATTGTTGGATTTACACCTTTGTGGTATGTGTATTCAAATTCTTCAATATTAGTAAGTTTCTTTAGATCTTCTAAAAATCCAGCTATTTGTTTTATTACTTCTGGCTTTCTAGCAAACTCTACAAACACTCTGTGTTTACCATCTTCAAGTGTGCCTGGTGTAGCGTCAGCGTCAAGGATTGAATTGTAACCAACTTCAGCAAACCTTTCAAGATCTTTTGCTGGTGCTTGTCCATCCACAACAAAGCCAAGAACAAGTATGTTCTTGTCATCGCCCATTTTTGATTTATATTGGTCAATAGAAAAACGTGGACTTACTACGCCTTCTAGGTCTCCAGCTTTTAATCCTTCGTATATTTTCATTAAATGTCTAATCCAGTTTCAGCAGTCTTGGGCATATCGTCCTGTCTTTCTATTTCGTCCTGGCCGTGTTTGATATTTCCTATCAATTGTTTTGGCATCTTAATTTCAACGACCCATATGTCATGTGCATCAATTTTGCCTTTAGTGGTGCCTGGTCTGTAATCTTCAGGTCCCTTGATCTTTCTTGGTTTCAATAATTCGTCTTTTGCATACGTCACCTTACAACCTTTGTCAGTCAATCTCTTTCCACCTGCAGGATCTGGCATTTTTTCTAACGGCCACATGAATGAACAAGTGACAAAATGTCTCGAGTCATTTGGACCGGATAGTAATTCTCCATCTTTCCAGTTAGCAAAAACATATACATCTAGTTCGTCCACGACTCTCTCGAAGTCCTTCAATATGCCTAAAGTAGGGCCTACCGAGTATAACGATTGTACGTTTTTGATTATGTCTAGGACGTCATGCATAGTTCTTATTTATCCTAAATATCTGTGTTGTAAAATATGCATACTTAATCTGGAAATTTGATAGTAAGTATTTGTACATGAGTCGACAAAGACACATCAAATCACAACCAACCACAAACCACGAGGAACCTTATGTTATCATCAAACGGGCTACAAATGCGACCTTTATTTCAACGCAAACTATGGAAATTAATGAGGAAGAAAAGAGTGTACGACAAAAGAGTAAGATTGTATATGCAGAATCAGGCCTGGCTTAAGATAAGGAAACAGAAGGACAGACGTAGGCGTAGGGTGTTGATGAGAATATGGAAGGCCAATCAACTTGCTATGCTAAAGCGAATGTACAATCAGTCTATTTGATAAACTGATCTAACATTTGACCATAGGCCTTGTAGAAGTGTTTGTATAGGGTTTCGTATGCAATATGGTTGACCAGGTTCGGCTGACCGGGAACTTCACATTTCAATACCTCTTTATTGATAAGGTCCAACACCACGCCCGATTTCAAGATCTTGCCTGGACCACATTTTTTCTTTGACAGTTCCACGAGCTCGTCGTAGCCGCCTTTGGCGTTGAAAGTGTAATTCACAATCAAGAATCTTTTTTTATTGTGTTTACTGCCCATTACTTAATCTTGCTAATTTAATCATAACACTTGCTAGATTAATTTCAGGATCAGCAACAAATGAATGATCAACTAGCCCCTGCTTGATAATCAGCACGGCCTTGTCTTGTGCTTCTTCGTTTTTGGATATGATATCCAAGTTGTCATACAACCATCTGTATATCTCTTCACACTCCTCTGGCCTCGCTTGGGCACATACAAGTTTCCTTGCTTCGTTTATTTTACCTTGTTTGAACAGTTCAACCATCTGTAGTCTATAATCTTGTTGTCCTGAATCACCCGACTGTGGTGGCATCAGTTTACCGTCTCTGCAATTCTGTTGTATCATGTTGATGCATTTTCTTAGGTCCGGATATGACGCTTTCACATACGTGTCTAACACTTCTATGTCTGGTTGCATCTGTTCCGCAATCAGTATCTCTGCTGTCCTTGCCGTGAATTCGTTCTTGTCAATTGTTTCCATATGGAATCCTTGGCATCTGCTGTGAAGTGCTGGAATAACTCTGTTTGGATAATTGCAAGTCAAAATAAATCTCGCTGACGTGTGATACATCTCCATCACACCACGCAACGCCGCCTGTCCGTTTGGTGACATGTAATCTGCCTCGTCAAGCAACACATACTTGTATGCACCAAATGGCATGATCTGCACAAATGAATTGATCTTCTCTCTTACAGTGTCTACCGAATTTTCTCGCGAAGCATTTATTTCTAGTATGTCATAACTGCTGACATCTAGTTCTCCAAACAAAACTTTTGCCAGTGTGGTCTTACCCACGCCAGGTGCACCACTCAACAACAGATGTGGAATCGCTTTGTCATCGATCCATGTTTGTATTTGTTTTCTTTGTGCCTCATCTCGCACAACATATTCTTTAAGTGTTTTTGGTCTATATTTTTCTACCCAAAGTTCTTTCATTATTCATAGCCTTTGATCTTTTTATATGTTTTGTGTAACACATAGAACCATAAACCGTTTATGCTAGGCTCGATCAAAGCAACTGCACCTGCCTCCCACAAACTTGCCCCTGTCATTACACTTACAACAGTCATTGCAATTATAACATGACCAACGGTATAAATCAAAGCTAATCCTACACTGGAACTAGTTAATAATTTTTTGATTGCCCCTTGTATGCCTGAGGTGAATTCTGTCATTTACGTAACCACTTCCTTGCCGCTTCGATTGGATTTTTCAAACCTTCATAGGTGTTATCAATGAATTTGATATGTTTGCTTAACTTGATGTTAAGGTCCTCTATCGTTTTTTGCAACTTATCAATTTTGTCGTTTAGTTTCTTAATGTTTTTTTCGTTTGCCATACCGCTATATTACAGCAGATTCTTTGGCTTGTCTATATAATTGTTCTGCGGCCATGTTTTTACCTTTGGCCTCTGTCTGTATGTCAAAGTGTTCGCCGAAACTCAATGCCCAATCATTTACCTTTCTGTTTGGTAAAAGATCCGAGTGTGCCCGTAATTTCTGTTTCTTGCAACCTCTTTCCAACAGCATCTTGATATCATGCATTTCGGAATGCATTTTGTCACCAAGTCCTGCAGGCGCAAGATGTTCATCTCTGGAATATGAATAATGTAGGGTAGGCCTCACGCCACGCCAACTGTCTATGACTCTCTTCACCCTGTCGTCATTGGGTTGTATGTATTCTTCTGCACGTATCCAGTGGTGATGTATGTCAAGCACTAGGGCAATCTCTTTTGCCACTTCGAGAGTGCTTTCAAGACCATGCCCCATCTCATCATTCTCTATTGTTATGAGATTCCTTGCCTCTTGGGATAATCTCGGGAACTCTTTCAGTAGTCCCTCCGGTCCACGTTTGCCGGATATGTGTATGTTGATCTTGCAACCATCATGCCAGGTCTTGCCATATCCCATCCAACGTGCCATGTCAACATGATATTCGAATTCTTCCACAGGCGCAAATATTTTCGCACAGTGATCTTGTATCTCCTTGCGTTGCCACCATGCCTTCCAGTTCTTTTCTGTGTAGCCTTGAAGCATCTCACTGCCTAGCCTCACCATTCTACGTTCGGGTGGTAGTGACCCCACACGTTCAACCATCCTCTTGGCCGCCGCCGCGTTGTGGTTCATTATGTCCCACTGTCTTTGCTCTGCATCTTCTGGATGTTCTCTCAACCAACGCATGGTTGTGGATCTGCCATTTAGATCTCTATCCTTGGCATTTACTTTCATTCCGCCAAATTCAGACTCATCATTGAGCCATTTACAACAAAAACCTATACGCATATGAATATTTTAACACAGTCTGTTAAGATGTCAATCATTATCAGCATCACAAAATGTCGCCCATTGCTGAGGTAGATCACTGCATTTCAATCTGAATCCATAATCTCTGTCAATGTCTCTGAGTATTTTGTTGGCTTTTGCCATGCTTAGGCCTACGTCTGCTGGTATAAGCAAAGCATCCATTTCAACTTCTTTGTTTTTCTTTGCGGCCTGTACTCTGTGCCAGCCATCCGTTAGCAAATAATATCCGGAATCTTTTATAGGAGTAACCAGTATAGGATTATAAGGAACACCTTCTTTGGCCAGTTTATTGATCCAGTATCTTTTTTCTTTATTGAGAGGACGCACCACCCCTAGTCCCATTTCCGCCATGGTAACAAGTTTGTCTATAGGAACATTTTTCCTAATTAATTTAGTTTTTTTAGTCATTGCCCGGAAGAGATGTCATCTGTTGCATTCCGCCTGTGTTGACATATCCGGCTGTGTGCCTGTTGAAGTCAGGCTCCTCATCTGAGACTAACAGTATGTCATTCTCGTCAATCATTCTTACTTCTAGTTCGATACCGATGTCACCTGCTGATCCTTTTTCTTTTCTTTTTACTTTGAAAGCTCTAGACCATCTTCCATGTGCAACCAATATCCATTGACCGACTTTGACGTCATCTTGTAGCCTACCAACTGCGTATACCTTGCCCCATCTAGGGTGTATGCCTTCTGCAGTTCCGTCATCGTCAACTAATATTATACCGCCTTTGGATTTTGTTTCGCCAAAATGCATATTAGATACTAATACTCTTTTTTTGAGGGGAATAATATCGTTCTCGACAGTGTACTGTTTACCACCATCACCACCGAATCCTTTTGCCTGTGCTGATTTTATATCCATCTTAGTATTATTGTACTAGATTTATTCTATACCGTCAAGTGCTTCGTCTATGCCTTTTTTAGGTGCGACAGTTTTTTCTTCTACTTTAGGTGCCGCTTTTGGTGTTGCGACTTTTTTTGTTTCAACCGCTTTAGGGGTTGGTGCAACTTTGTTGACAGGTGCTGGTTTGGCCCTCGCTGGAGTGTCGTCAACTTTGCCTCTTGGTTGCTCGTAATACTTTCTGATCACTGTTTCTTTGGGTGTAACTATTTGTCCACCTTTTCCTAGAACATCGCCTCTTGCATTGACATTCATATTACCAACTGCCTGAACGCTTTCGTTGGCTGATCTTAATTTTTCTATATCGACCATCCTGCCTTGCATGGTTCTGTATAATTTTCTTCTTTGTGCCATAATATTAAACTCCTATATAATTACTTATCATCTTAAAAACTCGGTGATATCTAAATTGTACAACAACGGATTAATCTTGTGTACACCTATCAAGAAAAGGCAGAAACTTGCCACACTCGATCCTCTGCCAACTCCCCATACCACGTTGTTCGCTCTTAGAGTGTCCACGAAATATATCAAGAACTGCAAAACACGAACAAATTTCTTTTTCTCAAAAAGTGAATATTCTGTTTGCACTCTCATTTTTTCTTCGTCATTCTGACATTTGTCCAACAACCACTGTAACACATTTATTTGGTAATACTTTTCTGGCATGTGCCAGTCATTGATATTTTTATTATCGAACTCCGACAAAGTTTCCCTGCCTGGCAGTGTATTAATTGTTGGCAGATCTAAACCAAGTTCTTTGAGGCTTGATGTGTATTTTTCAACATCATCAAAGAAAAGTTTTGAAATGTCAAATTCTGGATTGTTGTATAGTAAATCTATTGCGTCCTGTTCAGTGAATGTGCAGTCACCGTATTCATTTATCTTTATCTTTTCCGCCATTTAATACCTTTGGGTCGAACTTGAATATTTTAGCATGATCTTCGTGCTTGTTGTCAACTGGTATTTGTCTACTGGTGCCCCAACTAAAGTGTCCTGTGTATATGCCTTTTTCAAATTCTTCGTCATAAGTTGCCGTGTCCGGTCTCAACCACCATGGGTCAAAGTTCGAGTATTTGTCTGAGAACCAGTCCGGAGCATCTAATAGTATAAGCTCTTTGCTGTCTTTGTCAACCGTGTAGGTAATACCATCTCCCTGCCAAGACGAAAGTTCAACAAAATTGATTGTCATCTTGCTGTCTAGTATTGCATTTGCTTTGCAGAAACACACAGACGCCATAATCTGATCATAAGGTGGCCTGGGAAGTTCTATGAATCTATTGTTACTAGATTTCTTTAGCACGTGGTATAACTTCTCTTCTCTCCACGTTGTGATTGTGTTCGCGAAAACTAATTCGAAAAGATTCTTTAATCGATCAAAGTATTCGGTTTGCTCTTTTAGGTTTGCTGTGTGTGGAGTCAGGGAAATTTTGACACTGTATTCGTTACCAAACAACTCACCGTCTACTATTATTATCGATTTGAATTTTGTCTTCCAGGAAAATTTATTTGACATCAAGACTATTTACTATTCGATATTTACTAGGTCTCCAAGGTCTGGTTCGTTCCTTAACTTCTTATTATTTTTGTGCCAAGCCTCAATACGCCTTTCTCTGATTGCGTTCTGATAGGTTAAAAGTGCATGTTGAAGTTGTGCCAACATTTCTGGATTCCTGCCAAATCTTTTTGCTGTGTTTACTTTCCTGCTTAATTCTTTGATTCTTTTGGAAATGTCCTCGTCTGACATGTTTCCTATTTCTTCTTGTAGTGGGTGGAAGTACATACTCCTCCTTATCTATTAGATATAGATTTTGCCTATCTGATGCATCAATATTGTTGTGCCACCATCCGGAGTAAGGAATTCATACAAGAATCTTTTATTGTCTGGAAAAGTAATTGTATCTGATGATCCGTCTCCGCCTGTCACATTATCGGCCACCAGTACGGCGCTTGGTATTGTCAACGTGTGTGCGACATTGGTGCAAGTGATATCTAATATAATCCTGCCAAGTGAACCACTGGACGGAAGGTTAGTGAACGATAGTGTTACAGATGCATTTGTTGTGATTGTTTGGTAATGTCCGTTTGCGTGGTTAAGTGTAATCGAGCCACCTGTGGTTCCATGTGCGTACACAACCTCTGAAGTGTTTTTGAATTTTGCTTGTAGGACTTCATTGTTTGCAAAATTACTAGATGCATTCAATGATGCCTTGTTAGTTTGTAAGTCCTCTATTTCAGATTTGGCCTCTGTAAAATTAGTTTGTATTGCACTAAAATTATCTCTGAATCCTTGTGATGAATTATCTTGTCCTGCAGTAGGGAAAGTTCCATCTACGTTGCCTGGTACTATTTTACTTGCCATATATTAAATTCCTTTGTTTCTAAATACTAGATATTTATCGTTGGATCTCTCCACCTTGATTATTGTGCCTTCTGCAGGAACTTCTTTGGTAAATGTAATTGTTGTTTTCTTGTTGGCTGTGTCATGTGATAAAGTGGCACCTAGCTCATGGTCGGCAGATCTTAATGTGCCGTCAACTGTGAGATAGCTAGGTACAACATTATTGTCCGCTGTCACACCTTTACCGACTGATACGATGTTTGCTCCTTCTTTAAGCAATATGTCCTCTTCATGGACAATTTCGTTAAGCGTAAATGTTGTAGTTGAACCGTCTGCTGTGAAAGTTTCTGGAGACACAATACTCTTACTGACAAGATATCTGTCTATTGTGAATTCAATATTTTTAAAATCAAGGTTTTTGTCTTCTATCCTTTTCTTTAACCTACCACTGGTACCAGGTTTACAAAAGCATATTGGAACTGCCATGACGTACCCCAATGGTGCCAAGCCACCAACCTGTGTAGTCCTCATCCATAAAGGCAGATAATCGTACTCCTTGTGTCCCAATGATTTCATTCTTGTTCTCATATTTGCAACTGCATTAGGATATAAATGTGTGATAAATCCTAGGTCAGCTGAAAGTTGATTTGCATATCTTACTTTGGATCCTGAAGTGCTGAATGATAGACCACCGTCGGTAGTCACCTCATACACATCATAATCTGTGGTGGCATTTGTGCTGGAAGCCCTTGGACCTATCATTGGTTTAGCCACGGCACTCCTCAATTTTATAGAACTGGACACAGATTCATCTTTGCCGTTTACCAAATTATCTTTTATTTCAACGTATACAACTTCATATTTTACAACACCGTCTTCTTTCGCCTGTGCTGTTTTGATATCACCAAAATAAAGTGTTTTTGATGTATGGTTTTGTTCCATCTGTTGCTGGAACGTAGTCAAGGTCTGTGCCTGTAATCCTGCCATCATTAGCATATCTGGTTTCAGTTTCATTCCAAAGTTTGCATCTTCTGGTCTAAAAATGTATTCTGGAGAATTTATATTGGGATCTTGTGCTATACTGTAAAATATATTTTGATCTATAAATGATGTTGCCTGGCCAGACATGTTTCCATACTCTATCGAAGTGAATGGTATGTCTATGTTAAGCGTGAACTCTTTCTTAGTTGCCTCTGATTGGTACTGATCACTAACTGTGACTTCGAATGTGAAAGACCTTGTCGAATCAGTAAAGTTACTAGGATCTATTGTACCGATTAAGTTTCCTGCTTCTGACAGTGTTATTCCTGTAGGCAGTGTTCCTGAAGTTACAGAATACGATAACACCCTGTTTGCTGTTTCTGTTTCTGCCTCTATTGCAAGTAGACTAGGTATGTCTGCTTTCAATGTGCCAATGATCGAAGGAGTTGTGAAAGATATACCTATGTCTATTTCTCCAACCACCTTCATTGTGAAAGTTCTTTCTGAGAATGTGTTTAGTCCTGTGGCTACCACCCTGTTAGCTCTTACGGTGAAAGTGAAATCAACTTCTACCGCTGATTGTCTTTGAAGTTTGCCGTATATTTCACCCGAATTTAAATCTATAGATAGTCCTGTGGGTAATGCTCCACCTGTGATGCTGTATTCAAGGTTTGCCTGCAATGGATCGAAATCTGATACATCTATCCTTATGACAACATTGTTGTCGTGTCTGAAAGTTCCGAGGTCCGAATCTGTAATGAACACAGGAGGTCTTCCTGTGTGTAGATCCATCGTTATTGAGTTGTCGCCTATTATTGTTTGGTCGATTGTGACATTAGAATTGGAAACTACCCAGTAGTCTGCCGAGTAAACAAAAATGTTGAAATTACGATCAACACTTGAAACGCCGTCTGTAACTCTCACAATGAAATCATAGTTAACAGATCTTGATTTGGATATTACAGTTCTGTCGTAAATGTTTTTAGCGTCTAAAGGATTACCACCGTCACTTGGTGTAAGTGCTGAATAATCTGGAAATGGATCAAAATCATATCCACCCTGTGGGCCGTAAGAATCATCAATAGCAAGTTGCACCACTCCAGATATTTTTCCTCCAGTTGTCATAGTTACTCCTGGAGGTAAGGAACCTTGTACAACCTCGTATACGAGATTTTGCCCTGCCGCTGTGTCTGTGTCTGTAGCAACGATGTCATATTCTATAAATGAACCGTCAAGCACTGTAACGTTACCTGTTACATCTGCCGTTGACAATGTGCTGTCACAAGTTGATGAACTGTCAGTGGTGTATACCGTTGACAATGGCTTGTTAAGCTGTCCCGCCACTGTTGTGAACACTGGCGAATCTGCGCCAGACACATCAAGTGTAAATGTTCTGTCTGTGATTGCGGATCCGGCCGTGGCTCGCACGACGAAGGTGTAAAGAGTTCTTTTGGCTACCTCAGCCGGAGTTCCTGTTAGTAAGCCTGTGGAAGTAAGAGACATTCCTGATGGTAGGCTACCTGCAATCAACGAGTATGTAATGGCCGTGGAATCGCTAGTATTCGCTTCAAGTTGTAGCGAAAACGCTGACTGCTCATCGATAGATGCCAGTTTTCCTGCTGTGGTTGTCCACACTGGTGTTGCCATTAAAATACTCCTTACATGGATATTTATTGGAGTATCAACGATTTATAGTGTGCGTTATAGTATGCTATTAACTATTAACTTACAGTGGCACTAAATGGAGTTGCTGGGTTGGCACCTGCCGCAACTCTCATGACGCCTCTGACATGATACTTGTCAGTGGCTATGTCAACTATCTCTAGATAGTCACCAACTATACCACCGGTAGTACCACCATTCAAAGTAATTGTATCTGATGCCGCAACTGTTGGAAAAGCTGTTACCGCCGTACCATCTTCATCTAGGTACAACATTATTCCAGCTATTGTGTTGTTTGCATCTGGAACTTTGATCACATAGTTTGATGTGTTTGCTACAGAAACTACAAATTTGTAAGTTGCCCCACTTCCTGTTGCATCTGGTAATGTTAATGTAACCAATGCGTTACCACCTACTTCACCCAGTAATAAAGTTCTACCTGCATGTTCTGCCACCGTGATTGCATCTGTGGCTGTGAATGTGTGTATCGCTGGTAGGAATGATCCTGTCAATGTAAGCTGTGAACTGATTGCAACTGCACCTGTACCCTGAGATGATATGTTAATGTCCGCGTCTGACGTATCACTCTGTATTGTGTTTGATCTTAATACACCTGATACTTCTATGTCAACTGCGTTTAATTCATTAGTAACACCAACAATCTGCCCACCTAGTGTAATTGAGCCGGTTCCGTCTGGAGTAAGTGTAATACCACCATTTGTGTCCGTCGCTGAAAGGACGTTACCATCTAATCTTAAATTATCAACATTTAGTTGTCCTGTTGTGGTCTGTGTGCCTGTTGCAGTGATAGGCCCTGTCAGCACAATGGCACCTGTACCTGCTGGATCGACTACAAAGTCGCCATTTGAATCTGTTGTAATTGTGCCGTCTGCTAATATGTTTAGGTCACCTATTGCAACTGCTCCACCAAGTGTAAGTGCACCTGTTGTTGTCAATGCCGCAACTGTCGTAGTTCCTGTGACATTTAAAGTTCCACCTACTGTGGCATTATTTGTGATTGCAGTGTTTCCTGTTGCAGTTATAGTTGCAAGTCCTGAAGATGAAATTGTCAAGTTTGTTCCATCACCTTCGATCTTCTCACCATCATCACCAAATACCATTCCTACGTTGTTAGGCAAGTTTACATCTGCTGTTGCTGTTAAATTAATATCTGCACCTGATGTCACTGTAAGGTCTGTGCTGTCACCTTCGATTTTCTCGCCAGTTCCAAATGTGATACCCACGTTGGCAGGAATCACAACATCTGTTGTGGCTGTCAACTCAATGGCATCACTTGATGATATTGTTAATTTTGTACCGTTACCTTCAATTTTTTCTCCGTCATCACCAAATGTCATTCCGATGTTCGCTGGCAGGTTAACATCTGCACCTGCTGTAAGGTTGATGTCACCAGTTCCTGTTGGATCTATTGTGATGTCTGCGTTTGAACCATTTGACACAATGTCGTTGGTTGTTACACTTGTTGCCGTGACGCTGTTGTTTACTACAACTGCACCTGTCAATGTAGTTGCACCTGTAACTGCTAAAGTCGAGCTTAATGTTGCGGCCCCTGTAACAGCCAAGGTTGAACTAGCCGAAACTGCTCCTGTCAATGTACTTGCACCACTTATTGACGCTGTACCATCAACCACTAGTCCTTCGTTAATGTTAATCGTGCTAGAGTCATCAGAGCTGATTGTTGTTCCAGCTATTCTTATCGCTGAAGCTACCACTCCACCTGTGCCATTTGGTAATAATACAATGTCTTCGTTTGATCTTGCTGATGTAATTCTTCTTCCGTTTACATCCAGATCTCCACCTAGTTGCGGAGTTGAATCCTCAACCAAGTCATTGGCTTCTGCTGTTGAGCCATATAATTCTGTAAAGTTGTCGTTTATCTTGTCAAATGCCGTTCTTAACGGATCACCTGTTCCGTCGTTTGCACTTGATCCTATGTTAATAGTTTGTTGCGCCATGTTTAAATCCCCTTTTTGCTATGATTATTTATTATTGATTTTATAAACCGAACGTAAAATTATACGTCCATGGATATTCTTTGGAATTTGAATACTGTGCTGTCGCTTGACGTGTTTGTTACCAATACTCTAACGTTTCCACCACTAACATCTGCTGTGAATGTGGTCAATGGTCCTGTGTGATCTGTTGTGGATCCAAACACACTGATGTAAGCATCTGATCCATCGTGTGTTACATTTGCTTCTACTACCTCGAATCTGCTATTAGTTGCATCTGTTATGGATATAAAGTACTTGGCACTCCTGACAGTGTCAGTAGCGAATGTGTTCATGACAGTGGTAGTTGAAGTGGCCACTGTTGTTGTGCCATCCACTAGATCCGAATTGTTTAATGTGGCACCAGCAGTAGCAAATGACAATGTACCAGAGCCGTCTGTCTTAAGGAATTGGTTAGTACTTCCATCTGATGTTGGGAAACTAAGGCCACTTATTTTTACAGTTCCAGAACTGTTTGCTGATAGTTCAAGATTGGCATTTGAAGAATTAGTCTTTATGGTGTTGTCATCGATAGTTATACCTTCTAGTGTAAGTGCTCTAGTTACGGTAAGTGTAGTAAAAGTCGCCGCCGCTGGCGTTGATGCACCGATGGTTGTCCCATCAATGGCACCACTGTTGATGTCCGCTTTGCCAATCACCACTGATCCTGTTCCTGATGGTGATAAAACCAAGTTGGAGTTGGAAGCTGTTGCTTGTATCTCGTTGTCAGTTATGTTGATGTTGTCATCTATCGTAAGGCTTCCCACGATCACTGATCCTGTGCCACCTGGGGTCAAACGAATGTCCGCATTCGAACTGGAAGAGATAGTGTTATCATTGAAGTTCAAGTTGTCCACCGTGACTCCACCACCACCAAATGTAACTGCACCGGTGACTGTTAATGCGCCTAGTGTGGACAATCCGTCTACTTGTAGTGTTCCTGTTGTACTTAAATTTTCATTTCCAAAACTGATAGCACCTGATGAATCGGTGATTGAGCCGTTTGCGAGTGTAAGATTACCTATTGTGGAACCTGAGCCCGCGGTCATTGTTCCAGTGGTCGAGAGGTTCTCATTGCCGAAACTTATGGCACCAGACGAGTCAGTGATTGATCCATCAGCAAGAGTTAGATTTCCAACCGTTGATCCAGATCCTGCTGTGATCGCTCCTGAAAATGAAAGTGTTCCAGACACTGACAAATCACCATCAACAACCAAACCGTCATTAATATTGATCGCTGTGGAGTCATCCGAACTTAATGTTGTGCCTGAAATTTTGATTGCACCGAAAACCACTGATCCTGTGCCTGCAGGCACCAGGTTGATGTTTTCATTAGACCTTGTACCGATTATTTCATTGCCACTAATGCTGATTGCGGGAAAATTCACAGCGCCTGAGCCAGCTGGTTTGAATATTAAATCATCATTGGTCCTGGTTGCCCTGATCTCATTTCCTGTGACCTGTATGCTTGTAAGGTCAAATCCTGCTGATGCGTAAATCTCGGTGAAGTTGGTGTTCACCTTGATCATCGCGTCCCGTAACGTATCTCCCGTTCCGTCGTTTGCGTTTTGTCCTACATTTAAAATTAATTGTGCCATATTCTATAATTCTATCAATCTTCTAACCACGGTTATTTCATGCGTGTTACTAGTATTTATTTGTCCTCTGAGCCTGACATTGTCACCACTTATGTCTGCAGTGATTGTTGCCAGATCAGAGCCAGTGCTACTTGTCCTTCCAGACACAGATATGTATGGATCTGTTCCGTCGTGTGTTAACCTCACATCAAGGGTCTCATAGTTCCCCAACGTGCCTCCGTTTGAGTCAGATATTGACATGTTGTAAAAAGCACCCCTGTGGGTAGTCTTGTCGAATGTGTCTAGTGTGGCGATGTTTGATGGGTTTCCAGCCGCCCTATCCAGGTGGACCTGCCATGCGACTATTGTTCCTGATGCTCTCGAATCTGCCAGCGTTGCTCTAACAGATGCATTGGATCCGTCAACCACTGTTTCCCAGTTGACTAGATTTGCTGTTGCTGAATCAGTGTTGATGCCAAACCTATGGTTATACGCATCCGTGCCGTCTGTGACCACCATGACTTCGTCTATGGCCGACTTGTCGTCGGTCTGGTGAGTCACTGCCACGTACAAGGCACCCTGTGTGCTTCCATGTGCGAATGAGTCAATCTCTGTGTAGGCCGTTCCGGATGGTTTAGCCAATGTTATCCTGTAGGCGTTTACCGTTGTGGACCCACCAGATGTTGACGATGCCTGTAATGTTGTTGTTGTGCTTGAATGAGATGCAGATAGTTCCAACTGTGCTGTGCCTTTACTACTGACCTGTGGCCCTTCTGACACACTTGCTTCTGTGCCGTCACTGATCACAGAGGCCTCCATGATACTTTTGCCGTCACTGGCCGAACCAATTATGATATAGTGTGCGCCTGCATCTGTGTTGGTGCTGAAGGTGTCTATTGTCGTGGCTGTACTTGAAACGGTCACAGCCGAAATCACTTTGACATCAGCACGTGGAGTTGCCGCGGATTGATCATCTGCCAGTCGTATTCTATAAAATCTTATTGTGGTGTCTGCAACAAGTCCAGTGGCTGTGATGACCACGTTACTACCTGATATGCCTGCCGTGAGAGTGAATAGCTTTTCTTTAGTGAAATGATCATTATAAACTGTAATAAAGGCGTCTGAACCATCATGAACCACCAATGCCTCTGCGTTCTGTGTTGCTGAGTTTGATGAACTAGTTGCACTAATGTAATATTTTGCTCCCCTATAATCTGCGTGTGCAAAACTGTCAAGTGTTTGTGTTTGTTCAGCCGGCGCCTTTAATCTAATTGCGTAGGCACTAACTGCCGTTGATCCACCAGAAGTGGAACTTGCTTTGACACTCACCGTGCCTCCTGAAATTGTAGCAGAAAGTTCCAACATGTCTGTGCCTTTTGTGCTGACATTGGGACCTTGGGATACAAAGACTTCTGTGCCATCTGTCACGACAGAAGCTTCACAAAGAAATTTCTCATCTGCACCGTTCTGTCCACAAACAACATAGTGTACAGCATCTGTGTCACTGGATTGGAAAGTGTCAAACGTTGTTGCTGTGCTCGACGTTGTAACATTTCCTATAACTTTTCTTGTGCTGTCGGTTGTTGCTTCGTCTGCTTCTGTGTCAGCGAATGCCACTATCCTGTTGACTACGACTTTGGTGCTACCACCTGCTGTTGCCGAACCTCTCAACCTGACACTGGTACCGTTTATGTCTGCGGTCAATGTTATAAGGCTGTTGTTGCCTGAGAAGACTTCATTGTACGACGTGATGTATGCGTTGGTGTTGTCATGTGTGACCAGTGCTTCTATGTTGCTGGTTTCACCTGTTGATTGATTCTTAACATTTATAAAATACTTTGCCGCGGCGTGTGGACCTTTTGTGAACGCATTTAAGGTAGTCACAGTGCTGTCTATGATTGACACATGAGTGATATCATGCACTAGTCCTAGTTCCCCCACATATCCTGTGGAGTCACTGTCACCAATACCTATCCTGTAGTATGCCAGCGAGTTGGATGCTGTGACTGATGATCCGTCACCATCTGTCAGCCTCAATCTAACTTTTGATGAGCTGTCACCTGATGTCACCACATCAGCGTCGTAGGTTGGGTGTGTGTCACCAACGTCTGTTCTCACAACTGCTGATGACGTAAGAAATGCATCATTGAAATTATGTAGCACTGAAATCTTTTGTGTCTCGAAACTGCCATTGGCAATGTCACGTGTTAAAACATGAAACATGGCACCATTGAATTCACTGGCAGTGAATTCTGCACCTGTCCTCTCTGCCGCTAGTATTCCCCGTGTTGTACCTTCAGCGACAACATGATCAATCTTGGTCTCGCTGTTGCCAGCAACCACTATGCCGTCTTCCGTCGCCACGCCCCCAGTGGTTGAGTCAGTTGTGTTGTCACCGATTCCAATCCTGTATGCGTTGGCAAAATTTGTTACAGTAGTGGAACCATCATCAACTCCTGTCAGTTTCAATTGTATGTTACCATCGTCAACCGCAACCTCAGCAGTCACGGGATCGAATTCCTCGTTCCTTACAACACCACTGTCCGATATAAATGCTTCGATACTACTGTCATCACTTGCCCCATGATTCACTGAGTATTTGTGTAATGCCAATCGATTGCCGTTCATGTCCTTGACCAATGTGTGATACCACACACTGTTGTAGGTTGATGAAGAAAATTCATCTAATATCTCTGTGGTCTCAAATCCTTGTTTCGAAGTCAAAATTGACACGTTGGCATCTGATTCTGTGGAAACCAGCTGTCCTATCGAAGTTGATCCCACAATGGCTATTGGTGTGCCTGATCTTGCTGATTCTGTGTCAGATAAAAGCACCCTGTACATTGTGATCCTACATGTTCCTGCTGTGCCGTTGGCGCCTCTTACTCTCACGTTGCCTCCACTAATGTCTGCTGTGAAAGTTGCCAGTGGTGTGGCTTCTGCGTTTGTGATGATAGTGTTAAATTCTGTTATGAATGCATCTGTGCCGTCGTGGACCACCAATAACTCCGTTGATGAAACTTCGTTGGTAGTGGTGTTGTTGATAGATACAAAATATTTGGCACCCCTGTATGATGACGCACTCCATGAGTCTATATTCGCCGCCGCCGAATCTAGATCCGCAACAACTAAAGTCTGTTGCTGTGTGTAAGTGGAGTCACCGGCCTGAGTGCCCGAAGAGTCATTGTCTCCGAGACCAATTCTGAAGAAGTGTAGTGTGTTGACTGCGGAGTCTGTAGAACCATCTGCCAACTTTCCTCCCGACCCAAGTAACCTTATCTTGTCTGTTGCCGATCTTATGTCTGTGGAAAGTTGCACTTCCTCGGCGGCCGAAGTCCTTATGATCTGAGATGAACCGGAGAATGCGTCAAATGTTGACCCGTCCTCAGTTCCCTGTGCCACGATGTGTTTCTGCATCTGGAACTCTATGGAGCTGTCTGCTTCCTCAAGTCTGCTGAGTGCGATGTACCATGCACTGTCGTACTTCGCCTGTGCGAAGTCGTTGATCATACTGGTTCCTGCTGTGATGGATTCATTTTCCCCTGTTGACAAGTTGGCGTCTATGACAACTTCGGAAGTGAAACCAACAGTGGCTCTGGCGTCCTCTATTGTTGATTCACTGAAAGAGATAGACACACCAGCGAAACTAAGGTTTCCGCTTCCATCTGTTTGTAAAAAATTTCCAGTTCCTCCGTCAGCGTTAGGTAGTTTAAGTCCGTTAATGACTACGTTTCCCGAACCGTTGGCTTCGAATTCCAGATCGTTGTTGGAGGTGTTTGTGGATATCGTGTTGCCTGAAAAAGTAATTTTGTTTGGAAGGACAAGTGTTGTGTAGTTTAGGTTGTCTTGATCAAATAGTCCTGTTGATGGATCATTGGCACCTATAACCACGTTATCTATTGTTCCTGAATTTAGATCTACGCCGTTGATCTCCACAGAACCTGAACCACTTCCTGACAGAACTAGATCTGCGTTTGACGTGGTGACCTTGATGACATTGTCTGTAAAATTAATGGTCGAGTCTATGGTCAGGTTTGCCACGTTCACAACACCCGTGCCACCTGGAGTAAGGTTTAGGTCAGCGTTAGAGCTGGTTGAAATTATGTTATCGTTGAACGTAAGATTGTCAACTGTTATGGAATCTGCAAATGATGTCGCGCCTGATACTGTCATGGAACCTAGTGTGGTCGTCCCAGAAACAGTTAGGGTACCTGTGGTAGATAAATTTTCGTTGCCAAAACTTATTGCACCAGATGAATCGTTTATGATTCCATTAAGTAGATCTAACTGACCAAACTGCGAGCCTGTGGCCGCTGATAGTGTTCCTGTTGTTGTGAGGTTTTCATTATCGAAACTTATTGATCCACCTATAGAATCAACAATGATTCCATCCTGCAATGACAGTGTTCCAAAAAGTGATCCTGATGCGAATGCTTTGGTGCCACCGAAATCAAATGTTCCTGTGGCCGAAAATGTGCCATCTACTATGACGTTTTCATTGATGTTCACAGTGCTTGAATCCGTGGCAGTGATGGTTGTACCTGAACTGAATCCTATGCCGTCTATAATGACTGAGCCCGATCCGCTGGGCACTATCTTTAGGTCGTCGTTGCTATTAACAGCCTCGATATTGTTGTCATTGAATCTTATTCCCGGGAACAGTATCGATCCTGTCCCACTTGGGTGTACGTCTATGTCTGAATCTGAAAGCCTGGCTGTTATGTTATTGCCCAAGAACTTGATATCCGATTGTACAACTGTAAGATTGAAGAAATCAGTGAAGTTGTTGTTTATCTTATTGCCGGCTTCATATAACGAATCACCGCTACCGTCATCCGCATTTACACCTACATTTATTATTTCTTGAGTCATATCGACTAATATTTAGCGGATTTTGTGTGTATGCATCAAGCGGCTATTAGCCGGTGCTTATTTTCACATCATTGCCTGATCTAAACAGTCTACCTGCCACTCCCGGATCGGAGGTCGGAAGGCTTGTGAAATCAATTTGTGAGCCATCTGCCGCAAGGTTTCCTGTGACCGAAACACCACCTGATGTGGTTTCAAACTTTTTACTGTTATCATGATAAAGTTCAACTGCCCCATCAGCAACACCCTTTATCATCGTTTCTGAACCACTATCCTTACCAATTATCACATTGTTGTCACTCTGCACATAAAGGCTTCCAGTACCTGTCTCTCTTATTATTGAATGACTTCCATTGTGGAATATCTTCAGGTCATCATTATCACCGAATCCTGCATAGTTGTCACTGGCACTGCCATCAGGTAGTGTTAAAATACCTGAGACTTTTGCTCCTGTTCCTGTGACCCTAAATGTCTCGGCAAGTCCTGCCGGTACCGTGAACGTCTGGAATATCAATTCGTTTGCTGTGCCGCTTGTTCCGTCGAACAAGATCTTTGCTCCTGATGTGCCGGCCTGCCCTAGGAAGTCTATGCCAGGAACGTTAGCGTTGTCTGTTCTTTGGATTTTAACAAACGGTGTTGCTCCTTGTACAAGTAGATTACTTAATATTTCTACCTCACCTGTACCAGATGCAGATATCAATAGACTATCGTTTGATCTTCCCGCTGTAATTTTGTTCTCAGCCATGGAGATTGTAGCATCACCTAGAGATGAATCACTGTCATCTTTTACAAGAAAAGTTCCTGTTACATTTGCTCCACTTCGTGTGACTCTGAATCTTTCGTCTGTACTTGAATCATCTCTTACTTTAAAAATAATTTCTTTGTTGACACCGTCAGTACCGTCCATGTATATCTTGGCTCTGACGTCACCGCCACTTGCTTGGAAATCAATACCAGGTGTGTTTGCGTCATTAGTTCTTTGTAGTGTTATGGTTGCAGTGGCCTGTTTGATGTGTAATGAAGTGTCTGGAGAATTGACAGTTCCAATACCAACCTGTCCGTCTGTGTCAATGATCAAGTCACCTGTTCCTGCCGTGACTAATTTTAAATTTGCGTTTGATCCTCTGGAAGTGATTTCATTGGTGACTATTTCACCTGCTGTTACCGGACCTGCCAACACAATACCACCTGTGCCGTTGGCTTCAATTGTGATGTCCGCATTGGTATCAAGTGAACTTATCGTTGTGTTGTTCAGAGACAGTCTATCTATCTCAACGATTCCTGTTCCGTTGGCGAATATTTTTACATCACCGTTGGTGTCTGCATTTGTTAGATTACCGTTTGATGATGTTGTGGCCGCCAAATCCGTGTAAAGTTCTAGAAAATTTTCATTGGCCTTAGTCATGGCCGTACGTATAGTATCGCCCGTTGCCGTGTTTCCTAGTGTTCCTGTGTCTATAATTTTTCTGGCCATATATTGGTTTATGTGTATTTATTAAATAATAATATGTTCATAGAAACACTCAAGACGATGAGATTGTACGAACGCCAGTCCAAACTAGGCATTTACCACACGTTCCACCGGAAAAACACAGTATACGTTTTCAAGTGTGATAATTGCGGAGTAACCTTTCTGAGGCCCAGGGCAAAGGTTGATCCTGATCGAGCATCAAATGATTACAAACACGTGTGTTCATATTGTGATACTAAAAAATACGCACAAAAAATTGGTGTCAAAATGAGAAAGGTATACCAGCTGGACGCGAGTTCAACAATGAAGACTTTATAGTCTCATCCATTTAATATCATCACGTTTGCCGTCTACCCATCTCTTGAGGTCTGCGTAGATACCAGTTTTAATGTTTGGTTGGTCAAAATACCATCTGATGAAAGTGTTACCGAATATGTATTCTTTCCTGTTGATAAAATAAAAATTTGTATCTGGAAACTTTCTAATAATCTGTCTTAACTGGAACATCCATTCGTATTTGAGATATGCCTTCATGCTTATACGTGAAGGATAGTTTATTGTGTTTTTGTAAATGTTATTCTGTTCTCTGCTGGGTCCGTCCATTTCCCACTGCCTTGCACCAAGTATGTCAAAGGCCAGTATTACAACGTTCTTTATTCCAGACTCCGCCGCCATGAGAACTGCACTCATACCTGATCCTCTGTTCATCGAAAAGTCAATGGTCCTAATTTTATTACCTCTCTTGATGTCACCACCTCTCCAGATCCTGTAAAGTTTAAGATTCTTTGGAGTGTCATACATCTCGTCTGCGTCACATATGTAGTTCCATTCACTGATGTCCTCAGGTCCGTGTATTCTTGATGTGGGTTTGTTTTGATCATGCCATGCTTTCAGTTCTTCATACATGGGTGGATTGACCGCCACTATATGATCGCAAAGGTCAGGACGGTCTCGGTATATTGCATTGCATCCGTAGATTACGCCTTTGCCTTTAAGTTGTTCTATTGGAAATATATTTCTTGATTCACCGTTGCCTATGACGAAAGCTGTATCCATTACACCCCAAATGATTCTCCACAGCCACAACCACTTGATGCGTTCGGGTTTGTTATCTCGAACTGTGATCCGAACACTTCTTCCTTCCAGTCGATCTTTGTGCCTGCAACATACATCATAGACGTTTCGTCGACTACAAAACGTCCTGAATGCCAATCTTCTGTGTGATCATCTGCAGAAACTTGTTCTTTTTTATCTATAAATCCCCACTTGTATTTGAAACCTGCACAGCCACCACCTTCTACTATCAAACTGACAGCATACTTGTCTGGATTCTTATTAAGCAACTTCTCCATCTGATTCTTTGCTTCATCAGTAATCTCAAACCATTTGTGATTTTCATAACCTTCCATACTATTAATTATCTATTTCTCTCCCCCATACTATTAACTCCGATCGCCAACCAAAATTTGGTTGCATCTCTTTTGTATTGAAAACTCATGTAACTGTCTTGATCCTCCCAGTGTGTATTTGGATTGTCAATACGGTTGGCGTTTTCAAACCACCAACCCCATTTGCCCTCACAGTGTACTTGACACCACTCTATGCATTCACCCATTATGCCATTTGAATTCATGTCTATGTTGAATCGGAATTTTTTCTCATAGCCGCAGTCCTCGGGTATATCATCTAGTCCCGGTTTGATCTTTTTAATTTTTATCTTGCCAAATTTTTTCTTCATTAGTTTGTATAGTAACCTACTCCGTAGCGTTTGTCTACGACTTCTTTGCTACATTTCTGAGAACATTCCACAAAAGGATTCTTGGTAAAACTTTCAAACAGTTTTTGCCATAGGTCATCGTTCAAAATTTGTTCTAAGGACCTATTTCCTTTTGCATTTACTAGATGCTTGTTTTTTACAAAGAAGCTGTCTTCCCAATCGATGGTCTTTCCATTATGTTCTAAACTCTTGTAAGGAAAACTAGTCCAACTGCATGGAAATATTGTGCCTTCTGCATTCATATATAATCCTCTGTTGCCTATCAAACACATAGGGATGATGTCACCGGTAAATTGTTTTTTTATTTCTTTAAATTTCTTATAATTTGTTTTCATGTAATGTAATCTCATCGGTATTCTGCCTGATAAGTTTTTAGTATGTCTTTCATACCTATGCGTCTTGCTGATGTATTTTTCACTTGGTTCCAACAGGTCATATTCGCCACCATATGCTTCACCATATTTGGATCCAAACTTCGTGCTATATGTTAACTGAAAAGAATCACATCCTTGCTTTTTTGCTAAATTTGATATTTGTAGAAGATGGTTTTCATTAAATTTGAAAACTATCGTTGCCCAATTAACAAACATATCACTTTCATCGGCACATATTTTCATTCCGGCCATTATACTGTCCCAGTGGCTGTTTACCCTATATAAATCATTTGACTCCTGGTCATACCCGTCCACACTAAAGTTTATTGAATCATGTTTGTTGGACACAGCGGCAAATCTTTTCCACCACTTTGCTGTTTTGTAACTTCCATTAGTAATCGTGAATATTTGTATTGCAGGATTGTATGCTTTTATGTACTCGATTATGGCAATATAATCCTTGGCATAAATTGGATCACCCACATCACCACACATTGTGAAACGTTGTGTCTGTTTCAGCATATCATGAGTGAACACTCTTTTGAATTCTTCCAGCGATATCTCTTTCTGCATCCAGCTGATGTCAGGATGTTCTTGCCTAGGACATCTAGGACATCTTAGACTACACTTAGAACTAGGTTCTATGTGCCAGTGATACAACTGCCAACCATACCTATTCAACATAAAAATATATCTCCGGTATATATAATTTATTATCTAATACAAATTTAATCATGTCAACAACATCTTGTACAGTCATTTTTTTCCTGTTTTGATTAGCAGTTAGATTTGTATCTGTGACTCCAGGATTTACAAGATACGATTTACATTTAGTTGTTTTTAGATTTACGATGTCACAGTGTGCCTTTCTAAGTTCTCTTTTAAGGTCAACGTAATCACTGTATCCGGTTCCTGTTGGCTCGTATGATGCAACAGTACTTCCTATAGATACAATTTTTTTTGCTTGATCTTTCCACTTACTGAAAAAAAATTTAAGCAGTTTTGTTTGACAATCATTGTCCCACGCATTATTGATAAACACATCACAGTCCTTAAATTTTTCATAGACCGCTTCAATGTTATGTAGGTCACCGTCTATCCTATCAAATTTAACAAAGTCATAAGGCAGTTGACACACGGCTTGGCCGATACCCGCGGTTGTTCCTGTTATTCCTATTTTCATTTCCAGTTGTCGACAACAAACTGATCAGCACATTCCATTGGGTTTGGTTGTCCGTGAAACACTGCTACCTTGTTGTCTTTTGTTACTGTTGGTTCTTTCCTGAAATACCACTTTCCGGACTTATTTCTTAATTTAGTGTCTTTAAATCCCACCATCTCCCACTTATATGAACGTATCCATTCGTCAGGCCAATGTGTAATTTGTTCTCTGCCTGCTTTCATTATCCAGTCCTGGTCTCCCCAATTCTGTCTCATTATTCTCTCATAGTTACTCACAAAGTCTGTGTAAAGGTGATTCATCGTGCCTGCCTCCCAACGCATACAGCTGGAGTTCGACTGCTTCCAATCCGGCACTCTGCACCTATTGAAATCTCTGATAATCATGAACTTGCCTGGGTTATGTGTAAACAGACTGTCTATATTGTTGTGTATAATAACATCGAGATCAAAGAAAAGTATGTTACCCTTTAGTGGCATGTCCGGACTGAACATCCATAACTTGCTCCACCAAGTCTTAATCCAGGGGTGGTTCGGAAACATTATGCTCTTGATGTTTGTGTCCAAGCCTGTTGCATTATCTGTGATGCAATGAAACTCGAAAGGCACCGTGGTGTGCCTTTTGACCATGTTGTACAATATATTTGCGTACTGTGAGACATACTTGTTCCCCCATTTAACGCACACCACATGATTCATAACCTTTGCGTAATCCTTCTATCTGTATTTGTTTCCAATCTTCGCTGTCCAAAGTGTACGGGAAATCATTTGTAAAGTTATCATTTCCAACGACCTGTATTTTGCTTATATTTAAATTATCTTTTAGTGCCTCATAGATTTTTTGAAAAGATGTTTCTCCAAAAGATGATTTCAAATCAACTTGTCCCAATTTAATATAACCTAACGATAGCTTAGGATCTTCCCAATCATAATTATTTTCCTTGAGCCATGTCTTAAAGCCTTGCATTTCTTTTTTATGCCATTCTGCATTTCCTTCGTGTACAGATTGACCCCATTCTATATCGAACTCACCAGAATAATATTTCTGATGATTAATTTCTGAACATAGTGCCTCGGTCATTACAGGTGCGTGTTCATCCCTGTATACTTCGAATAGGGTTTTACCCACCTGCGACCAGTGTAAATAGACTCCTCCCAATTCTCTTTTGTATCTGTTGTGTTTAAACAATTGGAAATCTTCTTCATGTAATTCATGCCTAGGTGCATTCAAGAACGTTGTTATTTGTGAAGGACGTATCCATTCGGGCTCTATGACACTTTTTCTATATGACAGCACCCAACTTTCTATCTCATGGCAAAGGTTATTAAGCTGTCTTATCGCATATTTTGTTGCATGGTCTGCCTGCTTGTAGTATTTGGACAACTTCCATGATGTGCCTTGCAATTCCTCAAAATATCTGTGCAGTAGATTACACGAGTCATGTTTGAGATTTAGTCCTGGCTTACCGGGTCCTAATGGTAGAGAAGATGAGTACTGAAAATCATCTGCAACAAAAGGATCGATTCTCTCATATGGTGGATTGAAAGAAAATGAATTTATCTGTTCTATACTCTTGTTCAGTTCGCGACACAATAAAGACAGGTTCCTGTTAGAACTGGCCCAACCCAAGAAGCAGAAGTTCTTTTCTAGTATTCTTTTTTTAACGAGATTATCTTTGAGGGCTTCAATGAATCTTTCACCAAGGGGTGTGTCATAGACATCGATCTTTACTTTTTTGTCATCGTAGTCGATTATTATCTTATTTTCTAGTATAGATTGCACTGTTGGCTCCGTGTTCCATGCACTCTACACTTTCCACAAAACATCTTCCATCAGTGTGTTTTCGTATTAGATCATCCGCGAAGTCAAATGCATGTTTGGCAAACATTTCAGCACCAACGCCATCGAATATTCTCACTTCGGCGAGATCATGATTCTCAAGGTCCTTCAATCTTTCTAACTGTGGATCATTTTTATCCAAAGCCAGTTTGTGATCAAACTTGTCTTCTAGCCATGCCTTCAATGGTTTAAGTCCACCAAAGTCCACTGCCCAGTTCTTGTCGTCAAGGTCGTTGCAACCGAATGTGAATCTGAATGCAAGGCTGTATCCGTGCAGTAGATGGCAGTGTGAATGATCTGCGTTGGGTTGTCTGAACACACAGGCCAGTCCTATGTTGTGTCCGTATGTTTTAGTTGAGTAGTAAGTCATCTTTTCTCCTTAGTTTGATGACTTGCAGAGTGTTTATAGAGGGATGAAAGTCTTTGAGTCCTCTTGACCATCAATTCAACTTCTTGTTGATTTTCAGATCCATGTCCATCTGGAAACCAGCATCTCTGATGCGATCTGTCAGGTCGTTTGGTATATTTAATTCTCCATCTATGATGCTCTTAAGAAAGTGTATCAGCACAGTGAACTCATTTCTTTGTGCCACTGTCTCTGGATCGATTCCATGTTGTTCCATTGCGTTGAGCATTGCCTCAGACACATCTACTAGTGCCTTAATGCTTGTTGAATGTTTGTCAAAGTGTGCCATTATGTTATGATACTAGGTTTCTTAGGCACTTCGATTTTGCTAAAGACCCTGTTGTACTCCTCTTTGATTTTATCATTGATGTATGCTATTGATGTGATCTTATCTTTAGCAATATTGATTGGCTTGTCTTGTTGTGCGGTGGAAAAAAATGTTCCAAACGCCAGTCCCTGTGGACCTTGCATCAGGACAAGTGCTTTCTCGATACTGATGTATGAGTCTGCCCCGCTTTTGTAATTGGCTATCACCTCTTCTCCTGAAGCCAATTTCAGAGTTATAAGATCTCCATCTTTTATATTTTCAAACATACCTTATTATAAACTATCCTACAAAATTGTCAATGTATTTTCTTAGTTCTTTGTCTTGAACATCTGGTGGGAAATTATCACAGAAGAATATCTGGTAACTGTCGGAACCATACTTGCCTATACCATGCAGATCACTGGCCTCCTTCTTGTCCCATGTGAGATATTGTTCGGTCATCTTCCTAATCCTCTTTGATCTGACCTCCCACATGCCCAGTGGTTTCAAGATCTGCTGTTGAGTCTTTAAACGCCCACGCAGGTACGCTTTGGGATTTGGATATCTCGCAAACAACTTTGGTAATACGATTTTCACGTGCTTACGATAGGTTAGGTTAAGGCACATCACGCCTACCATGTGCTTCCATCTCTTATGCGGTGCCTTAAGTTGTTGTTGCACCATCAGGTGATCCACCATTGGTTTAATCATATCTTAATTTTATATTAGATTACTTTTTTGTCAACTGTTTGTTGACGAATTTGGCCAGGCCCTCATATGAGT
>LULO01000014.1_pt1 | contig 60997 bp, 75 predicted proteins | sample 728121 | NCBI WGS metagenome assembly LULO01 (sample SAMN03860287, study PRJNA289734) | marine metagenome | biome: seawater column; feature: ocean; material: water; isolation source: Red Sea water column Station 149 - depth 50m | place: Saudi Arabia: Red Sea | collected 2011-10-15 | depth 50 m | reverse complement strand
GAGTCTGAAATAGACAGACTTAGTGTTATAATAGAAAAACAAGAAGATAAAGTTCAAGCATGTTTAGAAGTCGTAGATGATTACTACGAATTAAAAAGACGATTTAATAATCAATAAAAACTACAATAGGATAGAGAAATATTATGGTCACTCCGTTAGAGGCGTTAAATAAATTTATATCTAAAGATGAGTATGATGATTTAGGTAAGTATCACGAGCCTGACCCAAACCATATGACTCCGGGATATGGTGCTCCAAATAAAAAAAGCACATATCCTAAACAAACTGGTAATTTTAATCATAACTATCTATCATTTGAAACTCAACCTCACTCAGTTACTTTTAATTACAAAGGCGGGGTTCAAGCAGTACACCAAAATCACTATACTAAAGCTGACCATTTAGGTCAACAAGATTATCATGTAAACCAAGCTACAAAAGCAACAGACCCTGTTATAGCATCAGGGCACAAAGCAGCAGCAGCAGCCCATGGGTATCAAGCTAGAAATATGGTTCAACCCGGACATGACACTTTGACTTTTAGTAGACCTGAGTCACATCATGGTGGTAAATATGATGATGGAGAGCATCTTCCTTGGGTTGGTAAAGCTGATGTGGATACTTATAGAAAAAAATTATTAAAAGACCCTGACATAGTTCCACCAAAAGGGCAATCAAAAGAAGAAGTCGTAGATGGTATGATAAAACAAAAAATTAGGCAAAGAAAAAATAATAGAAGAGCTAATAATTTATTAAATGCAGAAATTGCTGACCCCGGCGGCGGTAGTAAAGCTGGAGGAGATTCGGCTATGTTCAGGCTTACTGAATTTGTACAGAAACCTATAGAAGCTGCAGACGATAACATTCCTCCTATCTGGGGTGAACCTGAAGCAAGTCATATTAAAAAAGCTAACAGACTAATCGAAGTTATAAAGATTGACCCAGAAGAAGTAAAGATAGATGAGCCTCCAAAACATAATAGTGAAGTACATAAAGCAGAATTAAAATTAATAAAAAGTTACTCTGAAAAATTAAAAGACGATGATTTTATAGATGAGGTTAATACGCAAGATGAAGATTTAGAAGAACCGTTTTACAGATATCTTAGAGATAACGATTTACAAATTGATAAAGACTTAATGCGACAGATAAACAGAGATACATCTACTTTAGTACACAAGTTTAAAATATTTTATAACAGACCTAGACCCCACCAAGTTGATGATGATATACCAGAAATAGAGAATATTGCAGGTAAAAGTCCTTCATACCCTTCAGGTCATTCTACTAATGCACATATGATGGGTGAGTATCTAGCTAATAAATTTCCAGAGCACGCTGATGAGTTTAGAAACATTGGTCAAAGAATAGGACTTAATAGAATCATAGTTGGATTACACTATCCAACAGACCATATCGCTGGAGTTGAGTTAGCTAGACAAGTTTTAAAAACTATACCGGGAATGAACGACATTAAAAAATCAGATGCGTTTATGGATGAACTATTCAAATACATGGCACACAGAGAAGAGTTGTTCAAGGACATGACTCAAATAGGCACACAAGATATATTAGATGGTTTCAGGATAGATAAAGAATCTAACCCAAGAATACCTAGAAAAAAAGGACAACCAGCAAAATCTGATAAACACTCAGACTTATATACAGACGAAGACCCTAAAGGCACAATACAAGGTCTAGGGTTCAAAGATGATGCTACTGCTAAAGCATCTGTTAAAAAGATAAAAAACTCTGGCAGAGCACACGCACACAAAATACAAGCAGCAGTTGCTATGGAACAAAGGGCAAAGGCTGCTGGTAAATCTTCTGAGGCTGGCATATATAGAAAATATATAGACAGCATGAAAAAGAAAACTCAAGAGATGGAGAAACACACTGAAGAAGAACATACACAAGAACACAATGCCAGTGATAACTACTATCCAAAAGTTAGTGTAGATAAATCTAAAAAATCTTTGCTAGACCAGATAGACCAGATACAAAGTAAAATTACTACGGGTGATTACGATATAAAAAAATCAAATGATATATTTTTATTAAAAGAAGATTTTAAATTTCCTACACAAGAAGAATTTCAAGAGCAGATTAAAACAAAAGGTCAATACACTAAATTTAAAAAGAATCTTTTAGATGCTTTAAAAACTGCTCATGACAATAATCCCGGAACCGTAGACCAAGAGAATATTGACTTCCTTGAAGATTATTTAACCGGTGATGACGAACTTGAATGGACTACAGATACAGAAGAAATAACAGAGGATGGAAAAAAGAAAAAAGTTACTAATGTTGATTACGATGATATATATGATAGTCTTTCTACGGTCATTGAAGGTGATGAAAAAGTGGGTATACCTAGTCTTTCAGATGCTTTTAGTAAATTGAATATTCAAGATACTGATGTAAATAAAGAAGAACGAAAAGAAGAAAACAAAAAAGAAGAAAACAAAAAAGAAGAAGAAATAATAACAGAAAATACGCCACCTCCACCCCCACCACCAAACCAACCAAGAGGTAAACACATAGAAAGAATTGACGCTGTAAAAAAAGCTTACAACAAATTACAGAAAATATCAGATGCCCATAAAAAAATAAAACTGCCGCATGAAAAAGCTGCAAACCTTGGTAAATATCAAGAGGCTAAAACAGAATATGATAATGCTATCAGAGCAGAAAAAAGCTATAGGGATAGAAATAATAGAGACAATTTTTTAAAACGGGATAATCCAGAAATGGTTACTAAATCTAACGTGAATAAATTAAAACCTCCAGCTTTAACTAATAGTGAAAAAGATAATGTAGAACACAGACAACAAATATTAGACCATGCTGAAGAGTATGGATTGTTTAGGTTTTATCACGATGCTTTTCACACTAATCCATTAAAAGGTAAAAAACAAGACTTTAAGGTAACAAAGAGAAAATTAAACAACATGTCTCTTAGAGATTTGCAGACTGCTATGAATCAAGCTGACAAAATTAGAATAGAACAAGAAGATGAAAAGCCGCCAGAAACAACAGAGGAAAGCGGACCAGATAATACTGAATTAAGAGAGCAAGAACGTAAAGTTTATGATAGTCAAAGTGAATTGATAGAAAATTATTTTGACAGAGATGAAAGTGGTAACTTTAAATTAAAAGAAAATCTTTCTAAACATGATGTATTTACAGGTATGCGTGAACATATAAAATTATTTGAAGATGGTTGGAAAGGTGAAAACAATCAATTCAATAGACAAAAAGATGGCAGTATTATTGAAGACACTGGTAAGATGGTAAATCAAAGAAAAAAAGTATTACAAAATAAAACATTTGGTAGATTTACTGCTATGATGGATACCTTTACTAGTGGACTACAAAAAGACCACGGCATGACACCTGCACAAGCACAAAAAGTTTTAGATACTATAACTCGTGAATATGATGAATATGGAGAGGATTTTATGAATCCTGACACAGATAAAGGTAAAAAATATTTAGAAGAAGTGGCTGGGGAAGAAAATTATAAAAATTCTATGAAAGAAGGTGACGAGCATGCTAAAGCAGCAGAATCTAGATTTACTGATGGATTACATGATAGTGAATTATTTTCTGATGATGATGCTAAAAATATGCAAGAAAATATAGACCACGATGATGAGGGTTTAACTGCTACGCATGAGCAAGCTGGTTTAAGTGAATCAGAACAAGAGCAAGAAAGAATAAGGCAAGGACTTCCGCCTAAAGGGGCTACCCCTCCTACATATACAGATGAAGATGGTAACGATGTACAAGCAAAATGGAATCCAGAAACTCACAGATGGGTTAGACCTTCTACTTTAATTAGTGGGTCTGCAGGAGGTACAGGTCATTTTGATACCATGCAAAACGATAGCTTTATGCACTTTACTAGTGATGAGTTTGATGAACTAATGGGTTTTAAAACAGGGATAGATAGTACATTAGGCACAGATATATTAGCCCATAAAGATAAAGATGGTAACATGTCTTTACATAGTAATCATGGTATGCAAGATGTGTATGGGAACAATACAATAAATCAAACGGGGTTCGGTATAAAAGACGTGAATCATGCAAAAAGAGGTGCATCTGTAGGTAGTGTAATTGACGAAATTAAAAACGATAGACAAGCAAACCCGCCTGCAATAGGAGCAAAAAATGTATACGAATCTGGTATAGCATTAAGAACTGCTATTGGTACACGGATACCGGGAGCAAAAGTTAAAAGAGGCAGGGCTAAGGGATTCATAGGTAAAAGAGGTAGTGTAGAGGTAAAAGAAAGAAGCACTCCTACTAAGACTCCAGTAATTCCAAAAATACCATTAATTTCAGAATCAGCAGCATTAAAAAGAGTTACAGATAAAGTTTCTAATGCAATTAGAAATGCAGATGCTAATGCTTTAATAAGACGTGCAAAAAAACAAACTACTAAATTAGGAAGAAAACCTAGATTAGATTTTAATAATCCAATCACTAGAGCTAGATTAGGTAAATTTGAAGGTGCCCAAAAGAAAGCGATAAAAGAAGTAATGGACATTTCAGGTTGGGATTAAATGTAGTATAATATAAGTATGATGAAAAAAGATTATAGTAAATTAGTAGATGTTAGGGCTCTGCAAAGAGTCATGGATGATATAGGTTATACTGAAGGTATAAAGACAGAAGGTATAAACGTATCTAATTCTAAGTTAAGAAGAAAAAAAAGACTTACAAAAAGGAACATTACTAAAACTCCAGTTAGAGAAATTAGGAATGCTTACAAAGCTTTAAATAAATTTACTGAAGACAATATTAATTTATATAAAGACCATCTCCCAATGCCCCCTCGACAAGGTTTAGTATGGGATGCATTGAAACATAGATGGACTAGACCTGAACAAGCAGGTAAAAGCGTGACTGAAGTACAAGGTAAAAAACGTATTAGAGGTACAGGCACGGGAACTCATCAAAGAAGTATCGGAAGTAAAACCGGTATGAAAAGATTTGAAGCTCAAAGAAAATTTAGAGAAGCGGGTGAGCGAAGACATAAGACAACACATAGAAAAGGCACTAGCTTAAAAAGATTTTTAGCTAGACACAAAAGGAGAAAAAGAGCATGAAATTAAATGATTTCATCAAAAAAGATAATATTACAAAACCATCTACATATAAAGTAGTTATGGGTGACAGCCCAAAGGAACAAGAGTTGGCGAAAGAAGCATCAAAAGTTACAATTTTAGAATCTAGAATGAGTGAGTTATCAATTAAAAATTCTGACTTGCAAAAAGAAAACGACTTTTTAAAAGAACAAGTAAAAATTAATCAACACGAAAAAGAAGAATTTAAAGCAAAAGCAAATCAACTAGAAGATATAAAAGCACAGTTAGTGCAAAAAGATAACAGAGTTACTGATGTTCTAGAGGAGTGTCATGAACTAACTGTTAGAGAAAATTCTAATAAAGAAAAAATTAAAGAATTACAATTAGATTTAAACAATAAAACTGGTGAACTTGCTATTTTAGAACGGAATTACAAAGAAGTTAATTTAAATTTAGAAAGTATGACTGCAGAGTATAATGGGATGTCCGCTGAATTGAATAGAATAAAAGATTTTTCAGAAAAGACGCAAGACGAGTATAATAAAATTAGAGATAGAAACACAGTTTTGTTAAAAGAAAGAGAACATCTTTCAAAATTAAAAGCTGAATTTGAAGCTAAGTCAATCCGATTAGGAGAAGAATTAAATAAAACTTTAGATAATATGAAAACTCTAAAGAATCAATTGGAAAAAATTACCAATGGGAAAGCTGACACAGATAAAGAAAATATTAAATCAACTAACTTAAACATTAAACTTAAAAAAGATTTAGACACTGTAGTTGATTCTAAACATAAATTAGAGTCTGAACTAATTGATGCAAAGCAGGATATACAAAGTTTATCTGATGTTACACATGCATATAAAAAACAATTAGAAAAAGAAAGACACGAGTCTATGGAATGGAATATTGCTAAACAACAATTAAAATTAGGTAATGCTTACACATATCCTAATAAATTAGGTTTCGGGGCAAGTCCATTTTTTAAACTGCGTGAGGAGAAATAAAGATGCCAAACTTTCGACAAGAAATAGAATTATTACAGAATTACCCAAAACATAAAACATTTACTTTTACGACATCGGGTGCTTCTGCAGAAACTGCTTTAGACATTGGAGCTAATTTTGAAGAAGTTAATAAAGTATCATTAGTCATTGAGTTAGCAGATGCTTATATAGCATTTGATGAGACTGCGACAACCTCTAATATGTTAATACCTCAGAATGAAGGATACTCAGATTCCGGTATCTATGTCGCTGACAAACTTAGCATAATTAGAGCTGGTTCAACAAACGTCAGAGTTAGAGGAATCGCATGGGGGAGATAGTCAATGCCAGTAGGACAAGGTGCTAGAAATAATATTGTACTAGGGGGTTTGGGAAGACCTCAGCTTTTTGATACTAACATAAAAGCTACAATGATTGATGCTGATATATTTACTGACCATGAAGTGCTTAGTAGTACAGATGATGCAGATTTAATATTAGTTTTAGACACGTCTGAAGACCCCGATAAAATTAAATATATTACCCGTGCTGATATTACAGGTGGATTCCCTGTTTTAACAGGTAGCACTAATAATACAGTGGTGACTGTTACAGGTTCAGAAGCGATTGCAGGAGAAGCCAATCTTCTATTTGATGGCACTATACTTACAAATGATGGTGGTGAAGTGAACATTGATATATCTTCAGGTGACCCACACCTTTCGTTTCAAATCGGCGGCACAGATAAATTTACAATTGGTGTAGACGATAATGATAGTGATATTTTAAAAATTGATACCGGTGGGGCAGTTGGAGGTGCTACTAAAGTTTCATTAGATTCTAGTGGCAATATGACACTTGCTGGTAATTTAACTGTAACAGGCAATCTTTTACCAGCAGCAGACGATACACATGACATTGGTTCGGCATCAGCGGCATTCCAAGATTTATTTTTAGAAGGTGATATTACACTAACCGATGCGGGTACAATAGCTACATCAGCAGGAGATTTAACCGTAGATGCTGAAGGTGATATTATTCTTGACGCAAATGGAGCAAATGTAACTTTTAAAGATGATGGTACATCTATACTTGATATTGCTAACAGCTCTACAGATGTAGAAATAACTGTTAGCACAGCAGATAAAAATTTAAAATTTAAAGGCACTGATGGTTCTTCTGCCATCACCGCGTTAGATATTGACATGGCAACAGCGGGTACTGCAACTTTTAATAGTGACGTTGTTGTCGGTAGTAAATTAAAAATGCCGTCAAATACTGCTGATAAATTACTTATAGCAGACGGCTCAAGTTTTGAAGAAGTAGCTATAGGTGACTTATCAGAAATATCTTCTATTGATAACAATGATGTATTTCTTGCAATAGATGCGGATGCAGGAAGTCTTAAAAAAGTTCTTAGGTCAACAATTGTTGCAGGTACTGGTACAGGTAGCGAGATATCAAATGTTGTAGAAGATAGTACACCTCAACTTGGTGGCGACTTAGATGTAAATGGTAATGATATAGTATCAACATCAAATGGTAATATAAGTCTACTTCCAAATGGTTCAGGTAAAGTAATTGCAGATGGTAATGGTAGTTCGGGTGGTATTTCTTTATCAGATGGAGTAATTGATATTAGAACTGGCACGGGTTCAGTAGCAAAAGTTTTATTTTACTGTGAGTCATCAAACGCTCACGCTCAAACATTGCAAGCACAACCGCACAGTGCTGGAGTAACAAATACTCTCACATTGCCAGCCGGTTCTAGTTCAACTTTAGTATCTTTAGTATCAACTGATACACTAACTAACAAAACATTAACTAGTCCTGTTATTAACACAGGAACTTTTGGGACATCTATTTTACCAGTTAGTGCAGATGGCACAACACTTGGTTCTGCTACAAAAGAATTTTCAGATTTATTCTTAGCAGACGGAGGTCAAATATTATTTGGTGATGACCAAGAAATAACTTTAACACACGTTGCAGATGATGGATTAATACTTAAACATGTAGGCACTGCAGACGGAAAAGAACCTAGTTTTTCATTTCATGCAGGTGACAATGATATAGCAGCAAATGATGTATTAGGTTCAATATTTTTCAAAGCCCCAGACGAAGGTGCAGGCACTGACGCTATTTTAGTAGCAGCGGGTATTGAAGCAGTATCTGAAGGTGATTTTGCTGCAGATAACAACGCTACTAAACTTTCATTTTTAACAGGAGCATCCGAAGCAGCTTCAGAAAAAATGTCTTTAAGTTCTGCAGGTAATCTTACGGTTGCTGGAGATTTAACTATATCAGGTGATGATTTATTTATGAATACAAATACAGCAGGACACATTCTTGTTGGTGATGATACAAACTATAATCCAGTAGCTGTAAGTGGTGACATTGCATTAGCATCAAATGGTGCTGTTACTATCCAATCAGGTGCCGTTGAGCACGGCATGTTAGCAGATGATATTATTTCAGGTCAAGCAGAAATTACTTCAGGTTTTGCTGCAGCAGATGAACTTATGTACTCAGATGCAGGGACTATTAAGAGAGTTGGGCTTGACACGTTAGCTACTAAATTATTTAGTGTGGCTAGTGCAGGAACAGTAGCACAAGCTAGTGACCACATGCTCTTCTTAGATGGTGGTGCGACTGGAGATGTAATTGTAGAAAGTATTGATGACTTCTTAAGTGCAATAGCAGGTTCAGGTATATCAGTTTCTAGCTCACAATTAACTGCGTCAGGTACAACACCTGCGGCAGATGATATACAAACAGGTGATGGAGCTGTAAATATAGTTACAACATCTGGAAATATTACTTTAGATGCACAAGCTAATGATGCTGATGTAATTATTAAAGTAGATGATGGTGGTTCAGCAGTTACAGCAGTTACATTTGACGGTAGTGATGAAGGTAATGCAATATTTGTAAATGACATTCAATTAAAATCTGATGACTCTGTAATTAAATTTGGAGCTGATTTAGATGTTAGTATAACTCATGACCCGGATGATGGTTTATTTTTCAAATCAGCCGCGACAGCTGACAATAATCCATTTGTGTTAACTTTACAAACTGGTGAAACAGACATAGCAGCTGATGATATTATAGGTACTATTAACTTCCAAGCACCTGATGAAGGGACAGGAACAGATGCCATCTTAGTGGCTGCAGGTATACAAGCAGTTTCTGAGGGTGACTTTGCTGCAGATGCAAATGCTACAAGACTAGAGTTTTTAACTGCAGCTTCAGAGGCTGCGGCAGCAAAAATGACTTTAAGTTCAGCAGGGGTTCTTGATGTAGATGGTGGTATTACAGTTGATAACATTACGATAGATGGTACAGAAATTGATTTATCTTCTGGAGATTTGACTATAGATGTAGCAGGAGATATTATTTTAGATGCTGGTGGGAACGATTTTAAATTTTCTGCTGGTGGAACTGAAGTATTAAATATTACAAACAGTTCAAGTGATGTAATTATTAAACCAGTTGTAGATGCTAAAGATATTATTTTCCAACAGAGAGATGGTACAGAAGTTGCTAGAGTAGAAGATAACGGAACATTTAACATAGTAACTGATAAATTAGCAATCAATGCAACAGCAGTAACAGCTACAGCAGCAGAATTAAACTTACTAGATGGTGGGACATCAGTGGGTGGTTCAATAACCCTAGCAGACTCTGACGGTGTTGTAGTAAATGATGGAGGCACGATGAAAACTATCCCTGCATCAGATGTAAAAACTTATGCAGCAGGTAGTGCTGCTACTAAAGGATTTGCAACAGCAATGGCAATTGCTTTATAAATATTAAAAAAGTAAGTATAATATATATAGGAGACTAAACAAATGGCACAAGATTTTGAAAATAGCATAGCTAGAGATAAAGGCACTGCAGGAGCGACTATTAGAACTGCTAACAGTGATGACGCTATTGTAGGGTTACGTCTTGCTAACATTACTACAGGAGCAATTGCTGTAGATGTATTTGTTGAACGAAGTAGTGCTAATTATTATTTAGTTAAAGGTGCCACTATCCCTGCTGGTTCCTCTTTAGAACTTATCGATGGGGGAAGCAAAATAGTTTTAGTAAGTGGTGATGCATTAAAAGTAGACTGCGACACAGATAACGCATTAGATGTGTGGTGCAGTGTAGTAGATACAATTAGCGAATAGGAGATTGACATATGGGTTACATTGGAAATCAACCTGCTGAAACACCAGTTGTAGAAATCTTAGAAACAGATTTTAAAATTGGTGAAGACGACCAGACTAAAATTGACTTTGCTGATGCAAACAATATAAACTTTCATGCAGACAATGCAAAAGAAATGGTTTTATCAGCTAACGCTCTAACGCCGGGAACAAGTGACGGAACAGCTCTAGGAACTACTAGCTTAATGTGGTCCGATATATTTTTAGCTAGTGGTTCGGTAATAAATTTAGATAACGGAGATGTAACACTGACGCACTCTGCTAATACTTTAACTGTAGCAGGAGGTACACTTGCAACAGCTGCATTAACTTCAAGCACCATAACTGCAAGTGGTATCATAAAAACTGATGATTCTACAAATGCTACATCTACTACAGATGGTTCATTACAAACTGATGGTGGATTAAGTGTGGTATTAGATGCAGTATTTGGTGATGATGTATCTTTATTATCAGACTCAGCAGTTATAAACATGGGTGCAGGTAATGATGTTACATTTACACATGATGGCACAACTGGACTAACAATAGCTGCTAACCCAATTACATTAGATTCTGGTGGAGATATAACATTTGATGCGGCTGGTAATGATTTTAGTTTTCAAGCTGGTGGCACAGAAGTATTAAAAATAACTAACTCATCAAGCGATGTTATCATAAAACCTATTGTGGATGCTAAAGACCTTATTTTTCAACAAAGAGACGGGACTGAGGTAGCAAGGGTAGAAGATAATGGAACATTCAATATTGTTACAGACAAACTTGCTATTAATGGCACTGCTGTTACAGCAACTGCTGCCGAACTTAATCTTATAGATGGTGGTACTTCAGTTGGTGGTTCTGTTACTGTTGGAGATTCTGATGGATTTATTTTAAATGATGGTGGGACAATGAAAACCATTCCTGCCTCAGATGTGAAAACATACGCAGGTGGTAGTGGTAGCATATATACACTAAAAAGTGAAATAACTATGAGTGGTAGTCTTCTTACTCATTCGGGTGATGTTTTTGAAGCAGACTGTGATTACTTTATTACAATCACATTGTCACAGGCAAGTCAAAGTGGGACACCATATCCTTACATTCTTTTCTATAGAGATGGTGATGGAACTAATACATGGGATGGAACAAGTAGATTTGTATCGCAAACACATGGTGAAGATGAAGATACATTAAAAGGTAGTCCGGGTAATAAAATAACATTGTCTGGTTCTGATGGTTCAAATGCTGGTGTTCACCAAACAGCATCTAATGTTCCGGGTTATTTTGGTCAATTCTTTTTCCACACACCAAGAAACACAAGTGGTACTAATCAGGCAACAGACTATGCTTGTTTTCAAGGAACAGCAGGTTGGTATGACATGGGTGGTAAATTAAGAAACACTCAGATATGGTGTGGGTTTGGTTCTAACGGAACTTCAGCAATACAAAGTTTTACCATTGAAGCAGCGGCAGAATACCCAGACACAGATGGTGGTAAGGGTGCTTCTACTCATGGTGGTAATAGCATTGGTAGTAATGGTTGGGAAGGCATGATAAGAATTTATAAAATAGACCACAGTTAGGAGTAAATATGGCAACATGGAAAAGCACAGACGGATTTACAGATGCACAAGTAGCTGTATTAAATAATTTATCAGATGAAAGATATAACAAATCTGATATGCCAATTATAGATGGTGGTGAAATATACAACTGGCAAAACTCTTTTTTTAGAACACAACTAACACAGTTAGATGTAGAAATATTAAGAGAAATGGTATACATAACTAATTATAGAACTTTTAAAAATAATCATGATTTTAGCAGAGATATAACTGTTACTTACGATACTAACTCTGACTACACTACACAAGAAAAATCTTGGATAGAAGGTTGGAAATTTAAGAATAGAGCAAAGATTGGTATGGCTATGGTAAAGGCTAAAAGATTATCAGCACTTTCCTATGCAGACCAAACTATTATAGACTTATTGGGAGAATCATTATAATGGCATATATAGGAAACAAACCACCAGTAGTAAGCAATTTAATAACTGATTTAAAAATCGGAGAAGATGACGAAACTAAGATAGATTTCGCAGATGCTAATACTATAAACTTTCATGCGAACAACGCGAAAGAAATGGTATTAGTAGAAAATGCTTTGACTCCGGGTACAAGCGATGGAACTGCATTAGGTACGACTAGCCTTATGTGGTCTGATTTATTTCTTGCTAGCGGTGCCGTAATGAATTTCAATAATGGAAACGTAACTATCACTCATACAAATGGCACAGGACTAACTATTAATAGCACAAATAAACTTATGTTTGGAGATGCCGCATCTTTTATACAACAATCAAGTGATGGTGTACTACGAATAGATGGTGAGGCTACTGTGGATATTAATGCATCCACTGCTGTTACAGTTAGTAATGACCTTAAACTAGATAGTGATTCTGCTGTTTTATCATTAGGTGCAGATGACGATGCTACACTAACACATGATGGAACTACAGGTTTAACAATAGCAGCAAACCCATTTGAAGTTGATTCTGGTGGAAATATTACATTAGATGCTCATACGGGTATATTTATATTCCAAGACGCAAACTCTGAGGTACTTAGAATTACTGAAGGTAACTCTGGAGATGTTACAATTAAATTAGAAACTAATGCTAAAGATTTAATATTTACTGACAACGGAGATGCAGAAGGATTTAGAATTTTAGATGGAGCAGCAGGTGTAACTGTTGCAGGTTCAATAAATTCAACTCTTGATGTTCATCTTGACAGCACTCCTTCTGATGAAACTGTATCTGGAATAACTGGAACATTTACAGCAGGAGAAGCTCTGGTCAGAGGAGAATGTGTATATTTAAAAGCATCTGATACTAAAATGCATAAAGCAGTTGCAGCAGCAGGTTCAGTAACTCCACCTTGTATTGCTTTAGCAGCAGAAGATATTGCACAAGATGCGGCAGGTAAATTTTTATTACAAGGATTTATAACAGATAATGGTAGCTTTCCAACTTATACAGTAGGTGATGAAGTATATACACCTGAAGCAGAAACAAGTGGTGAAAACGTACCTGAAGCAACAGCTCCAGATAGTGATGGAGATTTAGTACAAGTATTAGGAATAGCAACAGGAGCTAACACACTTTTCTTTAATCCAAGTCTAGATGTGATAGAACACGCAGGATAATGGCTAATCAAGTAGAAAAACTTAATGGAATAGCAATCGGTAGCATAGAAAAATTTAATGGTGCAACTGATTCTAATATTGAAAAAATAAATGGTTTAGAGTTTACTGGCTCAGTACCGGGTTCTAAAATTAGTATTACTAACCAACAATTTGCTTCTGGTAGAGTTTGGGGTTCAGATGTAACATGGGACCCTGATACTGATACATTAGTTGTGTTGTATGGTGATGATGGTAATGGTGATTACCCTACATACAGATTAGGTAAACTCAATGCGACAACAGGTAATGTAACAATTACTTGGCAAAATTCAGTAGCATTATCTTCTGCTGGTGCAGCTTATCATACAAAACCTGTATACGATACAGGTAACAATAGAATGGGTTTGGTGTTTTTAGAAAGTGGTGCTGATAGTTCTAACAGATACAGAATTGCATTTGGTGAAATTACAAATAGTGGTTCTACACCAAGCATGAGTGTAGGAACACACGAAACAATACACGCTACATCTAGTGGTGTTTATAACCAAGCAGATGGTAGTGATATTGCAATTTATTGGTCAGACATGGGTGCTATTGTTACAGCATTAGAATATGGTGATGACGATAGTGATGCTAACTTTGTTAAAGCATTTAAGGTAGACACTAGCGATAATAGTGTTATATCTAGTGGTGCTAATGAACTTATGTTTGCTGATACTGCCCAAGAAAGGTACTCATTAACTTATGATTCTACGATTAATAGGGTAGTTATATTTAGTTATCAAAAACCATCAAGCACAGACACTATTTATGGAAATATTTTAGATTATGATAGTAGTTCTACAAATGGACTTACATTAGAACTAGAAAAATCGTTGCCCGGAACACAATGTTTTCTAGGGTATCATGGTAGTTCTGCAGGTGGAAGTAATGGAGCATGGGCAGCATATAATCCAACTGCAAATATTCATCATGTTTTAATAAAGGAAACTTCAGATAGTGATGATAAAATTCGTAATGTAAAAATAAGTGGCTCTGATGGTTCTTTTACAATAGACCCACACACAACTTATGAACTTACAATACCTGATGACATGGATACATACACTACTATATGGTGGAATAATGCAAGAGGTATGCTCGGTGTTGCAGGTGCATCAGCAACAAGCACAAGTGGTGCAGAATTAAGAGGATTAGGTTATACATTTACAGAAGATACAGGTACAGAATCTAATAGTACATTTACTGCAAATGGAACAGCAGTTGTATTTCATAGCACTTATTATGGTAGATACTTAAACTTTGATAACGATACAACATCAGATATGCACACAGGTAATTTTGCAGCAATTTTAGAATTTTATGGTGGTTCTGGAACTGAACAAGGATTAATAGTAGGTTTTGATACAGGTGGATAATGGCTACAGCATTTAGAAGAAAATCAGATAACAAAGTTGTAGTTTTGCTTACATACCTTACAGATATAAACAGCATAAATTTTACAAGTACAAATATGTCTTGCACTATGAACAATGGTGCAAAGCCAATTATTTTTAATGATGTAAATACAAATGACTTTGAAAGAATAGATGATGTAACTGCACCAACATCTTTTTTTGGTAATGCTATGACATACATAGATGGAACTTGGGCAGTAGATAATACTTATGTTACATTGGTTAATAATCAAAGAGCATCATTTGGTATTGATGAGCAGATAAATCCACAGGTTTAGGTTCTGAACTTTAAAGAAATTAACAAAAAATAGTATAATATAAATAGAGCTTGCAAAATGAATTGGAATAAGTTAAGATACGATTTAGGAGGTACAAATGCCAATAGAAACTAAAACGTATAAACACTATTGGAAAGATAGGAAATGGTGGCAAGATGAGGAGTATGTTGAATTTCCAGTGTTAACTTATAAAAAACACTATACAAGAACTAAAACAGTTGAGAGAAAAATAAAGAGTTTATTAAGAAGGGGCAAATCTTTTATATTAAACACCAATATTTTGACTGGAGATGATATACTATATATAAGTGGTTTTAACGGAATGGTTCAACCATGTGAGGATGCATCTCAAGAATGCAAAGATGTATGGTATACTAAAAAAGAAGAAGGGCATTATTTATATGTCAACAATTGTTTACCCTTTTTGAATGGGGTTAGACCTGTGTGGGGAGAGCCCCCACCGCAAAGAAAAAGAAGAGTCTCTATGAAAAGAGGCATTAGTTCAAGGAGAAATGCATGAGCGAAAGCATAGACATAAAAGCAGACTTAAAAATTATGGAAGAAGAGTTAGTAAAACTTCAAGATGAACTCGCAAAAATTGAGACATCTAGAACTCAATTACTTCAAAAACTCCATCAATTATCAGGTGCAGCTGCATATTTAAGAGGTAAATTACCCCCTGAAGAACAGCCTGCAGTAGTAAAAGAAGAAGAAAAGCCTGAAGAAACAACGGAGGAAAACTCGGAGGGTTAAACAATGCCTACAGTGGCAAATGAACAATTTGATTACGTCAGAATAGATACTGGTGGAGGTGTTTTCACTAATAGAGATTTAGAAGCAAGGTCTCTCACAGGGACTTCTTTTTCAGTATTAGAAGGTACTGACGACTTTTTATATTTAGGAGATGACGCTAAGTTTGATATGGCAATATTTGACATAGATACAGGCGGTAGTTTCACATCACCTTTAAAATATGAGTATTTCAACGGGTCTACTTTTAAAGAATTTATTCCTGATACTCAAGAATTTAATTTTAATAGGGATGATGGCGGAACATATGAGGGTGAAGCTTATGGATTTGCAGGGGATGGTGTAGAAATATTCCCATTAAGAGTGATAAGTGATTGGGCTAAAACAACTGTTGATGAAGGACAGTCTGCATATTGGATAAGAATAAGTGCCCCGAATGGTATAACCACTGCTGCAACCGTTAAAAACATTAGAAAGAGAGCTGTAGAAGCCTATTGTACTACACAAGAAGTATTTGAATTGTTACAACTTGCTAATGTAACGGGCACCACAGACTTTACTACAGCAACTGTTCCAACTAAAGCAACAGTAGAAACTTATATAGCGGGAGCACAGGCTCAAATAGACTATCAAACTAGAAAATCTTGGAGACCTAATTATGTTGCAGATGAAAAACATGATTTTAATATTTTTGGATTTAAATTAGATAGACTAGATGCGTATAAGATATTAGATTTATCAGTATGGGATGGTAATGAATATGATACTAGAACACAGGGTAGAAATCAAGACTATTTCTTAGTTAGAGATACAGGCATGGTGCATTTCTCTAGATACTTCTTTTTACCAGCAAGATTTAGAGGATTTAACACTCCAACATTTAGGTTTGGTGGAGGTGAATTTATAGCACCTGTAAGAGTTAGATATTTATATGGTAGAAATATGGGAACTGATGCTAGGGAAGCGAACTATGTTCACGAAATAGCTAAAAAATTAGCAGCTATTGAAGTATTAAAAAATTCAGATTTTGGTAATTTAACTGTAAGTGGCATGGATAGAGTCCCTTTGCAACAAAAAATACAAATGTTTGCAACAGAAGCAACTGAGGGAATTGAATCATTGAAGCAAGTGGAGATATTCTAATATGCCTACTGAACCTATAGCAGTAAATGAATTTATTACAGATTTAGAAAATCAATGGACTTTTAGTAATGTTAGCGGTACATCTAAAAAACCGGGTTTTATAGAAGTAACGGGTAGTAGTGAACCTATGAGATATAACTTGAATGTCAATGACCAGATAATAGCGAGACCGGGTAATCCAGCTGTTGCTGAAACTCCTATCGGAAATTATAAATTTGGGGATAGATTGTACAATATTACTTTAGAACTTTACACTAACGTTAGTAGGCAACGATTATATGATGTGATGAGAGAAATAAGAAGAATATGTCACGCTAGAATACATAGTTTAACTAATTTTCAAAGAATTAGGTTTGTTTCTTTTAATGAGTCTACTGACTCTACTGCAAATGTATGGACTGGTATAGTTTCAGTAGAATTAGTTAACAATTCAATTGCTTTAGAAACATAAGAAAAATGAGTATAATATAAATATAAGGAGATTATAATGGCAGTTTATCGTAGTGACCAAGCACAATTAACAATAGCAGCTGAAGCCGCAGCAGGTGGTGACCCTGAAATGAACTCAGGAACACGCCACACTGGTGGTTTTAGTGGTTTAATAAATGATGGAAGTGGTATTCCTGCTGGAAGCACACAAATTACATATGATGGTGGTAGTAACACATTATATAAAGGTGATTTTATTAGAATAGGAAATACTGAAAGTGATAACTCTGCCGGTGATGCAGACGATAGCAACACAGTTAATGAATTTGAGATAAGAAGAGTAGTTCATTTTACAGGCACAAGTGCTGGAACTATATTCTTAGATAGACCAACCGCGTTTTTTCATGCAGATAATGAAATAATAATTAACATAGAAAGCACAGCTAGCACTTTAGCTCAAAGTTATATTACAGAGATTCCGGGTGTGTATGACTCTGTTACTTTACCTGAGTTTACACCTACGATTGAACCAAGATACTTGTTAGGTACTTCTTCAGATAGAAACTTTACAAAGGCTTATTCAGGTACACAATCTTTTAGTGGTTCATTACCTGCATTCGTAGTGGTGGATGCTACTCCATTAAGATTTCCTATAGGTAAAATGACTACTGTGCCATCATCTGTCGCATCTGACACAATATTATTAAGTGCTGCGGCTAAAAAAGGTGATATATACATATCATGTGATGGAAGTGATGTAGGTAATTTAACTGATAATGATTATATTCAAATTACAGATGACTCTGGGGGCACTGATACTTCAGAGGTAAGACAAATTAAAGATGAGGTAGGAACATCAAACACATTTAGATTGGATAGACCTTTACAGTTTGACCATCCAGATAATACTGTAATCAATGAAGTTTCTGGTGGTTCATCTCCTTCAGGGACATTTACTCACACAATTTCAGAAACATTTGATTTAGATACTTTATCTTGGAATGTGCTATTTAGAGATAGTGCAGAAACCGCTGCAAATGATTTACAAAGACGATATGTGGGTGGCATTGTAGATAGTGCAACTCTTAGTGCTTCTGAGGGTGGAATGTTAATGATGAGTTATGATTCTGTACCATTCTTAGATATGGTTCACAACCAAGCTAATCAAGGAACAGTAGGGGATAATATATTTGCTGATGGCGGGAGTTCAGAAGATGCTGGTATGCCTAGATACTCTATAATGAATTCTATAGGGACTTCTGATGTGAACTTTCCGTCAACAGAGCCTTACTATTTCTCTCAAGGTAGTTTTACTTTATTTGGACAAGAGTTTGCTAGGGTAAGAAACATAGCAATATCAATTTCTAATTCTGTGGAACCTAGATACTATATAAGTCCGAGACACGGAAGACACAGAGGACCGAGTGAATTTAGAGAAGGTAGAAGAGCTTACTCTTTATCATGTACTGTAGCATTACCAGATACTGTCGCTAGCACCGCAACTACTGTAAATAGTGCTAACGAAATATTTAAACAAGTATTACTAGAGGGTAACTATGGTGACGGTAATGGTTTATCAGGATTTGCGATAACTTTGACTTTTACTAGAGGAACTAATGATACAATAACTATAACGATACCAAATGATGGTACAGCGGCTACAGGATTAAATGAAGCAGGAGCATTCATTCTTTCTGCTCCATATAACATTACGGGAGACCCGATAATCCAAGCTGATTTAGACATATTGTTTAGAAATATGAAAATAGAAATAGTAGATACAAAACCAGTTTATATGTAAGGAGACTACATGACAACAGAAAACAGCCCAGCACAGAAAAGTTTTGACATAAATAAATACAAGATTAATATAACAGATAGAGAAGTAGTAGATGTAGAAGTTGGTGATGATAAATTTCAAGTTGAAATTAAACCTTTAACATGGTTTAGAAAAAATCAACTTGTAACTGACTGCATGACTTTTGGAGCAAATGGAGAAACAAAATTTGATGGAAGTAGATACGTCAAAGAAGTGTTAAAAGAAATAGTAACGGATGCCCCATGGGGTAAAACTACAGATGCTTTTCTACAAAGTATAAATAGTGAGCTTGGACAAGCGTTAGAAGCAGTGGTGCCGAAAGCATTTATCGGTGATGAGCTTGATATAGATTCGGTAAAAAAAGATTAGACCGCTTTCTTAGAGGAGTACAGGTCAGTACAGAGGAAGCGGCTTTATATAAATTTTGGACTATGGTAAGTGCCTTATTAAATATGGGACTATCATATACTGAAATTAAAAATTTAACAGATAATGAATATATAATGATTATGGCGACTAAGATAGCAATTAAAGAAAAAGAAGCGGAACAACAGAAGGCGGCAACTAGGACTCCCGTGTCTAACAAGATGCCTCCTAAAATGAGAGGTCTATACTAATGGCACAATCAACTTTTCAATTTTTAGTTTCAGATGCAGTCGGTAGTGGTGATGGTGGTGTTGATGCAGACAGAACCCGAAAAACTGATGAGAAAAATATGTTTGCTAATTTACTACAAACTAGTAAAAAAAGTTTACAAACAAATTTAGGTATTCAATTATCTGTAGCAGCAGTTTTAAAACAATCACAGATATTTACTGGGTTTATTGGTTCACTATTTCAAATACTAGGTGCCTTTGTTGATGTAGCTTTAATGTCTGTATTCCCCATACTTAAAAGTTCTTTGAAGTTTTTGATGAAATTTTTTGACCCTCTTCAAACTGTAGCAAAAGGGGTAGGGAGTATAGTAGATGCTGTAATGATGGTTTTTGGAGAAATTGGTAAAGGTTATAACAAAATTAGAGATGTCATTAGCACTATTATAGATTATATTCCCGGAATAGGTGGAGAGGATACAGCTAGTAGAGGTGTAGGTCTGGGTGCAGGTGCGTTAGCTGCTAGAGCAACAGCAAAAGGTGGAAAAAACCTTGGTAAATTAGTACCCGGAGCTGGAGTAGCTCTTGGAGCGTATGGTATATTTGAGGGATTTGAACGAGAAGGAATGGTAGGTGTTATTAAAGAAACTGTAAACTTTACATTAGGAGGTTTATTTGGAGGAGCGGGATTTGCTCTTGCAGGACCGGGTGGAGCTGTAGGTGGACTTGCTTTATACGATTTAATTGTTAAAGATGTAACTCAAAGTATATTAGATACTTATATAGGCGGGGCTAGTGAAAAACAAACAGAAAATATGATGTATGGCACAACACCATTAGGAGAACAGTAAATGGCACTATCAATATTATTAACGGATATAGGTTCATTGACTACTTCAAAGTTTTGTTTACTTAATGGTGCATTAGGTGCTGATGCAAATGGTAACAGTAGTGATGATATAAATATAGACAACACTAACAACTCTAGTTTTGATTCTACTGGTAGCATATTTGTAGAGGGTGAAGAAATATCTTACACATCTAAAGGCAGCTCAACTCAGTTTACTACGATAACTAGAGGAGCAAATAATACTAATGCGGTGGCTCATGGCGACAATACTAATGTAACGGGTGTTAGAAGATATGCACTAAAAGCAGATTCTTTTGGAGTAGCCGTAACTAAAACACCCATTCAAATACCTTTTCCTCAAAATTCACCTGAATTGATAGAGTTGGGGATGTTTAGACCTAATATAACAGTAACAGGCACAGTAGATAGAGACCAATCAACTACACCAGAAAAAGTTACTGGTCCAGCTAAAGGTAATTCATCTGATGGGGATAAAGCTAATTTTTATGTACCTACACAGAAACAACTAGAAAGTTTTGCTACCGATGTTATATACGATGATAGTAGTACACCTATTCAGTTGGTTGTTCAAACATCAACCGGCACAGTATATGGAACTTATGAGGTTGCAATTACTCAAGCTAGATTTGATTTAGCTCCGGGAACAGAAGATAGGTTTTCATTTTCAATGACATTTGTTGCAAAAGATAGACAGGATTCATAATGGCGATAGGAACTAACCCAAGAGTAGCAAGGATGTTAGTGCAGTATTGGAGTGGTTCTGCATGGACTAATCTTGCGGATTCTGATGGTGTGTCAAGAGTATTAAACTTATCAATAACCGACACTCTTAATAACCCTAGATATGTTTCAATTACACTTTTTAACCCAAGAGCTTCGGGACAAGATGCTTTTGGCACGGGTGATTTTAACACTGTTGTAAAAAATAAAATGAAAATAAGACTAGTTGACCAGACTACATTTAGTATTCTATTTCTTGGTCAAGTAGACAATATAGTTCCTGAAAATAGTTTAAAAGGTTATACTTTAACAATTACAGCTTATGATAGTTTAATTGAGCTTACTCAAAATATATTAAAGAAAGATTTCTTAAATGATAGTGATAGAAGCGAGTCACCTGCTGTTTTAAATAATGATTTTATATCAGAGGATATAGATGAGTTAATAGACTATGGAAGTTTTAATCGAGGTACTGGTAATAGGTCAATAGAAGTAGTAAATACTACAGATAGTGATGATGCAGGTGCATTTAGATTCCAGAAATCATTAGGAAAAACTAATACTAGAGATAAAGACTTTAGTGCCTCTGGGGGTAGTTATTTAAATGCGATAAAAAGATTAGCTGAATTAGAATCAGGTATTGAAGCAACAGCATCAGCTAAAATAACTGGTGGTTTAAAACCATATAATTTTTATGTAGATACAAATTTTCAGACCACCGCTACTAACACAGAGGGTAGTGGAAACTTTTTTAATTACTTTCCAGCAGGATGTATGCCTGCAGCAGCTCAATCAGGTACTAGTTATACATTAGCTAATCCAGCGGATGACGGACTAACATTAATGTTTGGTACTGGTAGTGCTGTAACTGAAACGGGTCAAACTTTAAAATTATTACCATCTTTTAGCTTTGAAGATTTAGCACGAGAAAGAGTTACACATTTAACAGCCCACTTCAAAGACCCTATATCTGGGTATGCAAAAGACTTAGAATTTGAAGTATTTAATTACAAGTCAATATCTAGCGGAGCGGGACTACAAGATATCTATGAACCTAGTGGAACTGATACTGGGGGTACAGAAACAGGTAAAACTTTAGAACAAACGGATAACATTGTAAAAGATACATCAGGTAATACAGTAGGATTTTTACAGTATATAAGTAATGTTTCTGGGGCTGGTTTTGCACTATTAAGTGGTACTACTGGGACTGATGGTTCTATTAGACACAGTGTTGCTGCTGGTGAACAATTAAATGTCAGTAGTTCAGGGGGTAGTGCACTAGGAAACTTTACATTATCAGATACTACAGACCCCAATGGAAGTGATATATTTAGACCTCAAGAGGTATTTCAACAGAAAATATTAAGAAACTTTAGTATCAATACAGGTGATTTACTAACTTTTAGAAGAGCAGTTGCGGCAGCTTTTGAAAATAAAGATACAAGAAGAGTTAGAGCTAAATTTTCATTAGCTAGTGGTTATCCATATCATTTTGTAGAGGGGCAAGTAAATTCAGTATCTACTAATACTATAACTGATAGCACTATAGTTAATCAGCACTCTACAACCACAGATGGTTTAGCATCTGCTAATATAGATAGCTTTCCTACTGCAGGTATAAGAACCGGTATGGTTTTACATAAACTTACTGGTGAAGATGGTACTATGTCTGAGTATGGGTACATAGAAAAAACTGAAGATAATTCTTTAACAGCTGATTTAACTAATTCTGCTACATTCTCTACAAATGATTATTACAGAGTATATGTGCCATTACGAGTAGGACACACTGTGCAGATTAAAAATACAGCGATTGATTCAAGCCTTTTCAATCATGTAGTAACATCGATTACCTATGAAGAAGGTGAACAAGGTTTCATGACATATTTAGAAACTGTTGGAGATATTAGCAACCCGAAAGCCCTCACAGCCGGAGTAAGAGTAAAACCTTCAACTGCTCCTATTGATTATGATGATGAAACTTACTCAGATGCTCTACCACTTGCAAATCAAAACCCTGTATTTACGGGTGAATTTAAACCGGGGAATACGAGTGATAATAATTTAAATACTGCAATCCAATATACGGCTGGTACGTTTTCAGTGGATGGTTTTGACCATACTATTTCTGCAGGTGATAGTGAGGATGCTACACACGGTGTTGATGGAGGGGCAGACCACAGTGGAACAGCTTTTGCAGATTCTACACAATATGTAATATTTTTCGACCCTGCTATATCTACCAGTAAATTTCAAATAAGGTCTAATGCTGACTATGAAAAACAAGCACAAACTGCAGCCGGAGGTTCAGGAAATGCATCTAGTGCTTTCCAAGGGGACTTAATAAGATTAGGTTCAGCTAATAAGGCTAGCCAAACTAATGCAGAAGCACCTTTTGAATTGACTAACCTTGAAACTCCTAATAGTAATTTTAAATTAGACGCTCAATCTATTTCTGCTAACTGTATTACTGCGTCTTTAATCGCAGCAGATACTATAACAGCAGCTGAAATGGCAGCAGATTCTATAACAGCAGATGAAATTGTTGCAGCTGCTATAACATCTAAGCATACAATTACAGGTGCAACTATTCAAACATCCTCTAATACAAGTGCTGATAGAGTTATACTAGATGCAAATGGAATAGATGTAATAAGTAGTGGTGCTAGTTCTACAATATTAGATATCTTTCATAGAAGTGGTAGCACTGCAACAGGGATAGGAGCAATATATTCTGATTCTGGTCAATGGAATTTAGCATCATTTGACGGAAGCACTAGAACTTCAGTTATTAGTATCGCTAAACGTGGTACAACGATAGGAAGCAATAGTGCAGTATTATTTATTAATGGAATTACAGAATTTGTCAATAATGTATTTATGCAAGGAACTTTAACAGCAGATAGCGTGACTGTATCATCAACTTTACAAGGTGGAGGTTCTGGTAGTGCCATAGGGACAACTAATACTTCTACATCATTCGGCAAAATACTTATGGGTGGTGGGTTCGCAACTGCCCCAGCATTCTCTTTTTCTGCAACTTCTGATATGGGTATGTATAGATATGCTGAAGATTATACAGGGTTCTCAGGTAATAGTAATTTAGCAGCTTATATAGGAGCAACAACTTCTGGGAATGGTGCAGTATTTACTCATTTCTATACTTTTATGAGTGACACTAATACTTTTATAGCTTCTACTGGTTCTGATGTAATACAATTTACCACCGGAGGCACACATAGAGTTAGTATACAAAGTTCAGGTATATTGTCTGAAGAGGGAAGTAATAGTGCTCCCGGATATTCATTCGTAGCAGACCCTGACACAGGCATATATAACACTGCCAATACTTTAAATATGACATTTGGAGGGACAGCTAGAGTTCATTTTGGTAATGCAGCTTTTGGAAGTATTGATGCGGATATATTTACTTTAGGAGACATTGAAGCTACTGGTGATATAAAACATGGAGGTAGTATTATTTCTTCTGATATCGCATACAAATCAGATATTATTGATATTCCTTATGGTTTAGACGTAATAGATAAATTAAAACCAAAAGAATATACTGCTGATTATGATAATAAAAGACACATTGGTTTAATTGCTCAAGATGTAAAAGAGTTATTACCAGATTTAGATGTGGCTAGCGGAAAAGAAGGAACATTAGGACTTAGATACGAAGAACTAACTGCTATATTAATAAAAAGTGTACAAGAATTAAAACAAGAAATAAACGACTTAAAGGAGAATAGATAATGCCAGACGTAACAGTAAGTTTTACAGACGCTCAATGGACAAGAATTGTAGCTGCTTCAAGTTATATCAAGAGTGGTCCCGGTTTAAGTGGGGATGTTGATGCAACTTTTTTAGCAACTAAATTTAAAGACCAAATCTCAGCAGAAGTAAAAGAGTATGAAAGACGAGAAGCAGACATTTCTGATTTCTAAATGAAAGCTAAAAACAAGATAATAAGGTTACGCACTAAGTATCCTTTAATGTCTTCAGCTGAAATTAGTAGACAAGTAGGCGTTAGTCGTGTCTATGTTCACAATATTTTAAAGAAAAATGACCTACAAACTAAAGTCCCAAAACCTCAAAAGGTGGTATACTGTAAAGAGTGTGGTGATATAACTACTGATAAAGGTAGAATACACGAGGGAGAGTGCACATTTAAGTCAAGATTTATGAAATTGACATGTTCTTGGTGTAAAGTGCCCTTTTATAGAAGAAAAACCGTAGTAAAAGCAAGGATTAAAAGTAAATTAAAGAATATTTACTGCACATATGACTGTTATGCCGAATATAGACGATACAATGCGAATAAATGACGACCTGATTGAGAAATGGGAGCCAAAAATCTACAAAATGTTGCAAAATGCTTACATTGAGGGCTGGGAAAAGGAAGATTTAGTCCAAGAGTTAAGATTAACGATTATTAGAGCCGCAAAAAAGTATGATTCTAACCGAAATGCATCTTTTCACACTTATTTACACACTGCGATGGTAAATACTCTTAGAACTCTGCATACTAAGTCTACTAAAAAGGTAGACACTGTTAGTATGGATAGAAATAACTCATCTTCAAATCTAGATGGGGATGAATTTACATTGAAAGATAAATTACCCAGCACTGACAATTCAATTGATGAATTACGGTTAGACCATTTTTTAAATTCTTTAGGCTTAGAAAATAACGAAAAAGAATTCTTGACAATGAAGTATAAAAATTATACTATGGAACGTATTCAAGATAACTTGACTGATACTTCTATATATAAAGTCAAGAAATCGTTAAGAAATAAGTATAAAGAAGGAGACTAATTGGAAAATTATAATTTTATAGAGTCGGGACTTATATTTGGACTATGTGATTCACAGAACTTTAAATCTTTTACACATCCAATAAAAGATTTTGCTCAACACGGGGATACATATAAATTTATTCAAGAATATTTAGATGAGTATTCAGAGTCACCTAGTAATCAAATACTGATAGAAAAGTTTCCGCATCTTTCTACAGATGCACAAGACATGAACTTTCAGTACGCCCTTGCTGAATTTAAAAAACAAGTGATGTTTAGGAATATAATTAGTGCATTTTCTAACAACAAACCAATTCTAGAGCAGAACCCTAAAAAAGCATTGTCTTTAATTATGGAGGGTTTACATGATGTAGAAATTTTACACGATTCTGATGTAAGTCAATATGACTGTGGGGAACTTGATAGATTTGAAGAATGGAAAGACAAAAATAGTAAAAGAGAACTAGGAGATGGTATGATTGGCATACCTACTCCTTTTGATGTTATCAACTCTACAGGTATGGGATGGCAACCCGGTGATTTAATTACAGCTTATGCGAGACCAACTGTGGGTAAAACATGGTTATGTTGTAAAATAGCAGCTATAGCAGTAGAAAAAGGTTTTAAAACATTACTAGTATCTACTGAAATGACTAAATCATCTATCAATTTAAGAATGGATGTTATATTAGGACACATGAGGGGGTTCAAGTTATCACACTCTGCGATACGAAATGGTAATGAGATAGATGAAAATGAATATAAGAAGTTTTTAACTAGTAGTGATTCAAGAAACCTACTGATATGTGACCACATTAGTGGAGAAGATAGTATATCTTTACCTAGTATCACAAACCTAGTTAGAAAGTATTCACCTGATTTATTAGTTATAGATGGGGTTTACTTAGTATCTACTCAAGATGCCAAAAGAGCCGCTTGGGAACAATCTCATTCGCTGTTCTATGGCTTAAAAAATTTAGCATTATCAACTAATACAGCAGTTATGGCTTCAACACAGGCTACACGAGATGCATCTGATATGTATGTCCCACCTGCCCCTAATCAAGTGGCATTTGGAGACGCATTGATAAGAGCTTCAGATGTAGCAGTGTCAATGTCTATGATGAAAGATGACCTTGATATGGTAATACAAGATAAAAGACAAATACAGTTTCAAAAGTATAGAGATGGAGATTTACCATTCTCTGACTTTGAATTTATATGGAGGGTAAACAATGGACACATTGAGCAAACTAATGCGACAATATAAAAATAGTACGTTTTTAAATTTACAATGTGCAAAATGTAGCATTAATGGTAAATACGATATAGGATTGACAGTTAAAATACCACTGTTAAAATCAGATGGCTCTCCAAGAGTTAAAATATTAGGAATAATAAAAGACGACCCCTCATGTATTAAATGTGGAACAACATTCCCAGAGGGATATAGGCAGGTAAAAGGTGACCTTGTATACAGAATACAACCAAACAGGACAAGATTTGATAGATTGGACTAACATCTTACAAAAAATTGATGTTGATGTACCACTAGGTGAGGAACAGTTCAATATAGAATGTCCTTTCCATAAAGATGATAAACCATCTTTATCAATAAATACTAAAAAAGGGGTATGGATATGCTTTGCAGGTTGTGGTCAGGGTAGCCTAAAAAGTTTTATTAGGAAGCGTACCGGATGGAGTGCTCGTGAAATATTAAACTTTTTGGCAGAGAACTCAGATGGTTACGACCCTGTAAAAATGTTTGAATTGAATACTCCTGCTCCTCTTGGACTACCAGCACTTGAAGAAAAAGTATTCCCTTATAAACAATATGTAGTGCCTAAATGGATATTTGATAGAGGGTTTGATAAGCTTACATTAAATAGATGGGGGTGTGGTATAACACCCAGTAATGGATTAGTAATTCCTGCTCACGATAAGGATGCAAAGTTAGTTGGTTGGATAATTAGGAGACAATTTGGGATACCGAAATATGTTTATGCTAAAGGCTTCAAGAAATCACACATATTATTTGGACAACCTTTGGTTGACACATCAAATGCAGTATGTATAACTGAAGGTGCGTTAGATGCTATGTGGTTGAATCAACTTGGGTATCAAGCAGTTGCTTTACTAGGCATGCAGATGTCTAAGGTTCAAGAGGATTTGATATTAGGATTACCATCAAAAGAAATAATATTGTGTTTAGACAATGACGATGCAGGTAAAAAAGGTAGAGATTATATATTGACAAGATTAAGAGGTCGTGTTAATATATCCTATCTAAAACTTCCCAATCAATATAAAGATGTGCAGGAAGTAAAAAAGTATGATATACTAAAAGAAACAATAAACAACCGGCGTAGCTGGTGAAGGAGAAAAAATGGCAGGAATAGCCGATATACAAAATAGATATGAGAGTTATCAAAAGAATAGAAACTCTCAATCAAACAACAGTTTAGGCAGGGAACTATTTTTAAAACAAGATGGTGACCAAGCCTTCATAAAATCAATAGCAACAGGGAGTCCTGATGACCCTTATCTAGCAGAGATTAGATTACATACATTCCGTGAAGATGGTAGATGGCAATCTGTTCTACACACAGAAGATGGTCCAGCAGATGAAGTTCCTGAAGGAAGCGTACCTTCTAGAAAGTTTTCTTTATGGGCGTATGTATCAGAAGTAATACATCCAGAAAAACCTCAAACAGGTTTGGCAGGAGACTTGAACTGGGAAGAAAAAGTAATGCCTTCAGGTAAAACTATGTTCATCGAACCTATTAACGACTTCCGAATCATTACATTAAGTTTTGGTAGAGGTAGATATCTTTGGAATGAACTTGTTGACATATACAATGATTGGCAAGGGCTTGACAAGGGTGTGCTTAGAATCAAAAGAAATGGTTTAAGCACTGATACTACTTACACCATAACCGCTGCTTCAGACAAGACTATTGAGATACCAGAGGATAGACTCAAAGAGACTACTGAATTAACAGCTCTTGATGAATACTTTGCAGATAGGTATGGTAAAAAGTTCGTACCAACATCACAAAGCACTAACTCAAATACAAATATCGTACCTGAAGATGCAGTGTCTACATCTGATTCAACATCAGATGAAGTAGAGATGCCTTTTTAGGAACCTCCTCTCAATTTCCTCCCTAAGTTAAACTCATCTTAGGGAGGATGAATAATTATGGACTCATTAATAGTAAATACAGATAATTTTAAAGATACACTTAGTTCACTCAAAGATAACTATGGTGACGTAAATACTTGGATAATAGACGTAGAGACTAATGGTTTAGATGTTTATAACCCGGATATTAAATTATGTGGTATAGGACTTACCCCTGTAACAAACCATAACGCACAAGATGTCGCTCCTATATATTATTTCCCCGTAAGACACGAGGGAGATACAAATTTAGAAACACCATATGTAAATCAATTGATACAATTTCTAAATGATACATGTCACATAGTTATAGGATACAACATTAAGTTTGATGCTAAGTTTTTAGAAAAGCAGGGTATGAATATATCTGATATGCAAATGATTGATGTGTTAGTTATGGTTAGAATGACTGAGGCTACTACAGTCAACAAGTTAAGTCTACTAGATATAACTATCAAAGATTATGGAGAAAATGCAGGTCAGTATGATTTAAATACAGATAAAATTTTAAAGTCTAACCGCACTGATGGAGTAAGATGGAAAGATAATTATTCGTTAGCACCTATTAATACATTAGGTCCATACTGTATAGAAGATGTAAATTGCACTAAAAGATTATATATTGATAGATTGGCTAAGATAAAACAAGCAGGTATGACTGACTTATTAAAACTACAATGTAAATTAAGTAAGGCTTTATATGATATGGAAAGCAGAGGGGTTGCAATAGATAATAAATATGCACAAGCTGCTAATAAAAGAATCCTTACAAGATTAAAGAAGTTAGAGCAGCGTATATACGATTTAGCTAAAAGTGAATTAGGATTTGATAAAATAGACTTTAAGTTTAATATTAGTAGCCCATCTCAGATAGGTGAGATATTTAATAAAATGAATGTACACTCCCCTGTTCAGACTACCACAGGAGCTGAAGCATGGAATGAGGCGGTGTTAGTTCAAGTTAATCATCCACTTGCAGGGTTGATAAGACAATACAGAACGCTTAATAAATTTAACTCTACTTACATAGAGCCTTATTTAGAGATGCCCGTATTACATACAGGATTTAAAAACTGGGGCACTGTTACAGGTAGGTTATCATCTAGCAATCCTAATTTGCAGAATATACCTAGAGACACTATATATATTGCAGATAGAGAACTTGATGAAGAACAACGTGATGAAGTTAAGGGTAGGATATCTGCTTTAATATCTAGTAAAGGTGGGGACTCTACTGTAACTCTTACTGATGATGTAGTCGATACATGGAGTTTTTTAGGGGGTGATAATTTTGATGTCAAAGATAAAACACAGATTGCTATTCGACATTTATTCGTGCCTCGTAAAGATTACACTCTTATGGCATATGATTACTCACAGATGGAAGTTAGAGTATTTATGTATTATGTAGATAATGCTGAGATGAACGAATTGATGAAACAAGATGATGTAGACTTTCATGGAGAAGCAGCTAAAATAGCTTTCAATATGGATGAGGACAATCCTGAATTTAAGTTTTATAGACAGTTAGCAAAGTCCATTACATTCGGAGTTATATATGGTATAGGTAAAGATAAACTAGCCATGCAATTAAATACCAGTCCTAGTGAAGCGTTTAGATACAAGCAAACTTATCTAGAGAATATGAAAGGGTCAAAAGAGTTTTTTAATTCTGTAGTTAAAACAATAGAAACTAAAGGCTGGGTTAGGAATAAGTATGGAAGAATATACAAAGTTCCAAAAGATTATGCATATAGAGGTGTAAATTACTTGATTCAGGGGACAAGTGCTGATATTATGAGTGAAAGAATAGTAGAAATACATGATTATCTAAAAGATAAGAAAAGTAATTTGTTACTTCAGGTGCATGATGAGGTTATATGTGAGATACATAAAGATGAGATGGATGAAGTAGCACCTAAAATTAAAGAACTAATGAAAGAAAATACATTAAATATACCACTTGGTGTAGATATGGAAATATGTAAACCATCGTGGGCAGTTAAGAAGGAATACACAGTATGAGAATAATAGCAAATAAAAATGAACCTTTTGAAAAATTAATTCGTAGGTTTAAAAAAGCTGTTGAAAAGAATGATATAATTAAAACATACAGAGAAAAGTCAGAGTTTACACCCAAAAGTGTTGCTAAACAACAGAAGAAAAAAGATAAGTTAAGGAAAAGTAGAGAAAATGGCAGAGGATAAAAAGAAATCATTAAAAGATAAATTAACTGAATATTTAGAACCAAGTGAAGAATCAGTCATGTTATATGATGAATATGAAGATGCTTTTATGGGACTAGGATATAAACAATACAGAGGTCCAGTCGCTATATACGATGCAAGAAAGTGTGTTGAAATATTAACTAAAAACTTTATGGATGACCCTGACTGTGAAAATGAAGAAATGGCAGAAGAAATGGCTATAGAATGGTTTGACTATAATACTGTGGGAGCATGGTATGGAGAACAAACACCAATATTTATATCAACAAGACCAGAGGATTTAGAATAATGACAGCAGGATGGAAAAACCCGAAAGCTCCTTATGATTTTACACAAGGAGAGTGGGAAGATTATCAAGAAAAGTACCCAAATTTATCTTGGGGAGAATATAAACAAATGAAACAATGGAATGTGGAGGAAAGAATGGCACAACCACAAGCAAATCAAGACTCTAACAATAGGGCTTACCCAGCTAATAAAAAATATAGTTTTGCAGAATCATATGCAAAGCAAATGGAAGCTACTAACCCTGTACATTATCACTTTGATATAGAACCTTTTGATTACATACATGACAATCAAATGGGTTTTGCAGAGGGAAATGTGATAAAATATATAACAAGGTGGAGATATAAAGATGGTATCAAAGACCTTTATAAAGCAAAGCAATATATAGATATGTTGATAGCTAAGGAGCTTGTTGATGATAACACAAAATGATAATTTTACACACGACTTAGGAATCGGTAAAGATACTGAAAACTGGTTTAGCAAATTATGTGAAGCTGGTATAGGCGATGGTGAAATAACAATAGAAATTAAAACAGAACTTGACTTTAATGCAACCACTGGAAATGCGGCTGTAGAAGTTTATGATGAAAGAAAAGGGAAACCTTCTGGACTTAGCACAAGTGAAGCGGACTATCAAGTCCATGTGTTAAAAGTGTATGGTGAAGTATTAGCATTTTTTGGCATAAAAACAGAATATTACAAAGAGATTGTAGACGGTGAAGATAGAGTATTACAACCTATGGGAGATAAAAATACTGCAACCGAATCAGCACAGGGTTACTTAATTCGTTTTAGTGAAATATTTAGTAAAATAACAGCTATCGGAAGGAGATTATTAGATGGCAAAAGTAGGAGTTAAATTAGGATTTACATTTAGAGTAGGTCCATTAGACACAAATCAGTACGCAAGAATGGACATGGAGATACATGACATTGATACTGAGTTACCAATAGATGAACAACTAACAGAAGCAGGATTGACTATAGATAAAGCGTATACTGCAATACATGATAAGGTAGATGAAGAAATCAAGAACATCCTAATGAAGGGAAAGAAGAAGGATGGAAGCTGAACATGTTAGAGCTATAATTACTGAACAGTTTTTATCTGAACGAGAGTCACAAGAAAATACATGGGGTGAACAAATACACCACTCAGATGAACATTGGACTGTAATTCTAGCGGAAGAGTTTGGGGAAGTAGCTAGAGAAGTATACGAAAAAAATACACCTAAGTTATATAATGAACTTATTCAATGTGGTGCTGTATGTATGGCTTGGGCGGAAGCGATACAAAAAAGAAATATGGAAAGACGAATAGAAAAAGGAGATGATTTACTTTGAAAGAAAATGCAGAAGCAATATTTAATGATTTATTAAATGATAAAAAACTTGCTACAAAGCGTGGAGATGATGAAAGTTTTGCTTATGGCAGAATACCTTTTAACATCCCACAGTTAGATAAGATTACAAATGGTGGTATCCCAAGAAAAAGATTTACTCTTTTATTTGGTGGGTGGTCATCTGGTAAGTCTTATATAGCATCACAGTTGTGTAAGTCTGTGCAAGAAGAAGGTGGAGTGCCTATGTGGATAGACTTAGAAAAGTCTTGGGACCCAGCATGGATGGAAAAAGTTGGCGTAGATATAACTAAAATACTAGTTGCTGACCCCGCCACTGCAGAAGAATCCTTCACAGTTGCACAAAAAGGACTACGAAGTGGTGTAGATTTAATCGTGTTAGATAGTGCTGCAGGTATAATACCCGCAGATATATTTAACAATGATAAAGGAATCGACTATAGTCCCATTGCATGGCAATCAAGAACGTGGAATCAAATGTTAATTAGGTTACTCCCAGACCTAACATATGGTAGTTCTTTAGTTGCTATCAACCAGACTAGGGGAGCAATGGGACCAGTCACTGCTATGGAAACTATGCCGGGTGGAGAGGGTCAGAAGTTCTTTTCACACTGTTGCATGCAGGTTTCCAAAGGCGGATGGATAAACGAACCAGCTTCATCTACCAATAGAGTAGGGTTTGAAATTAAAGTAAAACTATTGAAAGATAAGTTTGGTGGAGAGAAGTGGGAAGAAGTAGTAGTACCATTCCGTGTTGAAGGTGGAGTAGACATAGTAGAAACTTATGTAAGATTAGGACTAGAATATGGTCTAATAAAACAAACAGGAGCTTGGTATACCTATGAAAAGATGCCTAGTAAAGTAGCAGGTATCAATAAAGTAGTAGATTGGTTCAAGGCTAACCCTGATGACTACGAGGTATTTAAGAGTGAGACCGAAAAGTTTTACACCACAGGAGAATCTGATAGCGAAAGTTCTTGATGAAACAGGACTTCGTTATGCTAGGCAAGTGCCCATAGGAAACTACACTGTAGACTTCCTTATAACTGAAATGAATGTTATAATAGAAGCAGATGGTCCTTTTGGGCATTTAGCAAAACGTGATGCAAAGAGAGATGCTGATTTAATTGAGATGGGATTTGAAGAAGTTTGGCATCTTGAAGAAAAGACATACAAAGATATAAAGGATAGATTATGGCAGGAATTGAAGCTATAAACAATGCAATAAGTAACGAGCCTAAAGCTAAAAAGTATAGTGGTAGAACCAAGAATCAAGATAGGTGGTTACTTAAATCTATTGATGATGCCATCTCATATAAGAATAGACCACCGAGTAAAGGTAAATTTTATCCATCACTATTTGGTAATCCTTGTGATAGATATTTATATATGGCTTACAACGGTCTATTAGATTGGGATGAAATAGATGGTAGAATAAAACGAATATTTGACCACGGTGGGACTTTTGAAGACCGCATGAAAAAGTATTTGAAGAAAGCTGATATTTATATAGATGATGAAGTATCTGTGAAGAATGAAGACCCTCCAATATCAGGTAGGATTGACTTTATAGTAAAACATGATAAACATAAAGAAGCCTTACTAGAATTAAAGACCATAAAAGATGAAGACTTTAGAGATTTAAAAGAAGCCCCAAAACACGAACACATGATACAGTTACAAATATATCTTAATTTAACTGATAGAAATTATGGTGTGGTCATGTATGAAAATAAAAATGACCAAAAATTAAAAGCTTTTAAAGTAGATGTTGACAAACAAGTTTGGACTGATATACTTGATAGATGCAAAAGTATAATGAGCATGTCAGAAGCACCTACAAAGTGCACAGGCATGTGGTATTGTAAATGTAAAGGAGAAAGATAGTGGAAAAAAAATGGAGTTATAAAAGAGCACTAGAATTAGCCGAAGAGGTTATGAAAGAAACCGGCATACCTAATATTATAATGGATGCTGATGCAGACGCAAATTTAAATTTCATAGACATAATCCATGTATCTAATAAAAAATTAGAACAATACTTAGTAATTTTTGGCGGGTTCAAAGGACAATTAGAACAACGTGTAGCAGACATTGAAACAAAGAGAGCTGCTATAGAAGCCCAAGTTACGGAGAACTACAATATAGCTTTTGCTGATTTACTAGCATCTTATGAGGGGCGTAAGCCGACTAAAGATGAATGTAGGGGAATCATCATGAAATCTAATGAGGGTATAGCACAACTCCAAAGAGATTTGATAGATGTGACTACGATTAAAAACAAGTTAGATGCACAACTTAGATTATATACTCAGTGTTGGGCAACTGTTTCAAGAATAGTAGCGTTAAGAACTCAAGGAAATGATTAATTTGAGTATAATAATAATAGGAGGAAATTAATATGATGGGAAAACTAAGACCTCAAATATTTCTTGCTATTATAGTGCTGGGACTTTTAAGTGCAGTAGGTGTATATTTTGGCTACACAGAGATAGCTACAGGTTGCACAGGTGGTATTATAGCACTAGGCATGAAAGTATTAGAATCAGAATAAACAAAAGGAGACATAATGACAAGCAAAGATGTAGTCAAGAATATAGTAAAGACACTACCAGTGGTGGGAGCACTCGCAGTCGGTGTGGGGGCTACTATAGCTGTATTCAAAAGAGATACACTAGAAGATAAAGTGTACAATAAATTAACTGATAGACAAATCGTAAAAGAAGATATCCCTTTACAATAAATGGAAAAGTATGTAGGGATAGATTGTTCGTCTAAAGCTGTGCATATCGTAGTGCTAGATGGCAAGGAACAATTGATAGATAAATACAAATGGGAGTCTAAACTAAAAACAGCGGATGCAAGGTTTTTAGATATAGTAGACCAACTATATGAAGGGTTAGCTAATTTTAAAGACGCTAAGTTAGTCTGTGTAGAGGATACAATTTACATACAAAACCCCTTGTCAACTAGGACTATTACTGCTATAGTGTATTCAATACGATATTTTTTACATCATTATGATATAAAATGTTTAATAACAAAACCTCAACAATGGAAAAAAGTTTTAAAAGATACTACAGTATTTAAGAAAGGTCAAGCAAAAAGTACAATAATGGAATATGTAACAAATAAATGGGATAAAGAAACTTTTGATGAACAAGACCATGCAGATGCAGCTTGTATTGCACTGTATGGATTAAGACAAGATAAGGAGAGCGAATAAGATGGCAGCACCAAAAGGATATAGAAAAGCAGGAATCGGAAAAGGAAAACACACAGTTCACTTTTACGATAAGCCTAAATCTAAAGATAATAAAGTAGAAGATAAATTACCTAAAGGCATGACTGCTGAAGAGTTTAAAGCAAAGTATGCTAAGGTTGTGTGGTGTGATTACTATAAATGTATGCACAACGAACAACCTGAAGGAGCAAAGCGAACCATAGCAACTTTATTAGAAAATCCAGAGTATAAACCTCTTGGTCCAAAAGACGCGATGATAAGAGGTATATGCAATAAAGCTGAGATTGCAATAAAATATAAAGAAATAAAAACATCTGGTGGTATAAAACATAAAGTACCTGAGTGCTTTAATGCTGCTGGCAATAAACACAACACACATGTTGACTTTAGTAAATTTCTACAGTCAGATGGTAGTCCATTCGGAGGCAGCATTGAATCAGGAAATGCAGATACAAACTGGTCTAATGCAGCGTACATGTAATGCCTAAAAAGTTTCCGAAAGCCGTAAAAGACAGAGCATTTAAATTATATCTAACAGATGACTACTCTGCTAGAGAAATAGCCGAGCAAATTTCTGCCGAGCATAGAACAGTTGTAAATGAACAAACTGTGTATGCTTGGATTAGAACTGATGATTGGAAAGAGAAGCGAGCTGAAACAAAAGCTAAAGCTATGGAAAAAGTACAAGAAAATGAATCTACAAAACTTGCTAGAATGCAAGACGAACATCAGCAGATGTATGAAGCTGTTAGAAAAAAAGCTGCAGGAGAACTAGATTTATTAACTTTTGAAAGAGCTTTTGATGCGGTAAAAGCTTTAGACATAGGTATACAAGGTGAAAGACAAGTTGCAGAGGGTTTAATCAATGTACAGTTTATACAAGATGTAGTTAATATACTAGTAGAGGAAATAGAAGACCAAGAGTTAATTAAAAAAATAGCAGCTAAATTGAAAGTATTGATGGCATCAAAAGATAATGAGTGACGATTTAACAACATATGATAAAGCCTTTGAACTACTTGCAGAAAAACTAGAAAAAAGTAATAAATATAAGATAGGTAGTTTTTGGGAGTTTACTAGGGATATATGGTCTCAGGGATTTGAGCACCCAGAATACTTTCAAGCATGGCATGTGGGTAAATTAACTGAAGAAGTTGAGAAATGTATTGAAGACGGTCTTAACTATCTAGCAATTTTACCAAGAGCACATTTTAAATCTACTATATTAGGGCATGCATTTAGTATTTGGAGAAGTTTAAAGATTCAAGGCAGTGCAAATATATTATATTTATCTTACAGTGATACTATGGCAAAGTACCACATATCTGAAATAAATAAAGAAGTGAACAGGAACCCTCTTTTAAAAGAGATGATGACTAATAGAGCTCCTAAAGCAGACTTCACATTTAGATATGACACAGGTAACGGGGGTAGTGCAGAAATATTACATGGTGGGTTGTTCTCCTTCAAAAGAGGTATGCACGTTAATGGAGCATTGATTGCTGATGACATATTAAAAGACCCAGAGAGTCCACTAGCGATAGGACAAATGTCAAAAATTGAAGACCATTTTTTAACAGAGTCTTTATTCATACCTAATCAAGGTGTTCCTGTTGTTATAGTGGGTACTCCAATGATGCCCGGAGATTTGTTGACAGTGTTAGAAAAAGATGATAGATTTGTTACTAGAAAGATGCCAGCACTAGACCCTGAACCGGGTAGAAGAGTGCTTATGCCTGAGTTATATAGTGAGGAATGGTTGTTAGAACAACAAAAAGCAAAACCTAAATCATTTGCTTCAGAGTTCTTACTTCAGCCACACTTTAACACTGAGGCATACTTTGATTCAGAAGACATAGAAAAATGTGAGGATGCTAATTTGAGGTCGCTACCGACTACAATTAAACATACATTTGCAGAAGATGAAGATATCTTTGCTGGATTTGATGTGGGTAAAAAAAGACACCCATCACATTTAGTTATCTTTAGAAGAAAGGGTGAAAGGCTAGAACAAATTCATCAGTCGTGGTTAGATGGTTGGGATTATTCTGAACAGATAGTTTATCTTAATGAAGTAGCTGAGAACTTCGGACTTAGCAAAGGATATATAGATAATACTAGAGGTGAGTTAGAAGATAGAGGATTACATAGAACATGGTATCCTTTAGCATTTACTCTAAAGTCTAAGAATAATATGGCACATATCTTTGAAGAGTATGTACATTCTGGGAACTTATTTTTGATTCAAGACCACAGGCAACGTCAACAAATATTGTCTGTAAACAATGAATTGAAAGCTCCAGAAACTCCTATGGGACACGGTGATGCATTTTTTTCTATCGCTATGGCTTTACAAGCGGCGTATGAAACTGGTATATTTAGAATGCAAACTATTGGAAGTATGCAAGAATTTGCAAATGAATTGGAACCACCAGTTGGTAAACCGAAAGATAGCCAAAAATCATTATTGGATTTCCCAAAAAATGAGTATAATAATAACAGTAATTCTTCTTCGGAATCAGGTGCTCCCAACCCCTTGTGTACAGAGGATGTATGCAATCCAGCATTTTGGATTCCAAAAAGAAAATTATGTTTACACTGCAATTATAGAGGACAATTATAGGAGGACTACATTGGTTACATTAACACAACAAGCAGAAACAGTTGCGTCAAAAAGATACTATCTAAAAGACGAATCAGGAAAACCTGAAGAAAATGCAAATGCATTATTAAAAAGAGTGGCTAAGGCGATAGCCTCTTCTGAAAAATTGTATGGAAAAACAGATGCTGATGTACAGCTTACTGAAAAAGAGTTCTATGACATGATGACAGAGTTGAATTTTATACCTAACTCTCCGACATTAATGAACGCTGGAACAGAACAAGGCACATTGTCCGCATGTTTTGTATTACCGTTAGAAGATAGCATGGAAGATATTATGAAAGCTGCTCATGACATAGCTATGGTACAAAAGTTTGGTGGTGGGACAGGATTTGCATTAAGTAAACTCCGACCAAAAGGAGATAAGATTAAGACCACTCATGGTATTGCGTGTGGTCCAATACAAGTATTACAAACGCTATCTAGAGTATCATCTATGATTACACAGGGTGGTAAAAGAGATGGTGCGAACATGGCAGTAATGTCAGTATACCACCCAGATATATTAGAGTTTATTGACTGTAAAAAAGTAGAGGGTGATATACATAACTTTAACATATCAGTAGGTGTAGACTCTAACTTTATGAAAGCTGTAGAAGCTAATCTTAATTACCCACTGATTAATCCAAAGAGTAAACAAGTAGTTGGTGAGTTAAATGCTAAAGAAGTATTTGATAAAATGGTATATGGGGCATGGAGAAATGGTGAACCGGGTATGATTTTCTTAGACGAAGTAAATAAAGATAATCATGTTACAGAAGAATACGGAGAAATGATTGCAACTAATCCATGTGGTGAACAACCATTGTTAGGAAATGAGTCATGTAACTTAGGGTCAATTAATTTAGCCAACTTTGTAGAATCTAGAGAAGTACGACCTTACATAAAGTGGGATGAACTAAGAGCTACAATAAAAACAGCTACAAGATTTTTAGACAATGTAATTGATGCAAACAAATATGCAACCCCAGAAATAGAAAAAATGACTAAATCTACAAGAAAAATAGGATTAGGAGTTATGGGATTTGCTGACATGCTTACACAATTAAGAGTGCCTTACAACTCTAAAGAAGGTAGAAAGATAGGTTCTGATATAATGAGATTTTTAAAGAGTCATGCAGACCAATCTTCTATAGCATTAGCAGAAGAAAGAGGAACTTTCCCTGCGTGGGATAACAGTGATTACGGGCAAGATGAAAAATATAGAAATGCTTGCCGATTAACTGTAGCCCCTACAGGAACTATCTCTATGTTTGCTGATGCATCTAGTGGAGTAGAACCGTTGTTCTCATTAGCATATAGAAAGATGAACATATTAGAAGGAGAAACTCTTTACTATGTAAACAAATACTTTGAACAAGATGCTAGAGAAATGGGTTTTTATTCAGAAGACCTTATGGAATACTTATCTGATGGCGGTTCATTAAAAGATAGAACAGAAGTGCCAGATGAAATAAAAGAAATCTATACAACAGCACCTGAAATATCTCCTGAAGCACATGTAGGAATGCAAGCAGCTTTCCAAGAACACTGTGACTCTGGGATATCTAAGACCATAAACTTCGCAAATGATGCTACAATAGAAGATGTGTACACAACTTATATGCTAGCTTGGAAGACAAAATGTAAAGGAATTACAGTTTACAGAGCCGGTAGCAGAGATAAAGAAGTATTAGTAACGGCACACAAATCAGATGAGACAAATGTCCCTGAAATAGAAGAGCAACTTAATTTCTTTCAAGAAATAGAAGATGCAGAATGTTGTGCAGAACCTAACATAGTAATGGAATCTGGTTGTAAGACATGTAAAGTTTGTGGATGGAGTGCTTGTCATATAGCATAAAATTCACAAATTTATAAAAAAACAGTATAATAATAGTAGGAGAAAAGATATGCCGATAGGTAATATGTTAAGAGATAGACAAGAACAGTATGTCGCACAAAAAGATGGTGCGGGTACTTGGAGAATACTTGATACTTGGCACGAGGATTTAACAAAGTTAAACCCAGAAGATGAAATAGATGACTCAAGTGAGGCGGTAACTGTTTTATCTGAGGGCGGCTTTTTAGCTTTAGTCAGAGAAGCTACTAGATTGGGAGTATTACAAAATGCTGCTATGATAGAAAATGAAGCTTTGGCTGACCAAGTAGCAGATTTAAAAGAAGAAAATAGTAAATTACAACTACAGCTTGATACTACCCCTGCAGTTCAAGTTACTCACGAAGAAAAGGCAGGGTTGAAACAACATGCAATAGACACCATAGCAAAGATAGTAGCTATAGATAGTGTTGAAATAACTAAGGAATAAGTATGAAATTAGGAGATTATCTTCCAGAAGTTCCTGAAATGGCAAAACAAATGGGGCAATTAGGCTCTCAGATGGAGATATTTAACGAATTAATGTTGAGTAAATCAGCTGGGGACACAGGTAGTGGACCTACATTTGGTGTAGATTATATAGTAAATTCTTATATACGAAATCAATTAGCGTATCGTAAACAACTTGTACAAGATTTACAAACAATAGCATACACCTGTGAAGAATTACGAGCCCCTATAATGCACATTACAGGTGAAGTATTTAGAAGAGGCATTAAAATTGAACCTATCGTTACTGACCCTGACAAGTCTCAAATTAAAAGACTACAGAGTTTTATGGATGATTGTAATCTTTTTGACCAAGGATTAGAAGAAGTATTAAGACAGTTTCATTGGGATTTAAATACTGTAGATGATGCATTTTTGTATTTTGCTAAGGAATATTATGACGCAGGTGATGGTAAATTAAATTCAAGGGTAACAGAAATTAGAAGAATAAACCCTGCTCTTATAGAATATGATTTAGATGAAACAGGTTTACCTAAAAACTCACACTTTTTCTGTCCTTTACACAGACAGCACATATCTGAATCACCAGAAGAATGTTCAGAAGAAGGTTGTGAACAAGAGAAACAACCTGCAATGTATAGATACTTATATAGGACTGAGGTTCACTACTTCTTAGATACAGAAGTGGTGCATCTATCTAAATTTAATCCAACAGAAACTTATGGTTGGTCTCCTGTATTAACAATATTTGAAAAAGCTCTCACACTTATAGGTATGGATAGAAACTTATATAGGTATTTCTTTGAAAGAAAGATGCCTGCATCTATGGTTATGGTAACTACAGATGACCCTGAAAGTTTAAAACGTGAAAGGGAAGCTATCGCCGCAAAAGTAAGACAAGACCCTAACTATATACCAATGGTTGCTGTATCTTCTAGAACTAATAGAGGTAGGGTAGATATGGTTAGAATGTTTCACACATTACAGGAGATGGATTACTTACCTGTGAGAGCTGAAATAAGAGAAAGAGTATCTGCAATATATGGTGTATCACCAGTATTCCAAGGTGCTCCTGATTCTTTTGGCGGATTATCTCAACAGACTACACAATTAACTGTGATGAGTCGAGTGGTAGAAAGAGACCAAAGACAAATCATGGAAAAAGTATTTACTGCTATATTAGATAATTTTGGTGTGACTGATTACAAATTAGTATTACCAAACCCTGAAGAAAAAGCAGAAGCTACTAGAATATCACATGCTCAACAGAGAACAGGTATTGCTAATCAATTACTTCAAATGGGCTTTGATGTTGAACTTAAGGATGATAAGGTAGACTTAATGGAAGTAGACTTTATAATAAGTGGTGAACCTGTACCTAGCACACAAATGCAGGGTGAGATGACTGCTATCCAGTTAGACCAGCAACAGCAACAAGCAGCTATTCAAGAAGCTCAAGCTACGGCTCAGATGGAGCAGGGTGAAAGTCAAGCAACACAAGGGGAAGGAGAAGAAACTGAAAAGAGTTTGGAAAAAAATGTATTAAACTCTGATGTTAGAAGTCAACCTTTACAACAACCTTTTGCTAATATGAATACTGCAGTTCCAAAAGGTAAAGGTAAATTTCAAGGAAGGACTGCGGGCAGAACCCCAGACCACAATGATAAAACCCCTTTAGAAGAACGGGACATAGAAGAATACGCAGAAACTAGAGAAAAAAAATTTGAAGATAGGATGTATGGTTTAGCTAAAGCTACATCTACATGGACTGATAGTTTAGCTGACCAAGGGTATGATTACCCTATAATTAAAGAAGTTTCTTTAGATGGTAGTCAATTATGGTTTATTAGTAATGGAGTTGACTACATAGGTAACCTAGAAGCAAATGGAGTATCAAATATATCAAAAGCCTCCTTTTCAGGTATGGAAGGTAAAAAATATTATGGAGACCAGTACCAAACTGAAAGAGGTGATGGGTCTTCAAGAAAGAATGAACCGGTCAACGTAGAGGAGGAAGATGACGATGGCTAAAGATTTCTCTAAAAAAGATGCTAAATATGAATCAAAACCTAAAGCAGCTCTGCCTAAAAAACCCGGAGAGCCTGACCAATATGATGACCATAACTATAAAGATAGGGAAGTAAGACCAGACGGTTCAACAGTTTATTATTATGATAATGGAGTAAAAGCTATACACCATCCTAAAGCAGACTCTAACCCTAGATACCACAAATCAGCTGCTAAACATCATTTAGAAGAAACATCTAAATCTATTGATGTTGCGAAATATAAGAAAGCTTTATCACACTTAAGAGCATTGTCAGGACATAGCCAAGCCTTAGATAAGTTTAGAGATACAGACGATAGTTCAGTTGATAAATTAGCAAAAGAATTTTCTGGAACTGTCGCTGTTGCTAGTGACCCTGCTGTATTTACCCCAACATATAGTGGTAATAATAAAAAAGGTAAAAGTGGGGTTAAAAAATTAGATGATTATCTAAAAAAGAATATGAGTAAACCAATTATTACGTTAGTAAATGATGTAAGAAAAGAACTTCAGAAAGAGGATACAGTAGTAGAGAACGGAGATTATATTGAATCTGAACTTAATAAAGCACAAGAGATGCTACAAGATGATTCAATTGATTTTTTTGAAAATGTAGAATATGATGAAGACTAATCAGATGAGTATTTTAGATGAATTTTTAGAATTTATGGAAACTGATTGGACACGAAAGAAAAAACGTGTTAAAATAGAATTAAATAATATGCCTTTTTTTAATACTTATAAAAAATCAAAAGAAGGTAGAGTGGAAAACCCACCTAACAGAAAAAGAACAATAGCGTATGGTTCTAGGAGAACTCCTAGACCAGACCCACAAGGATATAGAAATCCGCCTAATAGGAGGACCCCTAATCCAGAAGATTAACAATAGTAAAGGATAGATAACATGACAACATTCGTCATACCAGAAGAGGCAAAAGAAGAGATAGTAAAGAGAAAGATGGCAGGAGCAACATGGAGTGCTCTATCAAGATGGGTAGAAGATAGATGGGGTGTAGCGGTTCATAGAACTACACTACAGAAGTGGTACGATAGAGAAGTAGAGCTACTCGATGAACAACAGTCAGAAGACATGGAAGATATGCAGACAGACTTTACACCTGAAGCACATGTTAAACTGGCTAAGAAAATAGAAACTTATAAGGCAGAATCTAGATATTGGAAGAAAGTTGCAGAAGCAGCTATTAAAAAAGACGCTAAAGAAAACCTTCTTATAGAATCAATTAAAAAATTTACCCCTTCATACAAAGAAGTAAAGAAGTATAAACGCAGAAAACCCACAGGTAAAATAAAAGGGGATAGCACACAGTCTATGATTGCCCCTCTTACAGATACTCACATTGGTGATAATGTAGAATCTGACCAGATGTTAGGCTTAAATGAATATAATATTGATGTATTTAACAAAAGATTATATGGATGGGCAAATCAAATTATTACATTAGCAGAGCTTAGACGTAATTCTGCAGATGTTGGAGAGCTTATAGTTCCAATGTTAGGTGATATGATTAGTGGGGATATACATGAAGAGTTAGCACGGACTAACAATGACCACTGCATGGGACAAATGATTAGAGGAGCTAACCTTATATCACAAGCACTTATGCTTATAGCCCCCCACTTTGATAAAGTAAGAGTTGCATGTGTAGTAGGTAATCATGGTCGTATGACTAGGAAGCCTCCTATGAAAGATAAGTACATGGACTGGGATTATATGTTGTATCAATGGATTGCTGTATTCTGCCAAGAGCAGAAAAACATCGAGTTCCATATTCCAAAGTCTTTCATGACTACAATTAAAGTATGTAACAGAGATATACTATTAGCACACGGAGACTTTATCAATGGTGGTGGAAGTGGTACTGCAATCAGTAGGGGTGTAAATAATATGCGAAATGTTATGGCATTTAGAAAAGGATTAGTGGATGAGATGCAGCAACTACAAGACAATGCTTTAGAAAATGTGCCTGATAAATTTGAAACAGCACTACTTGGACATTTTCATAGAGTAGACGAAGTTGATATAGGAACGGGAGCTGTACATATCTGTGGTTGCATGAAGGGTGGAGATGAATATGCCATGCAAAGAGTTCAAGCTATTAATAAACCAAGACAAATAGTTCTATATTATCACCCTAAATATGGTGAGATTGGTAAAGAAATTGTTTATCTAAATAGATATGACTCTCGTAAAGGTCAGTTTAATGACATATTACCTGATGTTTGGTCTAAAACTTTTAGTTAATTACGTTTAAAATAGTATAATAAGTACAAGGAGATTTATTATATGGCAATGTCTAATGCACAAGCAGAAGCTTTTACAGCGTTCATTAACGAACTGATAGAAACATTCGCTAATAAAGTATTTGAAGAATCCCAAGCAAGAGTCCCGCAGGTAACAGGGGAACTAAAAGCATCAGGGTCAATTAAAAAAACCCCTACTGGGATGGAAATCGAATACACCGCCCCATATGCATCTTTAATAGATGGACATGGAGAAGACGCTACCATGATTTCTAGAGGTCAACAAGTCTTTAGATTTCCAAAAGCTCCTGCAAATGCTAATGGTTTTGTTTCACAGACTGTAGATGAGTTGGCTGAAATGATGTTACCTCAGTTAATTATAGAGGCAAATATGAGACCTGCATCACAAGAATATAAATTTTTTATACAATAGAAAAGGATAATAAAAATGGTGGACATAGAAAATGTATCAGAAGAACAAGAATGGTTAATCGCAAGGCATTCTAGAATGGTAGGTAAGATTTTAGATTTAGTAGAGGCATCTATGCCTGAAGGTAAGCAATGTGAAAAACTTAAGAAATTACTTCAAGTACCACTGTACGATTTTAGAAATGACATGTTACGTTTACAAAGCGGTGACGTAGATACTAACATCGTAGAGTAGGTTTAATTTTTTTATATTTCAATATAATTTAGTATAATATAAGTGTACATAAATTATAAATGTTTCTAAAGAGGTCGGGGGTGGCTTAGACCAACCTTTTTGAGGTCGATATTAATTTAGTAAAATAAACAAACTTTACATTAAGGAGGACATAATATGTCTGACGAAATTCTAAATAGAATTGAAAAGCACATGGAAGGTACACAGCTAGGATTAGCTGCACTATCAGAAGTGTTGCAAAAAATGGATGCAAGAATTGAAGCTGAAGATGACGCTTCATACGAAATTGCAAAAGAAGAAGAAGCACAGTTAGAAAAGGAAGAACTAATACATGATATTGCTAAAGCAGTATTAATTGAATTAGCAGAAAATCCTTTAGGAATGGATGTAGACGGGACTGATGTAGAAGTTGTAGGTGGAGGCGACCCAACAAAAGGTGCCACTGCTACCCCTAACTACATAGGTGACGCTGACGATTCATCTGAAACTGTTACTCCAAGGACAAAGATAGAAGAACAACAAGCTTCTATTCAAGCTGAGGATGACGAAGATGAAGATGATGAAGACGAAAAAGAAAAAGCATACACTAAAATGGGTATGAACAAAGCTGACGATGATGATGACGAAGATGAAGACGATGAAGAAGAAAAAGCTATGGGTTTCCCTAAAAAAGAGAAAGCCATGCACGAAGAAGAAGATGAAAAAGACGAAGTGAAGAAGTTATACAAACAAATTTCTTCATTACAGAAACAAATCGAGTCATTAGACATCTCAAAAGCTGTAAAAGACGAATCCGAGAACAGACTACGAAAAATGGGATTCAAGGAAGAGAATGGATTACAGAAACCTGAATTGAGCAACGTGTTTGGAGCAGATGAAACTCCAATCAAAAAAGCTCAAACTGTGAATGATGTAGTCGACCAACTCACAAACTTGTCTTACAAAGAACTTAGAAAAATGCAAGAGTTCAAGAGACAAGGTTTAACAGAGAACTTGCCAGACGAAATAGCAAATCTCTAAACTTAAACAATTAACTAGTAAAAATCGGAGAAAATAAATTATGCCTTCACTAAGTGAATACATAGCTCAATCGAATAGAGGACTAAACCAGTCTGTATTCGGACCTGAGTATTTATCAAAGGCTTTTAATGCTGCGAACACAGGAACTGCGGATGCAATCTTTACGACTACAGCTGCGGATAACGTGTTTACTTCTACTTTCGGTAGAAAAGTATGGCAGTCTTTGAACAACCAAACTCGATTTTTCAATGCAATCCCAAGAACAGTTTTCGGTAACACCGTTGGTTGGAGGGTGAGAACAGATAGAGGTAGCCAAAGGTCTCGACCAATAACAGAGACTGGTAGTCTACCAGATATCGATGTTTCAAACCTAGAAACAATCTCTAGCTTGCCTAAGATTATTTCAACTTCATTCGGTGCTTCTGTGAAAGCAATGTACACTGCCCAATTAGAAGGTGGTGTCGGTGACGTATTAGCGTTGGAAAACGAAAACGCACAACTTGACCACATCAAGGAAATGAACCAAGAGTTATTACTACCGGGTTCGGTAGCAAACTCTGGTGCAATCGGTGCGGATGCAACTGATGCTAACGTAACAGATGGTTCTGACTTAAGAGTCGGTGACACTGTAATGTTAGTAGATGCTGGTGCAGCTACTGCAAATAACGTAGCTATCTCAGCAATTTCTGGAAATGACATAACACTTGGCACAATGTCAGGTACGCCAGCTGCAGGAACTTCAACAGTTGCTGACAACCTCTCAATCACTGCAAGAGCAGGTTTAACATCAATTGATGACATCGTTACAATTAACAACAGTGCATCACAAGGAAACGCCGGAGTACAAGTAATGAACTCAGCGTATGACTTAACTGTATCTACTAGTGGTTCAGAACAAAGAACTTCTGGTACGTTCAGTGCTGCTGCTGCTGTAAAAGGTAACAGTGGTGTTGGAAGAGACCTATCTCTAAACCTAATTGACGATTGTATACAAGCAATCAGAACAAATGGTGGAGAACCTAAGTTAATTCTTATGGGTCACGACCAATACTTCAAACTAGAGAGATTACTTAACTCTCAACAGAGATACATGGGACAGGAAGAGTACCAAGTAGGAGTAGGGTCTGAAAAGACTTTCCCGGGTACAAGAACTGGACTAGTTCTCGCAACTTACCAAGGTATTCCAATCTTGCCAGATGCTGATACTACAAAATCAGAATTAGCAGCTGGTGGTGGAAAACAGGGTTCAAACGTATATGTGTTGGACACTGACTACCTTGAAATCGCTGTGGCTCAACCTACTCAGTATATTGAGAACAGGGATTACTTCGCAGCTGACGCACTTGTAGTCAGAGGTTTGCTATACACTATGGCAGAGTTCAGAGCTTACAGGTTTGACGTTCACGCTAAAATCCAAGACTTGAACACATAGTCAATAAAGTCTTAGTAGAAGTAAAAATCGACTATATGAAAAGCAGGGGGTAGTTATTAAGTTAATTACCCCCGCTTTTGAATGAATGTAAATGTAATGTAATGTAAGGATGAATAACTAATGCAGATTGTATATGCTAATGGAGTGTTACAAAGTCTGGATGTCCAGACCAAAAGAATGGTTGGAGAAGTTATGACCTTGATAGAAGGGTCATTAACAGATGCTCCAACAACCACTGCTTTAAAAAAATCGATTAAGCAAGCCATGTGGCGAGCAAGTCGAAATGTTCAAGATGATGTGACAAGTATGGCATTTAATACGGAGGAACAAAACGATGGCTAAACATACGTTTAAACAATCAGACGTAACACCAGACGCTAGAATTATAGCTAGGTCTGCATTAGGTTACGACTTTAATTACTACGCTGACGCTGAAACAATATTGTTCGGTAGTACAGACGAAACTGCATTTAGAATGCAAAACATTACACCGGGTACAGGTATCTCAACAGGTACTAACACCGTGTACAAAGCTAACGTGACAGTGGCTGGTGACTTAATAAAAACTGAAATTTTTATTGACCTCACTGGTTTGAACTCATCTGCAGCAGGAGACATTATCGGTAAAAACAGTACAGCTAATTGTCACATAGGACAGATTACATCTGCTTTATGTGGTTCAATTTTTGCGGGTACTTTTCAATCGCTAGAAACACCAGCAGGTGGAGAACCAGACATTGACTTGTTCTCAGCTACTGTTGGAACTGGTACAGAAGATGCAGCTGTTTCTGGCTTATCAGAAACTAAGTTGCTTGATTTGGGTGCTGACTTATCATCATCAAATCTAGGCACACCATTTGTGTTAACAGCATTTCCAGCAGCTGACGAGTTTTTATACTTAGTCGGTTCTGGCGGTGGAACAGATGACACTTACACAGCAGGAAAGTTATTAATAACACTTTACGGACAACCTGCATAAAAATAGGTTATAATTGAGTAGCCACTCTTTTTTGGGTGGCTACCAATAATAGAAATAGGAGAATAAATACATGTCAATAACAAACGACTACACTGACTCAGCGTCTTATGAATCATGGCAATCAGACCCCAGTACAAGAACCGCTGTACAACCATGGGATAGATATGTACCTTTTAGCGGTTCAGTTAGTACAACTGCGGCAGATTTAATAAATATATTTTCAGGTCCATATTACGACATAGACCAAGGGGCAACTACAGCAAATCTAGAATTACCTTATAGCGGTAGTCCCGGCGTAAATAGAATTTTAAACCCATCAATAGAGCATGCAACTATATCAGAATTTACAGCAGTTGGGTCAGCTATATCAAGAACAACTGGTGCACCTTTCATAGGGTCAGCAGAACTTACATGTAACCCAGAAAACTCAGCAGCAAAGGAAGGATTCACTGTTACTACAGATTTATTAGCTGGTGGCACATCAAGAAGCCAAGACTCTTATTTATGTGCACAAGGAATGGTAAGAGGGGCATCAGCATCAGGAGATGCAGTAATACAAATTTTAGATTCTAGTGACACTGTATTAGCTACTGGTGAAGCTGTTAACTTGACTACATCTTACCAAAGAGTATCAGTACATTTCAAACTTCCAACAGGTGCAGCAGCATATAAAATTAAGTTCTGTTCAAACTCACAACACAATATTAATATGTTGTGGGATGCATTAATGTACGATAAAAGAATAAACACTAAAGTTATTGATTACATAGATGGTAACCTTGCTGGTGGTAATACATACCAATGGGAAGGAACGACAGACCTATCAAGGTCAAGACATCTATCTCCAATAGGTGCGATTAGAGGAATAAGTATTAGAAACACTCACGCATCTAACGTATTATATGTAGCGTTTGATACAGTTGCAGAAGCAAGTACAGCCGCTATTAAATTAACTGGTAATGATACAACTGAGCATAACTTCTTTGTAAGCACTCATCCATTAGATTTCAGAAAGAATATTTCTGTAATAGCTAGTGGTTCTAGTACAACTTACGAAGGTGTTATTTGGGGAGTTGCAGCCCCTGTAGGATAGGAGGACCTCTTGGTTACATTAGCTGAAACAAAAACAGAGTTTAATAACTGGATATCAGAAGATGCTACGGTCTCATTCTTAGAGAAGGCTCAGGCAGGTAAGACCACTTTAGAGGATATTGCCGATGCCTTAGATGAATTTAAGAGATTACACGAGGCTGGATTAGCATCGCCTGCTGAGATTATTACTTTAGCTAGAGCTTACCCTTCTAATAAAACATACACAGAGGCAGCAGATGGATTAGACGAAGATGAAACCAATAAACCAATGGTAGTTGGTGGTCCAGCATCTGTTGAATTAGTAGATAGAGAAGGACATCTCATCACTACTATGGCATTGAAAAAAGCATTTAAGAAGTTTATGAAGAACTTCAGAGCTAGAAATGTAATGGTTATGCACTCTGATGTGCAAGTTGGACACGCACTCCCTGCTTATATAAGTAAGTCAGGTAATATATTTAAGAGTGGTGTAGATGAAAATGGATTATTTTTCATATCTGAATTGAGAGGAGATACTAAAATCTCTAAAAGAGTAAGAGACCAAATTGAAAAAGGTGGCATGAGTTCATATTCAATTGCTGGTAGTGCGACTAAAAGTAAAGATATTAAAAAATCTGATGGTAGTAATGTATTACAAGTAGATGATATGGAACTAGCAGAAGTAACCATATGTGAAAAGGGAGTTAATCAGGGAGCACACTTTGAATTATTGAAAGGTGATAAGGCTTCGGGTTCTTGTGTTGATGGTAGTTGTCTAACAAATCATTCAGAACCTGCTCCGTCTATACAAACAGAATATATAGCCATATCAAAAGAAGACATAAATCATATTGATATGTTTAACAATTGGATATCAAAAGCACCAATGATGGCAGGAGCAGCAGGTAAAATGCCTAAAGCTATAACACCTCCAAAGCCAGCAAATGTTACTGGAAACATTGGTATGCCTGTAAAGATGTCAATGGAAAAAAGAAAGGAAAAAATAAATCCTTTTGCGATAGCAACAGCTATGGCTAAAAAGAAAGGCTTTAAGAACTTCAGTGATGATTCTAAAGGCGATAAATACAGAGATAAAATCACTGAAGGTATAAAGGAGACCTACAATATGAAAAAAGAATTCTTATCAAAACGGGGACATAAAGAATCTAAAATAAGCAGAGAAAGAAAGTCTGCTATACTAGGCACAGGGGGAACAATACAAACTCCGGTTAGACAATTGCGTGATGAAAAATATGCTCAAAAAATAGGAGGAGCATTATCTAGACTTGGTATGGGTAGAAGTGGTGCAGGTAGAGGAACCCGTACTGCTCAGAAAAGAGCTCAAGACTTAGTATTGAGGGATAGAAAAAAAACAGAAAAGAAAAAGCTTATTAATCTATCAAAACAAGAACCTAAAAAACAAAAAGGTATAGCAGCAGCAGCAGCGAGTGGAGTTAAAGCTCTCGGTGTCCCAACAAAAAGAATTAAAAGGGGTTCTGCAGCTGAAGAAGCAGCAGCTAAAACAGGTGGAAAAATATTATCAAGAGCGGGACTAGGTAGAAGTGGAAGAGGTAGAGGAACTATAGGAGCTACTAAAAGAGCACTAGGTGCAATAAGTAGAAGTGCCCCTAGAAGAGCTCTGGGAGGTATAGGAGCTGCTAGGAAAAGAAAGCTTGCTGATTTAAGAAGGAGTCCTTCTGGGAGACCGGCGGGACCGAAAGTAAAACCTGCCAAAGAGAGGAACCCAATGGACAGACCGGGTGCTCCTTCATTAAAATCGCCGAAAACTAGCACTAAACGTACACTACCGGGCAGTAGTAGACCTAGCAGGGGTACTAAAAGAACACTACCGGGCAGTAGTAGACCTAGAGGTAGCATGCAAAATTTATTAGCAAGGAGAGGACAACAAGGCACTCCTAGCAGACTTGGGGACATACCAAAAGGTAAACCTCAAAAATTAACTGCACCAAAGAGTGTAACAAAGGGAGACATTATGGATAATGTATCAAATATAGTTAAACAAGTCTTTAAGAGTCAGGTATGGGACATTGTAAATGAAAGATGGGTTTCAAAAGATGTACTACCTCCAGTTAAAAGACCGACTAGACAACCAAAATTGACTGATGACCAGAAAAAAATTAGAAGTTTAGAAAGAAGACTTGCTGCACAAGAAGGAAAAGAAACTCCAGAACAAGAGTTAAAAAGAAGAATGGCTGAAGGTAGAGAAGCTAGTGCTAAAAAGAAAGAAAGAGACGCAAGGGCTAAAGCTCAAAGACAGTTACTAGCTAGATTAAATGCCCCTCAACCATCGCAAGCTGACCTAGAAGGTCCAGCAGCTGAAAGAGAACGACTTGCTGAATCAGCGGCAGCTAGAAAGAGAAAGTTTACACCGCCTAAACCAGTCGGTACTGATACTCCAAGAAGAGGCACTGGGCAACAAAGAGTAAGCCCTAGAGATTTTGAATCAGAAAGACAGGCTGCTAGGAAAAACCTAAGTAGGATGCAAGCTGACTATGCTAGAACTAAAGAGAGAGCAGGTAAAGGTCAAACATTAGCAACAAGATATGACCCTACATCTCCTGCAGGTAGTGGTAGCAGACCATCAGCACCTAAAGCACCTAAGACTACAACTGAAGTTTCTGTACCAAAGAAAGTAGCTGGTAGTGGAAGGGAAGAACAGCAGATGAGAAGGACTGGTACTACAAGACCTAGTGCCCCTGCTCCTAAGAAAGAACCTACTGCTATGCAAAGAGCTGCAAGTTTCAGAGGTAAAGGGACAGTAAAACCTTCAAAAACTAGTGGTGGAAAACCTACCGCAGGCACAACAACAACTAAATTAAGTGGTACTAAACCTAGTGCACCTAAAGCTAGAGCCCCTAGACCGGGTAGTGCAGCTGCTTCATTAGCAGCAAACAGAAGAGAGATTGCTAGAAGACAAGCTGCTAGAAAGTTAGCTAGTGGTGGTGCAACTAGACAGACAGAACAAGGATAATAAATGGCAACTGATACAGTACATCATATAGTAAAAGATGCCTTTCATGAAATGGTAGCTGGTATTCAGAAGCAACCTAGTAAGCCATTCTATCCTAGTGTCAAAAAGCCTAAGAGCTCCGTGACAGCTAGTCAGAAAAGGGCTAGGAAGATAGCGGAACAAGCTGCATCCCAGTCTGCTGGTGGTGGTAGTATGTCTTACTCACCTTCTGCAGGCAAGAAAAAGAAACGTGTAGAGGGAGAAGTAGCTCGTCAAACAGCGGGGACTGCACCTAGAAAGAAAGGTACAACAACTGCAACTACTGCTGCTGGTAGAAGTCTACAAAGGGTAGAAGATAAAAAGAAAGATTTTCAAGACCCTGATTTTAGAGCAAAGGTTCAAAGAGATGCAAGAAGAAGGAAGGTAGCATACGAGACAGCTAAACAAGAGTTGTTAGCATATGCTAAAGACCCTGATAGAATGCGAAATTTAGCGTCTCAAATTAGGTCTGCACAAGCGGGGGAAGGAAGAAAGCAATCTGAATTTGCTTTTGATAATCCCTCTTTAGTTAAACCCTATTCAAAACCTACGAAAAAAATAGGGGGCTTTGGAGGCAAAGATAGATTCTCTAGATATCTAGCAGGATTAGTAGGTAAAAAAATGCAAAAGGCTATAAGGTCTTGGGCAGAAGGAGTATTGGCAAATGGCTAAAGAATCAATAGTGCCCGGATTGGGTAAGAAACAAGCTGGTGTTCTTATGAATGAACACGCTAGACAGCTTGAACATAAAAGACATTTAAAAGAGTTAGGCTTTCCAGAATATGTAGAGCCGGGTTATGTACGTCATGCTCCAGTTAGTTATGACGACCCATCTAACCCAACGCCATCTAAGATTGTAAATCAAGCTGGTCAAGATTTAGGAGACCCGAACACGGAGGAGTCTGCTCATCATACTCAAAATCACTATAAGATTAAGAAAGAAATGAAGAAAACTAGATACCCAGACGTAAGGATAGAGGTTGTATCTTCAGGACTAATGGATAAATTGTTAGGAAGAAGTCAACAAAAACCTTCTGTGGTAGGAGAAGAAAAACCTACTGGTAAAAATCTACCAGACATTGAGTCTAAAAAACTAGGTGCTAAATTATTATCACGATTCACTAGGGGTAGCAAGAAGCCTACATACACAAGCATACTTAAAGAGTGGCTTGCAAAAGAAGAAGAAGGTGGAATGGCTAAGAAACAATTAGATAGAGTATCTGATTTAGCTGACATGACTCACAATATTATAGACGATGAGGATGAATTACCGGGATGGGTACAAAATAAAATCTCTGACTCCTTACATAATTTAGAGGCTACGTTTACTAATCTTAGTTATGACGAGAAAAAAGAACTAGGTCTGAAAAAGAGCATAGAAAAATTTAAATCTTTTTTAGTAAAAGCCCCGAGGAAAGGGGCTGACCCTAGACTTAAAAGAGCAGGAGTGTCAGGATATAACAAACCAAAGAGAACTCCTAATCATCCTACTAAGTCACACATAGTTGTAGCTAAGGAAGGAAATAAAATAAAGACCATACGTTACGGACAGCAGGGTGCAAAGACTGCAGGTGACCCTAAGAAGGGTGAGTCTGAAAAGATGAAAAAGAAAAGAAAGTCATTCAAAGCAAGACATGCTAAGAACATAAAACGTGGTAAGATGTCAGCAGCTTACTGGGCAGACAAATCGAAATGGTAGGAGAAAAATGGATAACTCAATATTAATATTTAAAAGTATAATTGAAAAAGCTAGAAAGAAAAAAAGGTCTAAGTCTACTGTAAACAAAGCAGGGAACTACACTAAGCCGGGCATGAGGAAACGAATGTTTGCTTCTATCAAGGCTGGTAGTAAAGGTGGTGCACCCGGACAATGGTCTGCAAGGAAGGCACAACTATTAGCACAGAGATATAAGAAAGCTGGTGGAGGCTACAGGAACTAATGGCTAAAAAGAAGTCACAGAAGTCACTCAAGCGATGGGGTGAACAAGATTGGGACTACGTTTCTGAAGGTGATGAAAAGAAACCTAAGAGTAAACGGGGTAGATATTTGCCCAAACGAGTGCGTGAAGGATTAACACGCGGTCAAAAAGCAGCAACTAATAGAAAGAAACGTAAGGCAGGTGGCGTAGGAAGTCGAGCTAAGTATTCAAAGAAGGTAGCTAAGAAAGTAAGTAGCCTAGCTAAACTTATTAAATACCTAGAAACATAGGAGGTAAACATGCCTGAAGATTTCAAGTGCACATGTGAATGCGAAACAGACTCTACTTGTACGGAAGATAACTGCTACAAGGAAGAGTGTGAGGAAGATGTATGCTTACGAGAGTGTGATGAAGAGGATGATGAAGAAGTAGAGTGCTGTGGTGAGGGCTGTTGTTCAGAGGATGGATAAACTCTATCGCCGTGACAGCAAACCATACAAGCCTAAACGTCAAACACAAACCAGTGTATCACGCCCAATCAAACGTAATCTAATATCATTTAAAGAGTTAGATTCTATACCAGTAGGAGGCTCAATGTCTATATGGAATATAAAACTAGATAGTGGATATGAAGAAGTTATATTTGCTGAAAGTTATAATGAAGCATATCTAAAAGCTGAACATAATGAAAACCACCCAGAAGATAAATCAAATGGTTTTGAAATATTTTATAGTTTAGCAAAAGACATCAGAGAAATAAGAGACGACCTTGCTAGGATTAAAAAGGTTATTAAATTACCTAGTGAGGATAGAGACGACCCATACTTTTGAAATTTTAGATTTGTAAGGAAGGGAAGGAAGTGCAGGGAAAGACTATCTCTTTGGTTTCTTGCCTCCATGAACTTCAATGGCAGATTTTGCATCAGGTTTCTTTACTCTATAATTATCAGTCTGTGCATGACAATTAGGGCAAATAAGTTGCAAGTTCTTTAGATTATTGTTATTATGGTCGCCGTCTTTATGGTCTAGTTCTAGTGGTATATATTGTTGTTGCCAAAAGAACAATCCACAAACGGCACATTTAGGTTCTAGCATATTAGCGTTAAGCAATCTTTCTTTTAGTTTATCGCTTTGCATAGGAACTTTATTGGAAAGATAATCCTCTATTGGTCGGCTTTTTTGAAAGTCGTATTTAGTTTTAACAAAAGGTGGAACACCAGCTTTTCTGATTTTCGGTTCAAACATAGTTGACAAATATCTCCTACTTATATTATACTCAAATTAACTTAAAATCTAAAATAATTGAGAGGTGGTGATAACTATGATTATTGAGGATATGGCAAAGTTTTTCCTATTCATGCTAGTATTAGGATTGATAGGGGCACTTGTCGGAGTTTAAAGATTGGGGAGATTATTCTCCCCTTTCTTTAGTTTTATTGTATAATATAACTATAAGGAGTTATTATGGAAGAAGATAATACAAATAGAAAAGGCAAGTACATAAGTGATAGTCCTACTAAAAAGATTAAACTTACACTTGCTGAATTACTTTACATAGATGATACGATAACAATGGCAGTAAATGGTTCAGAGTTTGAGGGCATGATGCCGATTAGAGTTCCTATGCCAAGTAACTGTACGATAGTAACCATAGACTTTATAGATAAAATAGGAAAAGCATTATTAAAAGCCATGAAAGGTGGCTCGGTAAAGATGGCAATATCAGAAGCAGATTTGTATCTGTTAAGGGAGATTGCTTTATCAGATGTGGTACACTATGGAAATAGAGTTGGAATTAGTTTAAAAGGAAAAGTATTAAACGCTTTATACTCTAAAGAAATAAACGACCTTACAACTTTAGAAGATATGTTAAAAGATATAGATTTAGGAGAATAGAAATGCCAATAGATACACAATGGGATATATCAAAAATAAAAAACTCAAATGAGGTTTGTTACAAAACTCGTAGTGCTGATGGAGTATTTGTTAAAGACGCAGATGGAAATCATGTTATGCGACAAAGAACTCTTATGATTATTGACGCTACTGAAAGCGTATACATGAATAAGATTACTAAGAATAACTGTAAAGAGTTCTACCGAAGATTAAAGATATTACAGATTGTTGGGTTTAGTCCTATACAAGATTTAAGACTACCTGACATAGAAGAACATATTGGATTAAGCACAAGTGCTAAAACTCTAACTTACAAAGCATTTAAGACAATGGTGTATAAGGCTATGGAAGATGGGGCAGACATATTAATAAAAGCCGAAAAAGAAATGCCCACTCCTGAAATTTTAGAGAGTGAGGAAGATGAAAGTGATAAGGATACAGAGGTAGAGGGAAACGACTAACGCCGACTGTTTACTATCTTTTTTCATACTTTATATTTGAGCCAAGTAATATGTACTCAATTCCTTAGATGGTGTATAGGATTGATGATAATAGTCATCTTCAATATGTAATACATAATCCTTATTATAGTGTGGTGTTGTTGGTTTAAATAACCATTTTAATACTGCTTTCATTTATCCCCCTTGACAGTTCATTTGTTTTCATATATATTATACTTAACTACTACAAATTTAAGTTACGGGAGTGTTAATATTATGCAAACATTTATGCCATATTCTGACATAAAAAAAAGTGTTGAATGTTTAGATTATAAAAGACTAGGAAAGCAGAGAGTAGAAGCCATGCAAACTTATAATCAAATTACTTTAGGGAAAGGTGGCTACCCCCACCACCCTGTAAATAAAATGTGGCTTGACTATCCTGACGCTTTAGCATACTATCATAATATGTGTATTGATGAATGGATTAAAAGAGGATACAATAATACCATGAAACATATAGTTCATGTAAAAGACTTTAAAAGACCTGAATGGATTGGAGATGAAAGAATACACAAATCACATAGGTCTAATCTTTTAAGGAAAGACTATGAGTTTTATAGTCAATATGGTTGGAACGAACCTACAAACATAGAATATTATTGGGTGGATTAATATGGAACTTACAATTTTAGAAAAATTAAAGAATGCTTTACAATTCTTAGATAACTTTAAGGATAACCACTACGGCGAAGCAATAGATTTAATTAATCAAGCATACGAAATCTTAGATGAGGTTGTGGAAGATTTAGATAAAAGTTATGCTAAATATAATGAGCATTTGACAAATCGATTTAAAGATACTAAAGTAACTAAAGAAAACGAAAACGATTGGTTAGGAGTTTAATATGACTACACCTGATAGAGATAGCATGATTGAAACTATATTAGATTATTGGCAAGAGGGTTGGTACGAGGGCGACCAAAGTGATGTGGTTGATGAGTTAAGAGGTATGCACAATGGTAGCGAGAAGCCACTTGACAAATGGTCAGATAGTGATATTGTAAATGAATATGAAAGAGCAGTTGAGTTCTTAGATGAACTAGAGGATTAATATGGATAGCATAGAATTACATCAACAAGCACAAGCAAAAAAATTCAGAGAAGATGTGGCAAGTAAAGTAGAAGATATATTAGTTAGGGTTGACCAAAAACTAAATGACTATCAAGATGATAGAGTATACCCTATACTTATCGCTACGTTATTAGATGAAGATGATTACGAAACAACATGGTGTAGTGGTTCTTCTACTGATGATATGTGGTTCACATTCTTAGACAATCTTGAAAGAGAAGAAGATTTGATGGGTATGAAAAATGACCACTACCATAGACTACTAAAGATAAAACCTTATGAATACGACCACGAATTTCAGGGTAAACTAATTGAGTTATATTGTTTCATGTATGATTTAACATGGGACTTTATATATCAAGCATGGGAGTTGCACAATGAATAGAGAAATAGAAGATTACGAATTAAGAGTTTATGGTATATCTAATACAGTAGGTTTGGATAAAGATGTAGTTAATATGTCTGATGAGGAATGGGTGGATTTAGCAGAGCAGTTCGGATACATCTCAACCTTAGATACCTTTATGGATAATGTAAACAAAGGTATAGTGGCAAAAGATTTTCCCCACTTACAATTTAAGGTTATCGCTATCGGTAAATATAAAAAAGAAACTACTGAAGAAACAGTAGTTGACATAATACCAACTAATAAACTACACTACATAATAAGAGATAAGGAGTAACTATGAGTGGAAATGGTGTAACTGCATTTAGAAGCAATATTAAATTAGATTTAAATGATGATAAACTTGGCTACTACAAGCTAGATAAGATTGAGAGTGGTAGAGATGACATTAAAGAACATTACTTTAAGTTGACTGCTAAGGGTAAAAAGAAACTTGATAAGAGTATAAGTAAATTAAAAGGTTATGCAGAACAGGGTGGATATGGTGCAACCAAATGGGAAAGCGTTTGGCTAGAAGATTATAAGGTAGAAGATGAATATGAAACTGAAATACTTATAACCACATCTAAAAGCGAGGGTTGGCAAATGCCTGTTAGTTTGGAACAGATTAGAGAGGAAACATCTTACCAAGATATGAATGTAGTCAATGCTAGTTGGACTGTAATGCGACAAGAAAGTTATATGAATGGTAGTTGGTTTAGAATAAATATTCGGATACCAATAGTGGACTTGATTTATTTACATGAAAGCGTTATAGTTAGAAGAATAGAACTTGGCGATTATGATAACGCCACCGACTAAAATAATATAAGATTGAGAGGACAGTCAAAATGAGTATGAACAGAACACAGTTACGAGATAGTTTGAGAAACTTGTATAGGATTATAGACGAATATGAGAATGACTTTAGACCTGATTTCTTACAGGGCAAGTATTCAGATTGGGTAGCAGATTATGATGATAGTAACTCTATGAACTCTTGGAAAAAAGATGGGGAGTTCTGTGTGGTTGGTTGGTTAGCAGTTAATAAAGAGATTGAACTACCACACTACATACATGATTTAAAGAAAACAGGTTA
>LULO01000020.1_pt1 | contig 61253 bp, 87 predicted proteins | sample 728121 | NCBI WGS metagenome assembly LULO01 (sample SAMN03860287, study PRJNA289734) | marine metagenome | biome: seawater column; feature: ocean; material: water; isolation source: Red Sea water column Station 149 - depth 50m | place: Saudi Arabia: Red Sea | collected 2011-10-15 | depth 50 m | reverse complement strand
CCTGTTGTCTAGCATATCCACCAAAACTTGCTTCTGTTACTGATCCTGTTTCAGCTGCAGATACGGCTGTACACAGTCCAACATATATACTATCTCCAGGACTCGAGAAACTTAGTGAATTATTTTTAAAAAGAAAATGTAATAATCTTCTTTCTAAATAATTGGTTGCTGCATTTGAGGTTGCCATAATTTATCTCCTATGTCCTTGCTCTTCTAGGTAATCCTTGCCTATAAGCATCAGCGTTTTCTCTAGCTTCGCCTAAATCTTTTAATCTAGACAGTTCTTCTATAAACCTTTTTTCATATAATGTCAACATATCTGGTTCACCTTTCATAAATATATACGATTCCAATAAAGAACCATACAATAAAGCACTACGAGCATTCTTACTCAACCATGTTGTTGTCGTATCACTCGATATAGCAGATATGGCAGATGAAGCACCTGTTGTACCACCTGTCACTGTTTCGCCACTCGTAAATGCTGTTGTAGGCACAATAATTGTTAATTTGTTTGTACTATCGTTTTTACTTTGTATTGTAGCCGTAGCACCACTTGATGCACCAGTTATTACTTCATTAACAGCAAGACTAGAAGAAGATGCAACTGTTAATTCAATTGTACTGTCTGCTAAACTTGTTGGTCTATAATAATAGTGTAACTCACAAGTATAGTTACTGTTCGGTGTTGGTGCGAGTATAAAATTATCTACATCAAACCTTGCATAATATTTAGGAACTCCAGTTGTAGAAGTATTAGGATTATATTCTTGTATAAAGTTTACATCTTTCTCAGATAAAAATTCTATATTACTAGAATTTGTTATAGACAAACTAAAAGAAGCTAAATAATCATCAGGCACAGATAAAAATCTATCTGATGATGTTGTAGCACTCGTTACGTTTTTACGAAATACTTCAAAGTCAACAGATTTAAATATCCTATTTTCTGCTGCTCGTATAAATTCTCTAAGATTATTAACAAAAGTTGTTTCAGTATTCTCAGAATAATCTTGTATGGTCGATTTTAATGTTGTTAATGTATACGACATTTAATTCTCCAATGTAGTTGGACCAGCAGAAACACGTCCACCACCTCCATTTTGTGATCCTGCAGTAGCTGTTGCACTAACAGTAACAGAGTATCTATTTGTATCAACTGTAGTGATTGTATAACCTGATGCAGATTCTAATACAGTTGTTGATATACCATCAAACCCAACTACATTTCTAAAACGAACAGTCGAGCTATTAGTGCGACCATGATTAGGTTCAGTAACAGTAATAACTGTAGTTCCTCCTCCTGCCGAACCAGTTTTAAAAGGATTTAAAGGTAATAGTGTTTCTACTGCTGGTTCTGTTCTATCAGGTCTAGGATCTCGTAATGCTTCTACATCTAATACTTGTCTATCTATCTCAAGTTGAGGATGTTTCGCTTCGTATTCAGAAACATGAACAATAGCACCATTCCACTCTTTTATTCGTTCTTTATAAGGGTATCGCATACCACTTCTATCTGAAATAAAATATGCTTTCTTTCCTGAAGAATATGCCATTAAATATACCTACTATGTGGTAAAAGTTTTAAACTTGTTCTATCTCTATCTTCACTTGCTGCCCTATCAAACTCTTCGTCGTAAATAGATTTTAAAAGTTGCGTTCTCTCTGGAGCTCGTTTTAACGAAATATAATAAGCTAATCCTGCTGCAAGACAAGGATAAAAACGGAAAGGCACTTCTAAAGTGTCTTGCATACTATCTGCATCATTCATTCTCGTAAGAGCATCATATATTAAAACATCTGTACTGTTTTCAGGTGTAGGATATAATTTTAAATTAGGAGTAATTTGCCTATCTAAATAAAACTGTGTAGGTCTTCCTGTTGTTGTTTTACTTGGTATTGATAAATACTGATCTCTACCAATTCTAGTCATGTTTAGATCAGTAGAGCTTCTACGAACAACCATTGATAATATATCAATAACATCTGTGCCTAAAGAATAATCATTATCATCAGCCGTTAGAGCCTGAGTTCTTTGTTCAATAGTCCAACGATTTAAACCACGATTAGCCCATTCAGCTAACATTAAATTAAGCGATCTCTTAGCTGTTTTTAAATCGTAACCAGTTCTAACTTCTAAACCACATCGTTCAAATGCTTCTTCGATATAATCATCAACTGCTAATTCAAAATCAGTAGAACCAGATAAAGCCATTTATTCCTCACTATATAAATTATTAAATATTTTATTTACATCTAATGTATAGTCTAAATCAGATTTAGAATAATGTATATGCTGTGATGGTAAAAAATCTGGAGCACCCTCACCTGTTTCAAACCAAGCTGGATGTGTAACTCGAACTCTATTGTTTGGAAGAGCTACAATATTTCCTGTCCACTTACCTGCATCTAATAAACACATTACATGACTTTGTTTATGTTGTGCTGGATCATCTGCTATTTCACTATCAGTATAATCAACAGTAAACATATATTTAGCTGGATAAAACTGTCCATCTATTTTAGCTATCCAAGGACAAGGAGTTGCTCTATTTAAAACATAGACAGAGTGTGTATGTGACGCACAATCCCAAGGCTGTGCATCATAAACATTCATAGGCTCAGCCCAATCGTCTGTTTCTATATCTCCGACTAAACCTGTAATTGGCATTCTTGCCCACATAGCTCCACCATGAACATTAGTTTCATCAGTATCATCTACCTCATAACCAGTAAAGATAACTTGAAAACTTAAACATCTGTTTGGGATAGTTGTTACAGCTATTGCCATAGCGTGTAAAAACTCCCCATGATATCGCTGATGATTACAAGTATATTCTCTTCTCACCCAACATTTAAAGTGAGGAATATTACTTTGTAAATAAGGCATTAGGCTTTTACGAGCTTGTAACCTTTTTTCTTTGCTGCAGCTCTGACTTGTGCAAGAGTCATTGGTTTAGCATTTTTAACGCTACCACCTTTTTTCATCATCCTAATTTTTCCAGCATTCTTAACACTGCCACCTTTTTTCATTCTTTTGACACTGCCACCTTTTTTCATTCTTCGAATGCTACCACCTTTTTTACGCATCATTTTTTTGTTTCCCTTTTCAAGTTGTTTATACATATTACTACGGCTAATAGTCATTTAATCCAGCTTAATGCAAAATTAACAACTACACCTACGATACCTCCTAATCCCATAAGAACCCAAAAAGCTCCTTTCCAGCGATTAGCAGTTGCACGAAGCTCACTAATATCTGATTTCATCAACTTCATGTCTTCCTGAAGAGCTTCAACTCGTTCTTCTAAACGAGCTAAAGTAACTTCAAGTTTTTGTGTTTGTGATACTCTCGGCATCAGTAATCTTTTCGTAAGTATAAGATAACCGTATAAGTATCACCGTTAGCGTGACCAACTGTAGTAAATTTTATATCACCAGTTTTGCCACTGCCAGCGTTATTTGTAAGACCACCAAAAGAACTATAGTCGTGATGACCTGACTGGTTTTCACCTAACTGCATTGCTAAAACATCAGATGTAGCATCAAAAAGTATGTTTACTTTCATACCAATACATTGCCACCAGATTTTTTCTATCGAAACTCCAGTACAAGTTGTTCCATCAACATTTGCAGATAAAGCACTTACATCAACTTTAGTGACGGCACTTTCACCTGTACCGTCACTTATGTTTGTAAATTTTAGAACTGCGTGTTTAGCACCATCTTGTATGGTTTGACTTGCTACTGCATCAGCCATTTAAACCTCCTAAGTTATGCTTCGTAACCAAACAATTCTATTAATAGTTTCCCTGCTGTATAATCAGCATCAGTAGTCGCACCTAATGTTAAATATAGAAACTCATCTGCTGCAGGAACGGCTGAAAATATACCAACTTTACCTAATGTAGAATCTCCATTATTAAGAAGCAAAGTTTCTGTTAAATCAGAGATAGCTCCATCTTCAACACCTGTGCCTTCTGTAGCAGAGTGTACATTAATATCAGGATCACCACCAGCAGGTGCTTCAAAACAAGTCATACGACCTGCTAAAATTGTGCCATTTCTTGCAGCAGTAATTTGCCCAATATGACAAACATTAGATGTGCCATTAACACCAATGATATCACCAGATGCTGTTGATCTTAATCCTGTTAAATCAATTAAAATACTTGTCTTTATAATTCCACCTTCTCTAATTACAGAACTTCTGTAAATAGTTCCAGTACCACCAGTAACAGTTCCAGCTTCTGTTGCTAAAGTATTTGCATCAAGTGAAGTAAAACCAGCAGATGAAATAGACATCTGTGTTGTTTCTACACCTGTGCTTGCTGCAGTAGCTATTGAAGAATAGCCACCCTCAGAACGTAAAGTTCCCTTAAAAGTTGTATTAGCCATATAAAACTCCCTGTCTCGGCTATGTCAGCTTACGCTGTCAGGTTAAAAGAGAGCGACTCTCATCGCTCTCTAAATTAGTTAAGCACCCTTTGATGCAAAAACACATCTTGGGTCACTGAAACCAAAGCTATAACGCTCACGAGCTTTATACCTTACGTTTCCAGTATCAAAATCACCTTCCATTGCAGTTTTTATTGCTGCTCTCTCAAAATGTTTAAAACCATTTGGAGCATCAGTTTTAATAAAAAATGCATCGGTATCAGTTAAGAAATGGTTGATAACGTAACCTTGAGGTAACATACCAGTGCTTCTTATAGCATTGACATCGTTATCTGCAGTTCCAACACGCAATGTTGAAGCATCAACGAAACCACTGATAGAAATTAATGCGTCTTCTAAAGAAGTCTCATTTAAATCTGCATCAGTTGAAGGTTCATTAGCAAAAGTACCACCAGTAGAAAGAGGATGGTCAGTAGCACAAAGCTCCTTACCGTCTCCACCTGTTACAGTGCTATCAAACGCATTATTTAAAACATTTGCAGCTTTCACCTGTTTAGTGTTTGCCATTGAACGAGCCAACGCTTTTGTATATCTTGCAGATATTCTATCATATAGATTATCTTCAACAGCTTCCTCAGTAATTGCGAAAGCTAAAGCGATAGTTTCGTGGTTATATCGAGAAGTAAATGACTCGTTAGCGTCATCAAACGTAACGGCTGTTCCCTCTGATTTGGTCGGAGCGTTGCCAAAACCTGTCAACATGACTTCTTCTTCGAAAGCTCGATCTGAAGTTTCTGTATCGAAAATCTCAGCGTGTTCGTTCTCGTATCGACCATACTCTAAGCCAAAAAGTGCATTCAATCCTGGCTCGAGTTCTTTCGCTAATTGTGCTCTACTTATTGCCATATCAATATCTCCTTATACGCCAGTAGTTGAAACTGTACCACCAGCAATCGCACCGTTAGGTGAATTGAAATGGTTATTTAAGCGAACAATCACAGGAATGCCTGCAGCAGTAAAATCTGAATTTTCAGGTTCATTTAGCCAACCCATAATTCTCAAATTTAAATTTGCAGTTGTATTTACGGTGCTAACTGCTAAAGCAGCAGAAGATTTACCTGTTACAGTAGACCCACTTGTGCCTGAAGAAAAGTTAGCATTCGCAAAAACATGACCACGAAGTGTCGCTTCACTAGTTAATGATGCATCTGATGCAATAGCGTATAATTGCATTGGATCATCAAATACCCTTGCTTTCACAGGGTGATTAGAATCTATTCCAGATCCTGGAAAATGATTAGAAAAAGTCAATTTACCAGTAGTTGAAGATACAAATTCACATCCACCAAAAGCTCCGAGTAATCCAACAGTGCCACCTGCAGCAGCACCAACGATATCAATAAACCCAGTCGATAAAGGAATGACTGGAGAGCCTTGATATATTACATTGGAATTATCGTTTGCTATTTCGTACATTGTGTATCCAGAATTACCAGTGCTATTGACATTTCCACCAAGTTTTGAGATCGGTTTTAAACCGAAAGCTCCATTAGCATTTGCCATAGTTAATTCTCCTTAAAGAAATAAAAATTAATAAGAATTTAAGAGTCACCTTTTGAGCCACTCCCAAACGATACTGTTGATTGCCTACTTTTACTAATAGGCATGGATGGGTGTTCTTCCTTCATTAAATCATTGTCCACAGCGTCCATTGCATCTTTGGTACGATCTTTAAAGTATTCACTTCTTGACTCATGAATTTCATCAGGAACTTTTGCTAGCATCAATCCTCCCACACCAATTACTCCAGCGTGTTTGCCATCTTCAATTGTTGGAGCTTCGAATTCAGGATGTTCATCAGCTCTTACTGGTTCATAACCTTCACGAATACGACTTAAAACATTTGTTTTATCTTCATATCCACGAACTTCAGTTCTAATCCAGCGATGCTTATATCCGTCTTTCGGCTTTGGAGCTTCAAGTGAGGATGATGGTCTCCAAGGTTTTTTACGTTCACTTGTTGAACGAGTTGTCGCAGAGCGAGGGTTTCTATCAATAGTAGGCATTACGCATTCTCCATATTAACGTGTTTTGCATATTCTTCAAGTGGAACACCTAATCGCCTAGCCATATCCACCTGACGTTGATTTAATTTCACAGTCTTTCGCCCTGATTTGACTGCTCTAGTTGCAGGAGCAACTGTTTGACTTGTTTTCTTAGTCGCACCTGTATTCGGTTGAGTATCTTCAAATTTATGAGGAAAAGCATCTCTCATTCTTTTATCGACCTCTTCATAATATTCATCTGACACTGGGTTGAACCCTTCTTCTTCTACCATTTTACGATGTATTGAAAAAGCTGTAAATGTCATCGGTTCATCTGTTCCAAACCAAGCGTTTTTACTTGCCCACTCTGCAGCTTTTGGATCTGGTGCAGGTGGAGGAGGTGGCATTTTAGCTGGTTGTTCAGTCTTTGCTTCCTCTTTTTCATCACTTGGTTTTTCTCTTTTTTTAACTTCTCTTTTAATATTTTCTTCTTCGACAGCTAAACGAGCAACTAAGGCTTGAGCATCGGCTAGACCGTCAGAGTCACCACTCTCATATGCCTTTTTTAATGCGTCTTTAGCATCTTTCAATTGCAATGTAACACGGTTTTCATATTCTGAAAAGAGATTTTTACTTTTTTCTTCATCTTTTTTCTTTAAAACCTCGTTTTCTTCTTTTACTTTTTTCGCAAAATTGATAGCTTCTTGTTCTCTTCGCTCGGCTTCACGCATTTTATAAGTAAGTTTATCAATACGTTTTTTAACACCGATAGAGTATTCTTCATGCTCATCTTCTTTTGTTTCTTGCTCTTCAGAAGTTTGCTCTTCAGAAGTTTCTTGAGTTTGCGTTTGTTCAGTAGCAACCTCTTTTACTTCTTCTTTTTCAGGTTTATCTTCTTCGATTTGAATATCAAGTTCTAACTGATCTTCATTTTTTTCTTGTGCTTTTGCCATTTATTTTTCCTTATACTAAAATTGCTTTAGGGTCATCTAATACTGCGATAACCTCATCATCATTTAAAATTCGTAGCTCTCCATCTGTAATTTTAAATCGAGAACCAGCATATCTTCCAAACATTACCCAGTCTCCTTTTTGACACCAAGCACCATGTGGAAATTTTTCTTCATCTTTATAAGCATCTGGTCCAACACTTACAACGTAACCTACATTTGTAGCTAAACGATTTTTTTCTAAAGTTTCATCTGCCATAATAATACCACCTTTGGTTTTATTAGGCATCGTATAAGGGAGAACAAGAACCCTCCAACCAGTTGGTTTAGGTAATTGTTCTAATGCTGATGGATTATCAGGTGATAATTCTTTCTTTGTTTTTTCATTGCGTCGTTTAGCCAAAACATGGTCTGGCACATATAGACGTTTAGTCATCGTCATTCTCCGTTCTATTTAGCAGGGCTGTTAGCTCCTGTTCCATAAAGCCAAGAGCAGAAACTTGACCCATGAGGTTTTGATATTGCTCTAACGAGCTTATACCCCCAGACATTAGCGTTTCACTAATTTCTGCTTGTCTGGTTCGTATCTTTTTTAAAAAATGTTCAGTTAAACGTATACCGTCCACTAACGTACACCTCTGAATTTTGTACCACGAGTTGCTTTTCTTGCTCCTCTTGATTTATTTTTTGCTCTTTCTTTTACATACCCACCATCTTTTATCTTAGGTATGTTCTCTCTTTCTTTATTAGCTAAGTCAGGAAAACCTTTATCAAGTAAAAATTGAGCAAAACTTTTATAGTCAGACTCTGGTCCATCAAAATACTCTTCTCTTAATTCCTGTTCAGTTCTATCCATTTAAGTGTTCCTCCTTGTTGTTCTGCTTTTTAATACAGCTAAATCTTCATCAGAACGTATCTTTTCTTTAGTAAGTTCTTCTTCTTGCTGTAGTTCTTCACGTTTAAGCTGTGCTTGTTGAGCTAGTTTTTGTTTTTCTAAATCAACTTTCATTTGATCTTGTGCTGCTTTACGTTGAATATCTTGAGCTTCGATCTGAAGTTCTTGTTGTTTTAGTTGTACGATTGGATCGAATTGTCCTTGTTGAGCCATTTGTTTTGCCATTTCACTTATCTGTGCTGTTGCCTGTGCTGTTGCTTGAGACAACATATTTTCTACTTCTGGAGGTACGCTCTGTCCTTCTGGTGGTAGTGGTTGACCAATAATTTGTTCTACTTGTTGTCTATACTTTAGCGATAAATGTTCTTGCATATGTGCTGTAAGTAATTGAACAACTTGAGCGTTACGTTGAATATTAGGGTCTTGTATAAATGCAGAATGTGTTGCAACATGAGCATCATGGTTTTGACCTTGAAAAGCTCTTAAAGGTTTACTCATCAATGCGTTAGCGTTTTCACTCGCAGGGTCAGTCGGAACCATTTCTACTTTTGGTGGTAGTATATCATCTACGTTTTCTACACCTAACGCTGAATACATTCTACGATAGGCTTCACCTAAATCATGTAGCTGTGGTGCTCCTTGAGCAAGTTGTAATTGAGTTTGTGCCATTGTAATACGTTGACTCATACTAAACATATTCGGATCACTAACAGGAACAACATCAATACGTTCATTAAAATCATCTGCTAAAACAGTTGACTCATATCCAGCAGTACGATACGGATATTCTTTTGGCATTGATTCACGAATAATTTCAGCAAGTATGCGTAACTCTTGACGTTGAGCATAGTGTAAGCGTTTATGTATAGCTGAAAGAATTTTTGTTCCCTGTTCGAGTAAAGCAACTGTTGTACCAACTGGCATAGCTTGGCTTGTATCAGCTATTTTATTATCAGCTACTGCTGCAAACCTACGACCACTATCAATCAAAACACCTAATAAATTTGCTAGAGTAGGTGATGGTTCTTTATACGGTAAAGGCATAATTGCTTCTCGTATAGACGATCCTGGAGCATCTACATCTCTGAATTCTCCTGGCTGTAAAGGCAAATCTTCATCTCGTACACGTAATCCTCTTGCCTTAAATCCTGCTGGTAAGTTGGCTAAAGTACCTGCATCAATCAACTGTCGAAGGATCGAGGTTGCTGATTTAGTTAATCCACCTATCATATGGATTAACCCAAAACCATAAAAACCTAATCCAGGACTGAACTTATAATGTGTAAAATGCTTACGTTTGGTTTTATTTACATCATTTTCCATGTAATTTCTGCGTATAGCTAAAACTTCTAAAGAATCTTCATGTAATGTAACAATATAAGGTAGAGCTATCCCTGTTGGTTCACCGTTCTCGCCCTTATCTTCGTAACCTTCTAAATCGAGGTCAACGTGCATTTCTAATAATTTTATATTATCGTAATTATCAACTGAAGGTCTGAACCCTGTTAGTTCTTGTGCAGGTTGGTCACCTTGATAATTATCTGATGATTTATTATCGAAATCAATATCTCTATAGAACCCAGAAACTTGTAGTTTTCTTAAATCATTACGCACCATATTTACGATATGCGTAAACCTTGGACAAGTTTGTAAATTTGATTCAGTATAAGAAACAATTAAATCATCAGCAGGAACGAATATACTAACAGGTCGATTTAAGTTTTGGTCGTAATATGTTTTTTTAAACGTAGAACCAGAAAGAGGTAGATAATATAACATTTGGTCAAGTTCAGAATCGAACTCTTCCATAACATCTAAAATTAAATGATTCATATAATCTTTTACTCTTTTTGCCTGTTCTTCGACTTCTTTTGTAGATTCGCCAAGTATTCTACAATTCACTGGACCAGCAGGAGGTAACATTTCTTTATATGCTTGACTTTGAAATTGTGTTGCACTTTCAGCTAAAAGAGGGTGATATACACCAGATGCTCCACGAAATGGTTCTTCACGATCATCAGTTTTTACTCCTAAAAGATCTAAACCCTCTGTATAAGTATCGTACCAATCTTGACGACTTGCTAGATCTTCTTGATATGAAGCTGTAAGTTCTGAAGCTAGTTCTCTTAAATATTCGTCAGGTAGTTCTTCAGCTAGATTAGAATCAAACTCACCACCAAGCTGTGAAGATTCTTGGTAATTGATTATTGCACCACCGTCTTCTAACATTACGGTTGTATCACCCATATCTTCAGGTTTATCGTCTATAATTAGTTCTATTTCATCAGGATTGGTAGGAAACGGAACATTTGTAATTGTTTTTTCAACTGCCATAATTACCTCTAATAGTAAACGTATTGACGTGTAGGTGAATCCCAATCTTCGTCTTCATAGTCTGAAGGATGACGTATAAATCCTCCTTGACGAAAACGTAAAAGGGCTTGTGTTGTAGAATCTACTAAATCATCGTGATCACCATACGGAAATTCAGTAATTTCATCTACTAATTGTTCAGCATACCTTGTTTCAGGAACCCATACAATACCAGATTCAAACATTGGTGCAGCAGCATTGACTCTTGCTATCTTGTCGCTACCTCTATTTGGCGAATAATTTTGTACTGGTATACCCATCGCTCTTAATTCCTGTGTTAACGGTAATCCTGACGCTTTTGATTCGATGATAACACAATCAGGCTCCCAATGTATATAATTTTCGTACGCAACTCGCTTTAATTCAGGAAAATTGTACCGATCTTTTAAAGAATCAAGCAAAATTATGTTAGTTTCGCCATTTTCTTCGTTATAAAACACTCCCCAAGTCGTAATTGCAGAAAAATCAGCTTTTTCAGTCTTTAAAAACGCTGTATCATATGATTGTATGATATATTCGACTGGTGGAGGGGTTGCTTTTTCCCAAATTTTTATCCATTCCTTCTTAATTATAGTTCCTTCACCTCCTGTTGGCTGTTGCATCCACTGAGCAGACCATTTTCCGTGAGGTAAAGAAGCACGAATCTTTTCTAATTCTTCTATTTTCCAAAATTGTGACCAAACTGGCTCATTTGATGGTAAAATTGCAGGAAATTCTATCAAATCCCACTGATCTGCCTTTAAATCCATCATTTGTGACTTCAATAATTGCCCTGTTAGGTCTTTTTTTGACCATCTAGTCATAACAACAATGATTGTGCCGTTTGGTTGAAGACGCTGTCTTGGACCAGAAGTATACCATTCGTAAGCTAAATCCATTGCTGTTTCAGAAAGTGCGTCTTGTTCCGAGTGTGGGTCATCAATTATTAATAAATCAGCACCACGACCAGTGATCGCTCCTCCTACACCTGCAGCAAAATATTCACCTGCTTTTGTTGTTTCCCATCTTCCTGCTGCTTTTGAGTCAGCACGTAATTCAACATCTGAAAAAACTTGTTTATATTCTTCGGTTGCAACTAAATCACGGACTTTTCTACCAAAACGTACAGCAAGTTCGCCAGTATGTGTTGCCTGAATTATTTTTAAATCAGGTTTAAGACCCAAGATCCACGCAGGAAGAAGATAACTTGCAAATTCAGATTTCGTATGTCGTGGTGGCATATTTATAATAACTCGTTTTAATTCACCACTTGCTATTTTATTAAATTTTTCTGATATAATTTTATGATGTCGACCTTCAATAAATGAAGACCAAACATATTTAACAAAAGTTAAAAAATCTTTTTGACATTCTTCTTGGTTTTTTCGCTTTTTTAATTCGTCAGCTAAAAGATTCAACTCAAGCAACGATTCACGGTTCAATGTCGTTGGATCAACAGCATCTACATATTTTTGTAGTTCATTCAGATTCATTAATAATTTCTTTTCTTGGAAAAAATACTAAAACAAAACAGCCACAATTACTGCAACTTAAATTTGTTTCCATAGAGTAATCTTCGTCATCCTCTATATCGTGATCCCCACCCCAAATTAATTTATGGTTACAATGCCAACAGTTCATTCTATCATATTAGGAAAAAGTGATTTTAATATTGTTCCACCTAACCCCCTATATTTAGAATCATCTCTCATTTCATAATCATCTTCAGAAAGAGACGGCTTCGAGGGTTTTGTTAAATTTAATATTTCTTGATCAGCTAAAGAATTAAGTGTCTCAAATGCTTTTCGATAATCGTCGGATCTTTTAAAATTCTTAGTATATTTTAAATCAGATAGTGACTCTATTGGGTAGCCAAGTCTTCTATTAAATGTTTGTCTATCATGATAATGCATTTGAGCTTCTTCATCATATCCAGCTTTTCCAATAAGTTCTGCTATGCCAGTCGCTTTTCCTGCTTCTAAGTTGTCGTAATAGTCTGAAACAAATTCTGGAAACAATCCAGGATATTTTTTGTCTAAGTAATCTATCGCTGCATGTCTAAGTTCGTGGTTTATGGTGTTATATGTGTGGGCTGTTGTTGTGTCCGCAGCTATTATTGGTTTTGTATACTCTCTGCCAAATAGTTCTGAAGCTGTTTTTGCACTTATTGCTCCTTCAGGAAGTTCCCCATCTTCCGTTTCTTCAGCTACAACGAAATTATAATCTTTTGCTTGATCCATAAATGCGAAAGCAGCAGGTTTTCCACGATCTTCCTCTGACATTTTCGAAAACGTACCGACAGAAAGTTCTTCAAGAGGTTCATCATATTTATTACTAAGATTAGCTGAAAAAAATCCTCGAGTTCCACCTAAACTAGTATAACGCTCGTCTCCAGGATATTCATTTGTTCGTTGCATATATAGTGGCGTAAAAGTTACAAGTCCTTGATTAACAAGCTCTGCACCTAATTTTGATAAATTATCTGACGATTTACCTAATAACGCTGTAATATCAAATTTATCGCCTGCAGGCGACAAACTCGTTTTAATTCCTAAGTTTTTTGGCTTCCTATCCTCCCCACCATAACCACCTTGACTCATGCCTTTAGCTGTAATCATTTTATCCATTGTTAAATCATCTTGATTTTTATTTTTTTGTGCTCCGAAATCTAAATTCGAAAGTAGATCAGCTAAACTTGGAATTTTTATTGAAGCTAAACCAGAAGGAGGGGTAAATGAAACATTAGGAGGTAACTTAGTTCCTTCAAGCTCTTCTTGTAAAGCTGAAGGTATTTGTCTATTAGGAGGTGTTGTACGAAAACTTTGAGGAACAATATAATTTAATGGACTATATTGCATAGCCTTATCGCCAAGATCAGAAATCGTATTCATAATACCACCAAGAGGAGTTTTTGCTAAACGGTCTTCTCTACCTTGATAATAATTAGCATAATCACCAATTCCTAAACCAATAGGATTCATTCCTGTTTTGCGATCAAAAACTTGTAACGATGGATCATTAAACGTGTTTCTAAATTGACCGACCTGTGAACGAGAAATAGGTTGCTGACCAGAACCAGTATAGTCAAAACGACCACGCATCCCTGTTCCAAAAGTATTAGCACCTAATTGTTCAAGTTGATTTAATTGAGCCATATCTGGTCTTTGACCAGTTTCTTGAAATTGTTTTTGTAAATTGGCTACTTGCTGTTGAGCATCGTTTCTTGATTTTTGTTGTAAAGAAGAGATACCACGTCTAAAAGGTCTATCAGTAGGGTCATCTCTTAGGTCTTTATTTGTAAAATTTCCACTAAATGTACGCAATAGTTTCTCCTTCAATATTACCTTTACACCATTTTTTATAAAATGAAAATGGTAAAAGAAGGTTCCTACCTCCTTTTTTGTAAAAATTGTCTTATATCGGCTGAGACAGTTAAGCTAAAGTCTTAGCTTAAAAGGTGGTAAATTTTATTTAGGGGGGTTACCCCTTGATATAAGGGGGCTAGAAGGGGGGTAGCCCCTCTAGCCCTATTTTAGTAGGGGGCTAGTAAATAGCCCCCTTTAAGGGTTATGATAGCTTTATATAGCCATCTAATAATAAACCCTTACGATAAAACGTAAGTATACGTTGACTAGTTTGAGTAGTAGTAAGGCTACTAGTAGGGGCGTCTAACGCCTTAAGTAGCTCTAACTGAGTAGCCTTACCCCCTAGCCCTTGTAGCTCAAATAGTATAGCCTGAGCCTGAGCAGGTAAAGGCTTTTTACCTAGTTGAACAAGTACACCTTTACTAGCCCCATCTAGTACAGCTTGACTAAGGGCTATAGTAGTATTATTAGCCCCTTGCTTAGTAGGTCTAGGTATACCTGGCTGACCTATTAAAGACTTAGTACCCTTACTAGTAGGGGTTTCAGTAGCCCCGTTATTAGTAGGGCTAGGTAGTGATTTAGTTTTATTATTAGTCATGTTAACTCCTATAGTTGACTAGTTATTGTTTATATAAGGGGTTAGCCCCCCTATAAGTATTAAAATAAGCATTTTTATACTATAGTAAAGTATTAATTTACATTTTTTGATTATTATTTTTCTAACTAGTTTTACTTTAGTAAGGTTTTTCCTAACCAAGAATTTTAAGTAGAGTCAGTCAGTCAAGCACGAGAAACAAATCAAACACCTCAGTCAATGCTTACTTGCTCACTCAGGGAAGTACGTGATGATGAAGAGTATGTTGAACAAGGTAGTGTTGAATGAGTCAGAGAGTAGTAGGAATAAAAGGAAGGGGGCGAGTAGCCCCCAACTTTATTAGTTATTTTACAACGCTACGAATATAGTTACACGCATTAGCGAACGATTGTTCATCGAGTACCAACATTACTTTAGCAGTACCAACACCCGAATCATCAAGATTAGAATCAGCGAAATGAGTTACCAACGCACCGCACATAGAATTAAACATAGGCGACTCATTAAACCCAGTAATTACAATAGTATTACCTACACCCCAATCAATTACGACAGAGCTTACAGTAGAATCATAATTAGTTAAGGCATTTTTGTCCCAAGGTTCGTTTTTTTGGAAAGATTGTAAATAATCTAAAGATTGTAAGTTTATAACTTTATTCATTTTTTTCTCCTTTTTGGTATAAAGTTAAAGCTAAGTATTATTACCTAGTAAAAATACCTTACTATACCACGAAGGTCAATTATATAACAATTTACATGAAAATTTACAGTTGAGTCAATCAATCAATCAACGAGTGACTCAATCAATCAGTCATGGTCATAGTTCATTGATTCATATGTGTGGGTCATGGTTTTGAATGAGTGATGAATAGGATGATGAAGAGTCAGTCAGTCAAACCTGTGGGTTTTGAAAAAGGTGACCGAAGTCACCTTTTCCTGATAGATTAAGCGAAATCAATAAGTTTACGCTCGATCAAATCTTTACGATAGAAATCATAAATACGCTTTGGTGTTTGAACTGTTTTCAGTCCGTTAGCGATAAGATTGTCAACGATCTCGCCTTGCGATACTGGACTCTTATCGCCACCAAGAGCTTCGATAGTATCAAGAATAATCATCGCCTGTGGTGGGATCTTCTGGTTATTTGGAAGATCTTTGGTAAGCAGCTTTACCATGCGACCATTAAAGCCATGCTTTGCTGGTGCAGGAATGCCAGAGTTTCCAGCTGGACTCGGTAGCGTCCAACCATTTTTCTCAAATTTTTCTTTTCTTGCTTTTACACCCTCATCGAATGCTTGCTGTGGTGTTGTGACTTTTTTGGTTTCTTTCTTCTTTCTGTTTGCCATGATTTTATCTCCTTTATGACAATTTAGGTTAAGTTATACATATAGCATACTACACTATCTTATTATAGTAAAGCCCTACACTAAAACAAAATAAACAAAGTTTTCATTGACTGTGAACTATATCTGAGTCAATCAGAGAGTCAATCAATCAGCTTGTCGGTCAGACAGAGATTCAATAACAGTGTTTCCCAATCAATAGGTCTTGTATGTTGAATAACCATACATGATGAAAGACCGTGCTTTGCTAGAGTGACTGATTGACTGCCTGATATTAGATTGATTGTATTGGTTTTTGAATCGTGTACCATGATCCATGTGATGCCACCCTGTTTTGAACGACGCGTGTGCCATGCGACTTGTTGCGGAGTCAGTGAAACACGGTCACCATGCAAAATTTTGAGTTCTACCCAAAACTCTTTACCTGCATAACAGGCATTAATATCAGGAACACCTCTCGAGGTTGCTCCACTTTCAATTCTTTGCCAGTGAACCTTTGGAAGATTTCTCTTCAATGACTGGTACGTGTCTTTCTCTTTCTTCATTTTCTATCACTTTTATGTTGCTTTTTCCTATGATGTCCTGTAACCTTGTATATAGCTCCTCGTTACTCAATGTTTCCATCTTTGATACAGTAATTTCTTTTTTATCAATATATAAACCTGCCGCACGACCTCGAGAGACCTCAGCCGAAATTGCTGCAGGTAACTGCCCAGAATCCACTGCTTGGTCACGAAGTTGGGAAAGTTCTGTAAGATGTGAACTCATGGTAACATTTCCACGATCTCGTTCTTTTGTCATTAATTCGATTATATGATTTACAACAAGAGGATTTTTGCGAATCATTGCAGACCCTTGGACTTTCGAGGAAATCATTTTGGTTGTGAACCCTGCTTGCCGTGCAGCTTTTGCAGCAGATAATCCTTGAACATATAGTCTACAAAACTTTTTGTGTTTTGGAGTTAGTGGTCGGTGTCTCTTACCATCAGGTGTTTCCCAATAATTTCCACATTCTGATGGTGTAAGCGTTGTATACTCTAAATCTTTCATTACAAGCGTCTCCATTTACGATAAGATGAGTATATCACATATCTTACCAAAAACAAGCCCTGCAATGTGAATATCCAATGAAATATAAAATAATAAATCAAAAACAATTCCTCGACCATTTAGAGAAATATCATATTTGTAAATAGAATCTCATAGAAGAAAACCAAGGAAAAAGAACCACTTACAGAAGAATTATGAGATTATGAGATTATGACGGAGGTTTACGTTAAACGAAAGTGAAAAGCTGTGGGGAGGACATTGGGGGCATAACGCCCCCAACGTAGTTATACAATAAAAGTTTCTGGATCGAAAACACTTTGACCAAGTTTTAATACCATAATTTTTTCAGAAGAAAATTTTCCAGGACACTCCATATCTCTAACAATAACACCATATTCGATACCATCATTAGATTTAGGGAGTTTTTGTTTAGCAGGAAGTTTTTCGTAATCTTTTCTATTTTCTCGAGGAAAAGAATTAACATTTTCGAGTTCCCAAACATTACCACCATCTCTTGGTAAATAATTCCATTCGTTTTCGTAAGCCTTTAAATCTTTTCTATCTGACACTTTTTTATAAACACGATAATAAAGATCGAAGGAAACAAAAGGCTCGAACTTTTTAACAATACAACCTATATCTTCCAATATGATTCCATCACCATGAAAAGGAATATAGATAAAATCGCTAGAACTTTGTGCTTCATGAATTGCTTGGAAGAAACAACCCCAACCAGAATATCTTACAAGTGTAAAAGCTGTTATTTCATCTACATAGAATGTAACAATATCTTCTCGTTCGTCAATGCCAGCAAACTCTGTTGACTGCATTACGGCTTTTACTACTGGATGATTAATTAATGTTATTTTAATTTCACTAAAAGCACTCTTGGCTCTTAATTCTTGTTTTTCGTCACGATATAAATTATTTTCTATAGTCATTGATTTTACTCCTTATTTGTTTAATTAACTATAAATAATAATAGCTTTGGAAAATTAGCAAATAAAGTACAGACTAATCATCTTTTACATCATGCCAGTTTGTAGCTCGGAACTTTGTACCTTTCTGAGCTCGTGTAAAGCGTGCAGAACTGCCACACTTCATACAAACTAAATGGTCTTCGTAATCGCTCGTATAATAAACGACTTCGTCATTGTAATTATACCAACGCATAGTTTCGAATGATCCAAATCTTTTAGCATCATAAATTTCTTGCGACACCATCGTAGCTTGTCTACAAAAAGGACATATATCATGGATATTTGGTGTTGAATCGTACCACTGTGGTAAGTTATCGTGATTATATTTGATCTCGTACTCGACGAGGTTTTGGTCACCTCGTCGTTCGATTACTTTGTAACTAGTCATTATTTTCTCCTTTCTCTTTATTTTGAAGATCTACGATAAGCATCTGCTCAACTCGCTCAAGTTTTTGTGCAAAGATTATTAAATTTTCATCATATAAATCAGAGATAATTTCTTGAAGTTTAGACAGAGTAGGATTACCCATCCAATGACTATCAGTATTATTTTCCATTATGCTTTCTCCCATTTATCAAAGAAATAATATTTATTACCAGTGCTGGTAAGTCTATCGTTAACGTCATGCTTGTACTCATACGCTGTGATGCTACAACCTTCCCAATGTCTGAGTATTTTGCAGGTCGTTAAATCCCATAAAGTGTAGTCATGCTCGACTGTCGAATAAGGTGAACCTAACTGGTTAATAAGCATAGAATGCAACTGTGACCAGTGAGTAATCATCTTTGCTGTGTATTCGTTATTATAGGGTGAGTCAAACGGCTCACCCTTTTCTGTAAACAAAGTAAAGATATGTATAGGACTATGCTCAGCATGGTCGTCTGTAACGCAAACTTTGAAAAGTCTGTTATATTTTCTCATGATTAATAATCTCCTTTTTCTGAGTAAACACCCATTTGATTTTCTTCGTTATAAAAAACTTGCTGAGTATCTTGACCATACCATGCACTTTTTGCTTCTGCATTAGTGATTGCTCCAAGCCAAGTATATTTGAGATTAGGGTATATTTTATCAAATTTACCAAGCTGTTTTTTGATGTACTTCATCTTTTTAAGCTCGCCAGCACTTAAATCATCTGACGCTATGATGGAAACTAAATTAGTTTTTTCATAGGTAATTGCCATAGATGTATCATGACAGACAATAGTGTAAAATTTTTCGCTCATATTTTTCTCCATTTGTAAAATTTACTATAATTATATAGTATACTAACAAAAGTATGAGTTATATAACAAAATAATGATTATTCCCAGCACGAGTCAGTCGCTCACGGTCCAAGGAAAAAGAAACCCCAGACAATGTCTGGGGTCTCGATTAAGGGGAAATATTATGCAGCTTTAGCATATTCTAATGCTTTGTTTAGAGCTTTCGCTTTTCGGTTAGCTGCAGCAACGAACCATGCTGAGTGCAGACTATTACCAACGGCTGTTGAACGACGCTGATGATCTTCGACATAAGTCGCACCATTTAATGCACCCCACCAAGTACCTTTGGCTGACTTCATACTCGCTCCTGGACTGAGGTCAACGGATGACAGTACAAGCTCGGATGTCTTGTTAAAATGCTCTTGAATAATAAAGTCGTCGTTTGCAGCTTTCGCTTTCTCGACGAGTATGCTAGGCTGATAAAGCTCGGCTATATAATTCATGAGCGACTCTGACTTAAACTGTTTCGATGCGAGGAACTCGGCTTGCTCTTGGAACTCTTTTACTCTACGCTCGCTGAGACCGAGAGCTTCCTCTGCAGCAGACTGAACGGATGTATCGAACTCTTTTATGTGTGGCATCCTAAATGCTGCACCACCATCGGCAAGTGCCATAGTAAGTGTATTATTACATACAACTCGTATCGGTGTAAACTTGATAGTCATCGCCTTACCTGCAACATGTGGCTGGTTAATGAGTAAATAACCTTTTACCTCATCACCTCCAGCAAGTTTAAAGTCTGCTGCAATCTTGGCTAGACCCCATATCTCTGCTCCGTCTCGAAGTGAACCTGCAGTATCCATAGTCATGTGACCTGCCTCAGTAAACTTCTTAAAGAACTTGAAAATATCCTCGTTTTGGATAGGGATATAGTCGTCACCACAATGCGATAGTATTCTATTATCACTATCACGTGTGATAAAGTGGTGTCCGTCAGCCTGCATGACACCTACGTCTTCGTGCCACTGGGGATCAGTAAGTGTATAAGCTGGACGCTTGGTTACTGTCCACTCAAGCTGTGCTGCTTTGAGCATCTCTTCTGGTGTAAGATCAGGTGCAACTTCGATACCTAATCCATGCCAAGGCTTGTCACCAGTCCAAGCCATCGTTTCTATATTATGAGCCATGAGTATTTCTCCTTTCTGCTCGGTTAAGTTATAATTATAGTATATATAGGATTTAAATCATTACTATTACAAAATACTGTAATTATAAAGTATTTACTGAAACGCTCCACGAACCCATTTCTGTCGAGCAACGTATGGATTTTTTCGAGCTTTATCTTCTGCTTGTTTGGCTCGTTCCATTTGTTGTTTCTTATATGATTCTTTCTTTATTCTTTCTATGTTTGCTCTTTGTTTCTTTGATACGATTCCCAATCTTATCTCCTTATAGGTTGAGGGTTTGAAGGATGAAGGGGTATTGCCATAATGAGGGGACACTCATTAGCCGCAAATGCAATACCCCAAGAGTTTCTGCAAATTAAAACGCCAAATCATCTAAACGGTTCTGTCTTTGCCCAGTGTAGTAAACTAATCTAACAAAAAAACCTACACTGTCGATCAAGAGATTGAGTTTAAGACTTCGTCTGTTGAGGCATCTCTTGATAAGGGATCTGCAGTTTCGAGGAACATAACTCTTAAAATGTACCATGAGGAGTGAACCGTAGCCTCAAACTTTTTCTGGAAATAAGTCGTCTGCATGCCAACTTATTACATCCCAGTTTACACCAACCTCAGCATCATGATTATCGCCCACAGCTTCTAACACCTCAGCACATTGCTCGGCTGTTAGATCCTCACGGATATTATGGACATCATCAATATGCCAAGGAACTTCTAACACACGACGACCTTTGGGAATCTTGTTTACTTCTTTTCGCCATTTTTCCCAATCTGAACTTTCAGCTAACTCTTCTAATTGATCAGATGTAGGAAGCACGCTACCTCGCAGTCTCCAATCAGGAGAGGGCTGTCGCTGAAATAAACCGTCAGCGTACTGACGCTCTTTTATTTCATTAACTTTTTTCTTTATGTCTTTCGCCATATGTCGCCATCCATTTCGCTAATAGTTCTCTTGCAATGCTTTTATTAACACCAAATACATCTTCTATAACAGGTGTAGCACCAAACATATTTATTTTACCTGACTCTCGCAAACCGTCAAGATATAAAAATACTTTCTGCTGGTCTGCTGCATCAGGTTTCCATTCATATTCTTTTTTCATAGCTTTCTCCTTTCATTTAAAACTAATATACTATAATAAGACTAACAAAAACGCAAAGTAAAGTACAAAAATATGTTATTTACCAACTATATAGATAATCCGTCTCGCTTGTGCTTCAGTAAGTTTAAAATGGTCTGCTAGGTCTTGTAACCCAAATTTCTTTTTCGTTGTCCTTTCCATATGCACACCATTCTTTTCTATGTGTTTAAACTTGCCTTTGTTATCTTCCCAATAACTTTTGACATCGTTTATAAACTCATCACTAAACTTTGTCATCTGACTTCTCCACCTTAAAAACATAAACGGAGTAATCATCTTTATAATTACAAAGCTCACACTCACCTGTTTCATCCTCTTCGTTTTCATGTTTCTCACAATAATCAGTGACATCTATACGAAGTTTATGTTCTTTCAATGCATTATTGATTTCATCTATTGCGTCATCAACACAATCCTCGGCTCGTGATTTATAATCGAATGCTAACCAGTGTTTACTCATGTTTTAATCCCTCCATGCCTGTTCTAAATGTAAGGTTTACACGACGACCGAGAGCTCCAGAACTCACTGGTACGGCATGTGTTGAATATAACTGGCTTTTGCCAGTAAATAGTAAAGCATCACCATCTTCGAGTATGAAGTAATAATCTTTATGAGCTATGGGTTTCCCTAGTCTACCTAAAAATATTTTGCTCGTCCATGGAACATCTTTAATTGCATAGTCATACTGTCGCCATACAAATAAACGAGGAGCACCATACGAGATTGATAGAACAAGATCATCTTCTGACGGAACAGTATCGCTATGATGAGGTATATCGACTGTGCCATCCTCGTATAAACCTACAAGGCAAAACTGAAAATCTAAAGTAACTTCTGGATCAACAGTCGTATGTCGATGACCACCCCAAAAGTGTGGGAAACCCTCTAGCTTTTCTCTGGGTTTTTCAGGATGAGTTGTATCTAAAACTTTTCTTTTAAAGAACTCACAGGTCAACGTGGTTGCAGCTTTTCGAATATACGGCATCTCTGCATGGTCTGTCCAAGGACGTGGCTCCATGTATTTACCAGCATACTCGAAACTAAAATCACCATAACCAAGTGTCGGTCGACCTTTGATTAATTTACCGTCGACCTCACGATCAACTGGTTTATCCCACTCGTGAAAAGTAGGGGCTTTGTCTTTCATAAGACCTTTCATAAACATTAAACCTTGTGGTAGATTACTCATTTTTTAAATCCTCTTCCTTGTTTTACTCGTAACCAATTATCGCCATAGTTTTCGTCTTTCTCAAAATCGACAACTCGTACAGCTTCTTCATTATCCCACTGAGATAGCCCATGCATCTCAGTATAACTACAAGGTGCGAGATCTGCAGCATCTTCAGCACTTTCAGCTTCAACTAGATAAGCTGTCGAACCCTCCCACCGTGTCATTACAATAAACTTTTTCATCATTTTCTCCTTTCTAATTAAGAATATAAAATTATATTATAGTAAGAAAAATACGAAATATACTACAAAATACTGGGGTATAATTATACGTCGGCATCCTCTTCCACCCCACTAGAGGGCTTTATATGGCGTACAGTATTGTGTCGTTGCTTGTATTTTTTCTTATCTTTCTTTTTTCGCCTTGCTTTTAAACTACTTTGGTTTCGAACAAGATTGTTATGTCGCACCATATTATTCCCACTTGGACTAACATCTTCTAATGGTGCTGGGTCGTCATATACCTCTTCAGGTGATATTGTACCTTTGATGAAGTCTTTCACGTAACACTCTGCTTGAAAGACTTCTTCAATCGGTGTGGTCATTAACAACCTATGTTGATCTATATTCGGTGAACTTAATAACCACCTCATATCTATTCCTCTATAAACTCGAGCTTATAACAACCTTGACGGTCAAAACGCTCAGCAGCATGGTTATATCGCTCAAGATAACCATCAGCTAATAGATATGTAAAGTGTCCACTGATAGCTATACGAGCATTATCGATATCGTCAATACCGTGAAAACCTAGACGCTCGTTTTCACTAAGCTGTCGCCAGTTTAACCAAGTAATCGTCTCTAACATAGTCGCTTCAGTCGGCTGACTTTCTACAGGTAAACTTGCTGCAGACATAACTTTTTTTCTTATGGGTAATATTCTATTTGAGAAAACTTCTTCGCTCATTTTTTTATCTCCTAATTAAGTTTATTATATTATAGTAAGTTAGGAAAATAAAGAAATATAGTACAAAAAGATGATAATTATGATGGTCTGCATTATATGGTAGTATCTTCGGGAGAATTTTACGGATAACACAGACCATCACTTAGGCGATCAGAAAGGAATTAACATATCGCCTAATTCTTTATAAACGTCTCTAGCTACAGGAGCCATCCAGCTACCATACTTTGAACAAAGATGTTGAACGAGCTCAGCTTCAGTTACAGTCCATTTATGTTCCTTTTCATCATAGAACTCTAAAGCATATTCCTCGGCTTCCATTATAACTTGTTTAACTTTTCCCATCGAGCCAACTCCATACTTCTTCTTTTGAATACATAGGTTCAACATATAAATGATAAAGATAGTTTCGTAAAAACTTCATATCAAATATATTCGATTTTTCCTGCATAGGAGGATCAACTTTTTCTAATTCATCAATAGCTATTGATAATGCTTGACTAATTATATACTGTCCTCGTACACTACTAGCAAACTTTTTAGCATCTTCATGAAAGATAGCCCATTTAGTTTCAGCATCAAGCCATACTTTACGATCCTCAGCAGTTTCTTCTGCTAATTTTTTATCATCATCCTGCATCTCTATACTCCTGATTAGTGTGAGGAACATGAAAGCTCCTAGAAATAGTATCAACATCTGAAGTAAAATCTTTTCTCGCTTTTCTATACATACGATCATAAGATTTTATTATATCGAAATAATCATGAAGCATTTTAGAATAGCTATGGTAACGATCTTTGTATTGTTTTACTTCAGCTTTTCCGTAAAACTCTTCAACGAAAGTTAGTCTTGTATAATTTCCCAAAAATGTGGGACACTTACTTTCAAACTCAAGTCGTATACTACGAAGTTTTTGTTGTATTTCCTTAAACTTTATTATACACTCTGCTTTTTGTTTAGCATAATGTATGACATCATCAAGCTGTCTTTCCATATATTTATCCATTATTTTTCCTTTCTAAATAATTAATGAAGTTTATTACTCTCCTCAAGATAACCCTCTGTAATTAAATAAGTTCTCCAAAATAATAATATCTCTTCTGAAGATACGCTATCGTCTGACGTAACAGGAACTAAACCTACATCGTCATGTATCATACGTGCAGCTAGTAAATCTGCAATATCAATGTTACCTGAAGCGTATAAGTGTCTCCAAATAACTGTAGCTAACTGAGGTGGTATATGCACCTTTTTTGGTTTTTCTGACATAAGAGTCTCCTAAAAAATAGTAATAACTTTAGTATATATAAATAGCTAGATCAATAAATAACAAAATTATACAAAGCTATGCCCTTTGTTGGCTATACGAGTCACCTGAGCCACGAGTCCAGCCACGAACTGACTCGGCATGTTTCTGAACAGTTAATATATCTTTAGCATCACCCCAACTTGGACCAATCTCAACATCAACCTTTATAGGTACTTTCAACTCTACACAAGTTTCCATAATATCTTTTATCCTCTTTATCTCTTCTGTAGAGCGAACTGATATATCAAGCTCATCGTGAACTTGTAAGTGAGGTATGATTCCTTCAGCGTAAAGCATCTGCATTGCTTTTTTAGTCATATCTGCTGCACTGCCTTGTATTAGTCTATTCATTGCTTTATGGGTAAAAGCCCTTTTAATAGCATTACCATGTTCAGCATAAGCAGTTTTATGATCCATAATTTTATTTGTTCCAAACTGTGCAGGCTCCCATTTATCAAACCTACAACGACGACCGAGCAGTGTTCTTATATTTCCTTGTACTGACGCTCTTCGTACAGCTCGATCGCTCAACTCCTTAACGAACGGTACTCGATCATGGTACTGAGAAAATAGAGCTTTACCTTCATCTAAAGTCAAACCTAGACTATCTGATAATTTAGTTACTCCCATAGAATAAAACAACCCAAGGTTAATGTTCTTCGCTTGTTTTCTAGGTATTCCTGCCATATCAGCTACGATCTGATGGAAGTCGGCATCTTCATCCTTAAATGCTTCGACTGCTTTATCAGCACCCCTTAACTCCATAAGATCAGCGTAATGAACAACGAGACGAGGTTCTTGTTGCGAATAATCAAATGCACCCCAGTCACAGCCTTCTTCTGGTATAAACAATGATCGAATGAGTGGTCCAATGTTTGGTTCTCTCGCAGGAACTTGTTGTAAGTTTGGATTACTATAACTAAAGCGACCAGTAACTGTACCACCATCGTCTGAGCGTAAAGAATGTAACTCAGCATGAAGACGACCATTGACCTGATTACCCATAATCATACCATCGATAAAAGTGGTACGAGCTTTATTCATCTTACGAGCTTGAACGATAGCTTGAGGTAGTTCATGTTCATGTTGTTCAAGCCAGCGTTGTTGAAAAGAGGGTGATCCTTTTTCTGTATAAGGATACTTTAAATTTATTTTATCGAACGCAGTAGCGATTGATGCATTCGCCCAGATATCAACTTCTTGGTTTACGATCTTTTTAATCTTTTGTAATTCTTTTAGTTCTGTAGATAAAAACTTTTTCGATGTTTCTTCAGCCTTATCTAAATCTACACGAACACCTCGCCATCGCATTTCTATAAGTAAAGGCAATATTGATGTTTCTAAATTAAATATTGACCAAAGGTCTTGTCGAGTAAGTTCACTTTTTTGCCAGTTCCAAAGTTTCAAGGTAAGCTCAGCATCTTGTTCAGCATATGGTCCAACATACATTGGTGGTAGTTGGTATAAGTCAGCTTTTGCATCAACACCCCATGCTTCTGCAGCATCTCGTAGTAGAGCTTCATCTTTCTTTTCTTTTAGATATTCTCTACCTAAAGCGTTAAGAGCATAACTAAATCTGTTTTCATCAATTAATGGAGCACCAATCATCGTATCGATTAGCTGACCATTTATTGTTATACCTTCTCGTTTTAACCACCCTATATCATAACTAGCGTTGTGGCATATCTTTTTAGCATCAGTGTTTAACATCTTCTTTAACCAATTAAACACTACATTTTCATCTAAATTACCACCTGCTCGATGACGAATAGGTAAATAACCTGACCAACCCTCAACGGCTACAGCAACGCCAACGACATGACCATCACCTCGACACCATCCAGCACCTTTCGATTTTAGGTTTGGATCCCATGTTTCAAGGTCAACGGCTATTTCTTTTGCATCACTTATATCTGGTAATAATTCAGGAGGAGTCCAAGAACTATCTGGTGGAAACAGTGGCTCTTGGAGAGGATTCTTCTGTTTAAACAATTTGTTCTTCCTATCTTCTTTCTGATAGGAAGAACATACATCACTTTTAGTGACATTAAAAGTCATTTAAAGTTTTTATCTAATGCAGGAGTAGAACCACACATATAGCTATCAACTAAGAAAAGATACCGTCTGAGGTCTCTTATATCGTCTAATAACCCTTCAGGACGCTTATCATTCGCCATAGCATCGAATATATCGTAACGATAACCCTCGACCTGTTTCTCAATACGATCCCACTTCCTAGCTAACATCATGAAAGCACCAACACCCCCACGCTGTTTCCAACTATCACCATAAGACTGCTCAGAGTTATGAAGACCTAAAACATCATCTTTGCTAAGTTTATCAACACCTTGTATTATGTCACTATATTTTGGTTTTCTTCCTCTCAAGCCAGTCGACACAGGCTTTATTCCAGTCTTTCGCTTTAATTTTTTTGGCATATTCTATTGCTCCTTCTATGTTTTTTGATTTCCAATGTGACCATGCAATAAACATTGGTCCAGCTACTTCGTAAAAAACTTTATTTTCATACCAAGTAGAAGTCAGTAAGCCCTCACTCCAAGACCCAAGTGAGATCATTTTGTCAATGTGTGTAATAAACCAATTTAATTCTTTTAAAAAAGTATCAGGATTATCAACTAAAGGTGAGGGCTTCATATCACCAAGCTCATATTCAGTATGAGCAAACCCTTGTAAGTTACTTTGGTTTATCTTATTATTTAATTTATTGAAAAGATCAGTATAGACGTGTAAGTTATTTGTAAACTGAAAATAACTTCCTAACTCAACACCGATAGCTGAAGCCATATATTCCTGTAAAATACTAAAGTGAACAACATTTGCACCTAACGCTCCCCATATCATATCATTACTACGATTACAAACGGTCATGTTAAGTTTGCCCTCAACGATAGAAAAGTATATATGTGTGTTACAGGGAACGTCTAAAGACTTTATACCTAAATCAAATATATCCCACATCTGTATAACAGCTCGTCTATCATCAGGGTTTACCCTCAATATATCTACAACTTGAGCAATCTGATCTATCTTAAACCGTTGTCGCCAACGATACCCATATGCTCCATTAAGACGTACACCATCATCTGAATATTCTATCATTCTTTTGTTAAAGAACTCTAAGAAAGAAACTGTTTCTAATCCTTCTAACATCCAAAGGCTTTCGAAAAAGTGAAAGAAAGGATTAGCATCTCTCTCAGGATGAAATAAAACTCTTTCATTAGGTTTTCTATATTCTATTAAAGTTGGTGAACGAAACCTTAATACTTCACCATTCCTAGAGTCTTGTTTTAAAATATCGCCATGATCGATGTTCCGATAGTCATTAAACATAGTCATTGCGATATGGAATGCTTCGTTTACGTTTCTAGCATTTATTGTTTTTGTCATCTATATCTCCCTCTTGGTTTACCCTCACCGTTATGAACTCGCTCGTATTTATCAAACTCACAAAGGCTGTGTTCTATATCTCGCATTTCAAACTTAAAATCAGTGGTTGCAAATTTATTGTAGATAATTTCTGAAAACTTAGAATTATCATAGGCATCGCTTTGAGTTAAATAATTTCTAAAATCACTTTCTTTTACTCTTCCTAGAAGATATTGCATCTCAGCGTTCCAATCATGATTTTTAGATGTATAGTTTAAGTCTCGACCATAAATACGATTTAATCCTCGCATTGCTCCTGGACCAGCATTAGCCCAAGTCATTATATCTTCTGCATCGTGTAGATAATAAGTATGCCTAAGATCAGTAACAAGCTCGTAAGACATAAAGTGACCAAGATATGGATAACGCTGAAAAATTAAATGAGCTCTTCTTAGAGTGTTTGTATTTACTAAAAGTTCTTCTTGCAAATTATCTCGATCAGCCCATAGATTATTTATACACCAGATAACTCCATCAACTTTATCCATGCCGTCTGGTGTTTTTATTATGTAACCACCTGTAACATACTTATTTTGTTTCTTTATTTTTTCTCTAGCTAAATCAGGTTTCCAATCGACATGAAGATTATGTTTTAATAAAGTTTCACCTGTTTCTATTAAATTAAACCAACGAAATATTATTGTAGCCATTAGAACTGAATCTTGATTACTCAATGGTTTTCGCATATTTTCACGAAACCAAACTGTTGTTTTATCGTTTTCTCTAAACGGATTAGTAAAACGATACTCATCAAGAATAGGATCTAATGTCCAAGGACGTGGGTCACCAAGTTCCTTTTTAAGAAATATTCTGTGTCGCTCATATATCCAATATATAAACGTATGTAGTTTTTCTTCTATCAATATTCTCTCTCCCATCTATAAAAAATATGATCATTTATTCTGACCGTTTTTGTGAACTTCTTACTCCAAGACGGACTTACATAATAAGCATGATAGTGTGTAGCACCTTGTGTAGTGTCGTATAGATAACCATGATACACGGCACTTGCTACATGAGTAGCCCACATAAAAGCATCGGTATCATTCATATCTTCAGGCTTACCGTCACACCAAAAACTAAACTGACACTTATCACGAATAGGTATCTCAGGATTCCATGTATAATAATACCCCTCTTTAACAACCTCACAAGGTGTATCAGGAAACCTTTCATCGGTTACTCTACTCATGATTACTTGTGCTACGGCAACCTGACCAACCATAGGCTCACCTCTGGCTTCGAAGTAGACTGCCATAGCAATGCATGCAATTTCAGCTAACACTATTTTTTCCTAAGAACCCATGCACAGTTATTAGACGTTTCAGGATAAGCTGTAGCTAAAATAACTCTAGCCCAGTTTTTATCAAACCGAGCTTCTATATCATCTACAACTTGCTGTGACCATCGCATATTTGCACGGTGGTTCTTCTTAAAATTATTCATCTGAGTAAAAACACCTTTTACATCGACTAACTCAAAATACTTTGTTAATAGTGTTTTAAGTTCCTCGAACCCCCACTCATAAAAATGATCTTTAGGAAGCTGGTCATTCGAACCATCATGGTTGGGTGTAGACACATAAGCTACACCACCTTGACGAAGTTTATCGTAAGCACTTTTGATCCAAGGTTCAATACACTCAGGTTTCATGTGTTCAATAACTTCTGTAGTCCAAAAGACATCTACACTTTCATCATCAGCTTTAAAATCAGGTTCTAAAGTTAAATCTTGAATATCAATCCTTCCTTTACTGCCAGTCATAGTTTGAAACCATTTATGATCGGTAACTAGTAAATCATCGTTTACCCACCAGTCTTCTAAACAAGCAGGATCTATATCAACACCTACATAAGAATTTATTATCTCAGCTTTTTTAGAAACGAAGGCTTTATATAGGTATCGTAATACCCAAACTTCGCCACAACCTGACTCTAAACAATCAACAGGTCTGCCTAATCGTTTAGCTTCTTGCATAATTATTTGACCAATTTTACAAAAACGACTTATATGAGCAAGCTCGTCTGGTCGCCAATTAGCCATTACTCCTGCACCTGCAATATCCATACGAGTGTTCTTTGAGTCGTTAGCATTTACTGCTAACTTTTTTCTTATTGATGCCATTACGCTACCCTCCATATTCTAATGCCAATAGTGTTCTTTTCTTCCCACATACGCTGTGTTAATCGAACACCTTCATTTCTTTTTTGATAAGTCTGCCTTGCTTGGCTTAGACGATTAGCCATCCTTTTAAGATCATCACCCTCTTCTAAAGGTATAAAAAAAGAATCACCAACATTTAACAATTTTAATGGATATTTCCGTTCACCACTGCGTCTGTCTGAACCAACAGGAACAGGAATATCATTATCGATTTTAATATCATCTATATCCATTAGTTACCCTCCAAAACTATTTTAATATACCCATTGTCTAACATTTTTGTCTGGTAATAGTCAAATATTCTTTTAGGTGTTTGCTTTGTTACTAGCTTACTGTACTGAGCTAACTCGGCTAGAAGTGCTTCAACCTCGATAGGCTTACCGTGTTCTTCTAAAAGATCAAGTATAGCCATCATCTGTGCAGCACCTTTATCTGGGTGCTTTACATATTGAACTCTTTGTACTTTCGGTTTATCGGTAAAGATATCTTCTCCTACCACCACTGGTTTTACTTTAGTCATGTTTTTCTCCTTGTAGCATATAGAGCAATCTTTATTAGGACAAGGCAAAGGATAGCGATCAGTGGGAGGATTACTCAACCCACCATATGCATAGTCTTCATATCGCCATGCATGCCAACTAATTTGTATTAGACCACCCATTCTACTTTCTAGTTAAATTTACTTTAATAAGATTATATATAAAAATTTATATTTTAAAATAACAAAATTCTCAAATCGTAAAATATTTATTGGTCTTAGGTTGAACTATATGCAAGTTTTGTTTAGCTCTTGTAAGACCGACATAAAACACCCTTGTTTCATCATCAGGGTTCTTTTCGTATTTATTCCAAGTCTTAGTTGGAATATCTGTAAGTAATACTACATTATCAGCTTCTCCTCCTTTTGCTGAATGTATAGTCGATAATTTTATTCGAGGTGTTTTAGTTATCTTTTCTCCTGCTCTTAACAAAGCTAATATATAACTTCGTTCATGAGGTGAGAGGTTTGTAAACATATCGTGCCATATTTTTGGTTCAGGTGTTTCGCCTATCTCAACTACTTGTTTAAGTGTAAGTTTTATAGATGGCTCATGTGTTTCAAACTTCTTAGCTTTTGAACCTTTTATATAGCTTACTATTTCTTTAGCTTGGTCAGGAAAAACAAACTCACCTTTTCGTAACTGTTCCCAATTACGAACAGCGTTAACCTTTTTATGTGATATAGACGGTCGCTCTTTACGCTCAAAGAAAACACCTAACCCTAAACAATGAGCTTCGACTTCATTCAATAAATAGTTTGATCTAGATAGTATTAACCACTCACCTTGTGTTAAATCTACGTGTTCAAAACTAGCTTGAGAAACAACTGATCCTTCTTCTTCTTTCGAATCCCAAACCTTATCAGCTCGATTATGTATTCTTTTAATTACTTTATTTGCTATCTGATATACTGACTTTGGTAGTCGATAGCTTTTACTAAGAACTGTTGCATCTTTTGACATACTAACAAGATAATCTACATCAGCTCCTGCCCATGTAAAAATAGCTTGATCATCATCTCCTGCAATATAAACTCTATCAGCTTTACTTGTTAATATGTTTACAAGTTTCCACTGTAATGGACTAAGATCTTGAGCTTCATCGATAAAGACAGCTTCTAATTTTGGACTAAGTTCTTTTTCTACACAAAGTTCTAACATATCTGTAAAATCATATAAGTGTCTAGTTGTCTTAAACTTTAATAATCCTCTAGCATAACGATCAAGTCTATACCAATCTATATCGTCATCATGGTGGTGATGATATTGTTCTCGTAGATCAACACATCTTAATCTTGACAAACCCTCGACAAACCTAAGTTTATCATCTTTAGAAAGCACGGATATTGATCCCTCTTCTAATTTTAAATCACCTGTTAATCGCATTCCCATTAGATCATTAAAATCTTTAAAGTGTTGTTTACTCATCACAGCATCACGTGATAAACCTAACATTTTATAACAAAGCGAGTGTAATGTTCTAAAGTGAGGTATATCAGTAGCTGTCATATTAAATCGATCAATCGTTCTAATCTTGCCTTCTTCTGATGCTTTTTTCGTAAATGCAAAATAACCTATCTTATCAGGTGCAGTGCCATTATTTAGTTCTTCTTCTATAAGGTTTAATATAGCTGTGGTCTTTCCTGTTCCAGGAGGACCAAGAATCACAGACATCATTAGAATGGCTCCTCATTCATTTCAGGTAAGTCAAAGCCCTCTGCCTGAGCGTTAAACTCTGGAACAAACCAAACAGTTATACCTTTACCTTTTACATGAAAAAAGTGATGTCCTCCTCCTTGTTCTCTTAATCTTGCAGCAATATGATTACGACCATAATCTCTAAACTGTTGGCGAGTAAAATAATCTATTAAATCTTTTAATCTAAAATAAGTCTTGCCTTCTTCTGTCCAAGGTTTACCTAACAATATCTCATCTCGTGATTGAGCTTGTGCTCGTTCAGTACAAAAAGATTCTAGTAGTTCCATAAACTGACCTTGTATGGATACATCTTGTGATACTTCTATTATTGATACACTATCTAATAATTGTTGTATAATTGTTCGCCAATTAGTTTGTTTCATAGTAGGTGGCATAAAATTTAATGCTTCCATACATCTTCGTTGAAACTTAGTTTGGTTTTGTAATTCTTCTGTTGTAAGCTCTAATCGTAGTCCTTCTACATCTAAAAACCATATAGGTGGCATAGAGTCTTGTTTTTGTAAATTACCAAACTGAGGTAAGCCACCTGAAGAACCAACACCATGTTCAGCAGTTCTACAAACTGATGAATTACAATGTGAAGCAATAGGCTGATCATTGCACTTATAATGATACTCTTTATTATTAAGAGCTTTGATCACGGTTAATACTTCTTGAGCACCGAGTGGTGGTTTCATAAACTTAAAATTAAATTCTTCTACTTTCTTTTCCCAATTATCTTGGAACTTCTTACGAGCGAAAACACCTAAATCAAATAAACCATTATTACGAGTTCCCTCAGGAAAACCCAAAGAGCAGAGGATCGTGAGACAAGGTGGAGCACCTTTGAGGTCAGGGTCTTTAGAAGTTACATCAACAGACTTTGCAACAAGGCTTTCAAGTCTTTTTACTGTGATCTTTTTTGTTTCTACATACTTTACAAACTCATCTAAATCGGTAATTGCTACTCCACTATCGTCATGAGCATACCGAGTAGATGACTCACCACCAAAGTAAGGCATATTTAAAATATTACCTCGATCACCTTTATCAAGTAAAAGTTTAGTTTGTTTAGGAAAAATTTCTGCTTTCGCATAACCAAATGCAGCACTGAGTTCTTTTAATTTTTCTTGCATTATAGAGCTTGGTACTGGCTCTTTCATAAATATAAAACAATGTGCACCACCAGATTTTGATCGAGTAATTACAAAAGGTAAGTCATTTTGTTTTACAAGTTTTTGTATTAGTTCACTATGTTTAACAGGATATATATCAATATCAATCGCACCCCATAAACAAGAATTATCTTCTCGTATAGGAACTATACCTAATGATTCCTTTCCAGCAAGATGATTTTTCCAAAGTTCTAAAAGTCTACTGTCATCTAAATCTTCAGAAACTATTCTATACTGTCCTTTTTGTTTTCCAAGTTTTGTATCATCACTTGGTCTATAACAACCATATGCTTTTCTAAGACCACTAAATATTTTAGAAAATTGTTCAGCGTGTTTCATTTATACTCCGAAAAAAACCCCCACATCGCTGTGGGGGTAAGTTATTTAGAATGGTACTTGGTCTGAGTCAACAGTTTCTTCTGACTGTTCTTTAACTTCAACCTCACCTGCCTTAATCAACTTTAAGAAAGTAGCACTCTCTTCAAGAAGTTTAAGATTCTTTATTTGGCTATTTAAACCAATATTCCAACCGAACCATGATCCAAGATCGTTCTTTTCTGGAACAGTTTTAAGATTATACTTAAACAAGAAAGTAGGTGCATTTACACTCTCACCTTTAGAGTTTTTGACCATACGCTGTCGCATCTGACTAAGCCATTTACGTGACTTACTTAACTGTGTCGATGTCATAGCTACGACGGCTTGTGACCAAGTATCTTCTTGTTCATTAGTAACTAATACATAAAACTGAGCTGTTTCAGCAATGTAATTACCACTTTCTAAAACAAAAGCATTTTTCTCATTACGAGTGCATTTATTTAATATTTCACGATCAGTATGTACTTGAACTAAACCACCACCAGCATCACGTGGTTTCCATTCAATATACTTTTTCTGATAATAACAAGGAACAACAATAATCCCTACATCGCTTTTTACTAATTCAGAAGATACAGTATTATATATATCACCCTCTTCAGCACCTTGAATGTATTTACCCTCACTCTTTTTTATCTGAGGACTTCCTGCTTGCAGTATTTGTAGAAAAGGTATAGCGTAATCAGTAGACGCTGTATCTTCAAGACCTGTTCCTGCTTCTAATAAACTGTCATCTAAAACAGTTGGTATCGCAACATTTTGCTCTGTTGCACGAGCTACTTGTTTAGTTGTCATATAAATCTCCCTTATGACTATTTGGTTATTTTAGCTTTAAAACCACTGAAGATATTAAATAGATTTACAGGTATATCACTACCTTTCTCTACTTGCTCTCTTACAAATGCTTTTAAAGTTTGTGGATGAACAGCTTCTTTTAACTTATAATTAGTCCACCCCATTGCAGAGTATTGCTCCATCATTTTCTCCCAAGCTGTATCCTCGCGATTAAATTTAAAAGTCAATTCTCTCTTTATTAACCCACCATGACCATTTTCATCTAGCCATTGATGGGCATCTCTTTTTTTAGCTTCAGTAATATGAGCACCAACAAAAGGTTGTACAGTTACTTTTGCACCATCTTTTAATTTTAACTCAGATACTCCAGCTTCAGCCATTGCATCAGGAAGATCATGCTCCCTGATAGAGCTTAGTTTCTTTTGAGTCTCTGCTAATAGTTCATTAAGACGATCTACTTCTTTCTCTAGCTCAATTTGTTTTTTACACAAATCAGCTATACGATTTACTTCTTGATCTGTTGCTTCGACTTCTATGGTGTTTACTTCCTCACCACTGAGGATTTTGTCGAGATCATTCATAGTTCTCACTTTCTCCATAATTTCTGAGATCAATATTAATATCAAAATATTCAGCTTCTTGCCGATCCCACTTTAATAATTTATACCGACCTCTATTGTTTTCTGATGCAATACTTGTAGCTATACCTATTGCAGCAGGATCTCCGATAAGTAAAAGATAATCATCATCGGAAAAGTCTTTCAGTCCTTCTCTAAGTCTACGAACAGTAGGAGCAGAACTAAAAACAACTTGCCTATTGGGTGGTAACAATACTCTCACCTTTCCGTACTTTCTTGCAGGCACTAGGTTTTTATCACCAAAATCTTGTATAACGTAAACAAAGGACATAGAACCTCATCTTATAGTAATGTAAATACTCAATAAATAAAAAAGTTATGCTCTTAAACTAAAAGTAAGATCATAATCTCATAATCTCATCTAAACAGTGTTAAGTCTTTATTTATATTATAAAAACAAGGTATGACATTTATATTTGTCATATCATATCCTAAATGGTCGAGGGAAAAGTTTTTATATTTTATATATAAATATATGAGCATAAGATTCTTCTTTCTTTATTTAAATAATAGTATAAACTAATTTTTAATTAGAAAGTAATATTTTTTTATGAAGTTTAGATTTAAAACTGTGCCTTATAAGCATCAGCTGACAGCACTTGAGAAATCATGTGAAAAGGATGAATATGCTTTATTAATGGACATGGGAACTGGTAAGTCGAAAGTATTAATAGATACTATCGCTCATTTATATTCTAATGGTCGTATTACATCTGCTGTTATATTTGCACCTAAAGGTGTTTATAAAAACTGGGTAGACCAAGAAGTTCCTACACATATGCCAGATCATATAGATTATAAGATAGCATATTGGGCTTCTCCTCTTACTGCTAAATTAAAAAAGAAGATAAGTTCAATATGGCGTGATGACTTTGACTTACATATCTTAGTTGTTAATATTGAAGCTATATCTGGTGATAAAGCAATAAATGTAGTCGATAGGTTTATATCTAATCATTTTGGTAAAACACTTGTAGCCGTAGACGAATCAACAACTATAAAAAACCACAAAGCTAAACGAACTAAATCGGCTATAAAAATAGCGAAGAAAGCAAGATATAAACGAATACTTACAGGGTCACCAATAACTAAATCACCCTTAGATTTGTATTCTCAGTTTGCTTTTCTAAACGAACAACTGTTAGGTTTTCAATCGTATTATAGTTTTTGTACTCGATACGCTGATATGATAAAACGTAGTGCAGGATCGCACCACTATAATCAAATATTAAGTTATAGAAATTTAGATGAACTAACTAAATCTATACAGCCTTTTTCTTACCGTGTTAGAAAAGAAGATTGTTTAGACTTACCAGAGAAAAACTATATAAAGCGAACAATACAACTAACACCAGAACAAAAGACAGTTTACGATGATTTAAAGAAAACAGCTGTATCTATCTTAAACGAACAAGACCAAGTCACAGCTACAACTCAACTTACTTGTTTATTACGATTACATCAAGTTAGTTGTGGTTTTGTAAATACAGACGAAGGTGAAGTATTAGAATTAAAAAATTCAAGGTTAGAGGAGCTTGTTTCAATATTAGATGAAGTTGACGGTAAAGTCTTAATATGGGCTACATATAGACATGATATAAAAGCTATAGAAAATAAAATAAAAGTTTTGTATGGTGAAGATAGTGTCGTATCTTATTATGGAGATACTAAAGGTGAAGTTAGACAAGAGTTAGTAAATAAGTTTCAAAATGATCCAGAATGTAAATATTTTGTTGGTCATCCTAAAACTGGTGGTTATGGTTTGACGTTAGTTGCTGCAAATACAGTAATTTATTATAGTAATAATTATGATCTTGAGGTAAGACTACAATCAGAAGATAGAGCTCATCGTATAGGTCAGAAAAACACAGTAACTTATATAGACATCGTAACTGAGAAAACTATTGATGAACTCATCGTAAAAGCTCTAAGAAATAAAATAGACATAGCAACTCAAGTGTTAGGAGAAAATTTTAAAAAATGGTTGATTTAATAAAAGAATTTAAAGTTCTAAGAAGAGATCAAGGATTTAGTCAAAAACAACTCGCTAAAGGAACTGGTGTAAGTGAGATTACTGTTTATACATGGGAAGCTCATACTCGAGAACCTACAATAGCAAACTTTAATAAAGTTTTAAATAAAATGGGTTATCAATTAAAGATAGAGCCTATTGATCAGCAAACGAACGCATCCGTTCAGCAAGTCGTTTAGCTCTGTTTGGTACTTGAGTGTACCAACGTGAGTCAACCATCTGATTTGCTGCTTCAACCCAGTTACCATCAATTATAGCTTGTATTTTTTTGCGAAATTTGCTGTATCTTGGATAACCAAGATTGAACATCATGTTTGCACAAATTTGTTGTATCTCGTCAGGAAGGTGATCCCAGTCGTCATATACTTTTTTACAGTCCATAATAACAGTTTGAATATCTTGTTCAAATAGTTCTGTACATCTATCTTCAGATATTTTAGTACCAAGTGGTAAATCATATTCAGGTTCACTATCACGACATAAATGCCCTATACCTACTGTTTTTAAACCAAGATGGTCAAGATAAGACTCATACTTGACCCCCTCATCAATAATTAATTGATCTCTTAATTTTTCTAAATTCATTTACTTCCTCTTTTATTTATCATCTGTAATCCTTGTTTACCAAACCTATATCCGAATGAGCTACCTATAATAATATATAACATATTTGAAAACCAATTAGGTGTGTTTTGGTCAAGAAACACAAACCCTTCTTTTACATATGGCTGTGTCCATGGCAAGAAACAACATATTAATATAGCTCCAAATATAAGTGACCAAAACTCATCTTTCCAACTTTCACCCATTTGGTTTGTAAGAGCTTGTTCATTTAACATTGAACTTGTGGCTTCGGTCTCGTAAACTTTTGCTTCGGCTTTAGCTCTAGCTACTTTAACTTCTGTTTCAGCTCTTGCTTTATCTACACGTCCTTGTAACCATGTTCCTGCAAGAGAACTTATTGGACCAATAATACTACTTAACATTTCCACCTTCTCCTTGCTTGTCGTAAACGACTGTTTGGATTTTTTGCTGCTTTAGGAAACTTCTTCATTTGTCCTGCACTTCTTGCACAAAATGATTTACGACGCTTTGCAGCTTTACTTCCCTTTTTTACTTTGCCTGTAACGGCTGTCTTTAATTTGCTTCCAGGATTTTCTCGTCTATACCTAGCAACACCTGCTTTTGTCATACCAGCACCAGACTTGGTAGAACGAAAATATTTTTTAGTTTTAGGTGGTTGTTTGTCAGGTTTTCTTGGCACTTTCCTTACTCCTCTTTAATGCTTTTTTAGCTTTACTAAAAATGCTAACAACTTGATTTTTACCCATAACTTTTGCACGTTGCTCACCTACAGTAAGGATTTGAATTTTTCGAGCATACGGTTTTTTAATCTTCTTAACTTTCGCCACAGTCGCTCGAGCATCTGTTGGAGTTGCAAACTTAATTCTAACAGTATCTTTTGGATTCTCATCAGTATATAGTCTCCTCCCACTACCTTTAGGTTTCTTTCCTGTTCCAACCTTCGGATCTTTTTTCATTTCTTTTTCTTCTTAGATCCTCTGAGTTTTTTAAAATCAGCACCAGTAATTTTATTTCTTGGTGTTGCAACCCTTGCTAGTTTCTTTTGTTTAGGTGATAATTTTTTTACCATAGCTACCCCTTTTTCTTCTTTGGAAATCCTGCTCGCATTCTTTTATATGCTTTTTTAGTTATCGTTGTATTCTTTTTAGAACGAGATGTTCCAGACCTTTTTCTTCTATTTATATTTTCGTAAAGTGACATTATGTTTTCTTCTTTCCTAATAAATCTTTATCTGCTTTTCTCGCTCCACCTTTACCAGAAACGAAACTTTTTACACGACCCATAGCCCAAGCGTGTTGTGATGTTTTTGGTCTACTTCCTGAACTAAGATATGCAGCAAGTCCTCGTTTATATACTTTATCTAAAGTTGACTTAGAAAACTTTCCTGCTCCAGGAATCGAACCATATTTACCACCACTTTTCTTTTTAGTTGCTTTTGTTGCCATTAACTTTTACTCCTCTTATCACTAATCTTTTTTATCATTGCAGGTGTAAGTTTACCTTTCTTATATAATTTAGCTGTTCTTTTTATTTCAGCTTCTCTGGCTTTTGGATTTTTTGCTCCTCTAACATACTTTAGTGGAACACCCTTTTTTGTTTTAGGTACTTTAGGAAATTTTCTTTTCATCTTTTTTACTCTTTTTTCGGAACTGATTTAGGAACGCAATAAGCCTTAACCCAAATTTTGCTATCCCCTGCGAGGGAAGGATCATAGTTTTGCGATCTAATCTTCGCTGCAACTCTAAGACACGCATCCAAATCACTGAAGTAGACACTTTCTTGAACTGTTCCTGATAAAAATACAACTAATAACCATGTCATTTACCATTTTCTTTCGACCTTGTAAAAGCTGTCGTACCCATAAAGGTTGCGACTATACCCAAGTTTGCCACAACATATGTCGAAAGTAAAGCTGTAACCATCTCAACTCGTGTATCTGGTATTACAGGTGACATAACTAACACTATTAATATAATAGATGATATAGACGATACCCAACAAAGCATACGCTGTTGGTCTTGCATCTTATCAGAGTTCTCAAGACGTATCATATGTTCAGATCGTGCTAATTCTTTATCTGTAACAACACCATCACCATCTAAGTCAAACTGTTCGTATTGACTCCCTTTTTGTAATTTTTTGTTCATTTAAAACTATCCTTTATACTTTTAATTACATTTTTCAATGTAAATGGTTTTTCATTAGGTCGATACTTACACTGTATCTCTCGTGGACATTCACCTGCACCTATTGGTACATACTCGTTCCACTGTGTGTAATTTGCTCCAACATACACACAAATTCTTGTTTTATTTTCTAATAACTGTTTCGCTAAACGACAAGTCGTATGTTCTTTATCTCTAGCAAAAACTACTATAACTAAAAAAGAAGCAATGCAGAAAAATATAAGAAAATAATAAAGTATATTATATAACATCATCTTGACGTAACTGCTACAGACACAAACCAGATTCCCCAAAAGATACAGGCACAGCCTATAAACAAAGCGATACCCATGACGGTATAGTCACGAACCATGCGTTGATGTTCTTGTTTAGCGTATATTGCTTCCTGTCGTGCTTTCCTAATACGACCCTCTTCTCTCAAAAGGTTTTCCCATCCTGCTAAACCATAATGACCTATGATCCAATTTTTTAATTCTTCTCTTTGTTTTTGTATTTTTACTTTTGCAGAATAACTTTTCATAGCTACTTCTTCTACAGAGCCATTGAATAATCTATCGAATGTTGATGGGTTGCTAGAGCTTTTATTTATATTATCAATATCAGATACTGCACTCATCCACTTACCAACAGTATCTGACAGCTCTTCTATTTCACGACCTGTCTGTATTAGTTTTTTGATTTGCGAATACGCAGTTGTAGCTGTACTAATTGCTGTGCCGAGAGTAATCGGATCTATCATAATACCCTCTATAAATCATAGTCTAACTGCAGAGCTTTCTCTGTTAATAAATTTTTAAATATTACATCTGGACCAACTTCTTTTAATTTTTGTTGTTCTAGATCTGATTCTGTACGAGAAATAAGGTTAGCAACTTCTTGATCACTTGTAGCAAACATAACATCAGCCATGATTCTACCAAACTCTTGAGAAGTTATTTTTTCCATGTTAGTTAGTTTAGCTAATTTTATAGTTGCTGCAAGTTTATTTGGATCAGCTAAGAGTTTTGGTAAAACATCTTTACCTGCATTCTTTCTAAGAATATCAAAGGCTGTTACAAATCTTCCTGGACGAGTAAACACACCTAAGTAAGCACGAACGAAACCAATCAAAGGAGTTTGTCTATTAAACATACTTCTAGGTTTAGGTTCATTTAAAACAACATCAATAGCTTTGTTAAGAGCATTTACATTATTTACATAATCTCTTCCAAAGAGAGCTTTTAGTTGATCTTTATGATCATCAACATATTTTAACATAACTTTAGGATCATATGTCTGTATACCATTGATAGTTCTTAAATTTTGATCTTGTGCTGAAAACATATCTTTTAAAACAAAACCTTTATACGTTTCTTTTAAAGAAGGGTTATTGTCTAATATAGGTTTAATTTTGCTAAAATTAGTAATTCTGTCTTTTAAACCTACTTCCCATGTTGCATTAAATACATCGTCAGGATTTCTTATACTAGTTAAATTAAATTTTTCTTTTACTTCAGCAAGAGCTATTTTTTCATTTTCAATTATATCATTTAAAATTGATGCTGCTTTTCGAGATTCTGCTGTTGCTATTCCTGTTTGTAATAACTCTTCTGGAAAATAATTTTCCATAAGTTTTCCATATTTTTTCATAAATAAATCGTGTTGATTTTTATTTACTTGTGCTAGCACACCCATATTATCTCTTTTAAAAACTTTTTCACTATATTCTTGTAAAAGAAGATTTCTTAAATCGTACAAAATATCTGCATTTTCTGGAAGTTTTAAAATATTTCCTAGTGTTTTCGAATCAGCAAACTGTGGTTGTTTTAAAAGTTTTAGAATATTTTGAGGTTTATTAGAATCTAATATGTTTTTAATTGTTGATGTTTTTTTATTTAAGACACTTTGCATAAAATCGGTATATGTGTCATCCGCACTTAAAATTTGAGAAGTAATATCAATATCTTTATCTTTACTCAACTTTTTCATTATACGATTTCTTTCGCTTTCAAAAGCTGTTGTGATGTCATTTATTAACTTCGCATCTGCTGCTTCACCACCTTTAGATAAAGTAGAGTATGCTTTACGTTCTATTTTTCTTAATGTTAAAACTGTGTCGTTTAGTTCTTTAATAGACATATCTTTAACTTTAAATGCTGCACCTTTCGCAGCATCTGAGCCACCTATGACAGCGTTATCTAAAATACCTTTTAACAAACCTATTTCTGTACTTAATTCATTACTAAGTATGTTATTTTCTAAATTTTTTAATAAAGTTTTAACTTTCGAAATTGCAAAAGTTGGTTTAGCAACAGCGTCATCTAAGCTGACACCTGTAGCTTTAGACCAACTTTCAAAAAGCTCAGTGTAGTTATTTTTTAAATCGGTTAAACCATCATCAGCATATTTTTGAAAAACACTTTGTACATTATATGCAAAAGTATCAGGGTCTACATCATCTGTTATATTTAAAGCCTGTGTTATTTTATCATCAAGATCATTTTTTAACTGAAGAGCATTATCTGTGTGTCTTTTTGCTGCAACAGCTTTATCAATAGCTAAGTCATTTAAAATATTTTCACCTAACTTTTGAGCTTCTAAACCACCTAAATCTTTAACTTCAGCTTTTGAAAGTGAACTGCCTGACAAACTAGCTTCATCTACAGCTCTTTGTCCTGCAATAACTGATGCCATCTTAGGGTTTAATATTGATGCTGCTTCAAGATTATCAGGATTTTTTGCTGCTGCAGTTTCTAAAGCTGCAGTTTCACTAGCTAAATTTTGAAATCTTGCAGCATCAAGAGTAGAGGTGCTTGGATCACCTGCTGCTTTTTTTGCAGCAAATTCAGCAACTTGTGATACTGAAGGCTGAACTCCTGCTTGCGTAAGTATTTGAGCTTCATCGCTATCCATATACATTTTATGTGCTCTATTAAATGTATCTAAATCTAAATCTTCTAGTTTTGAAGGTAAGTTCGTTTGTCCAGTTATTTTAAGATATAATGGTCTTGCAATTTTATAAGCTAAAGCTCCACCAGCACCACCTGCTAAAGCCCATCCAGAATCAGACATCGCTTTTTGTATTATATCTTGATGTGTAATTTGTTCAGGAAGATCTCCATTTAGATAACCAGTAATTAAACGACCATATGTTGTTGCGAAAGCACCTGCTGCAGCAGTAAGTGCTGGTCCAAATGGTCCAGTAACAGGAGTGGTAGGTAGTCCTGCAATCCCACCAACTACTTCACCAGCAACAGTTACAGCTTCTCCACTAATATCTAAAAGATCACCTGTAAGTGCATCCATGCCACCAAAAGGATCAACCACAGTATATTGACCACCTCTTCTAGGATCACGGAACTCTAACCTTTGTGTTATTGGACCAGTTCTAAGACCGAAATCAAATTTATCTGTAATTAAACCTTCGTTTTTAAAATATTCTTTTAGTTTAGACTCTAACTGTGATCTATAAACTTTAGGGTTATCAAAATTATAAAACCCTGTATGTCTTCTAACTGAAAAAGGTGCTCCATCATTAGAAATATTATTAGCTTTTAAAATTTCTGCAAATGAAGGTGTTATACCTCTTTCAGCTATTTCGGCTTCTATTTCTTTTCCTGCTTGTCCAGCCATTTCTGGTGGCATTCCAGCACCTATATCTATAATGTTTGGATCAATCTGACCACCCTCTATTGGTGGCATACCAAGTGCTGAACGATACAAATCATTTGCAATAAGTTGGCTACCTCTTGCTTGACCTGCACTCATAGTAGGTTTTTGAAGAAGAGTAAGATTAGAGTTTTTACTTAAAAAAAGTTGATTTAAAGCATCGTCTAAAGGTATTATATCATCTGCCATTACTTACTCATTATTTAAAAACATCAGGAAATTTAGATTTTAAATCATTTACTAATCCTGCTGTTATGTTTCCACCTTTGCTTTGATAATCGCTTAATAAAGTTCTAAGAACATTTGTTGTAAGTGTTCCTTTGTTATTGTTTACATTAAGAGCGTTTATTAAATTAGTATAATCGTCTGGTTTATTAGGTTCAAAAACAGTGCTGCTTTCTTGTTCTACTTGTCTATTTGATCGTTCTAATATGTAGTCCATATTAAATTCTAAATCGCCAGTTTCTGGATTTACTTTAAGTTGGTTTTGCCAACGACTTTGTCCAGGAATATCAGCATATCGATTTGATTTTTTAAGCTCTCTTATAGGATCCCACCAATATTTTATTTCACCTTCATGGTTTTCACCGTTTTCTTTTATAAATGCGTTTCTTGATCCTTCCCAAAGGTTATTAGCTTTGTTACCTAATTCATCGTTTATAATTTTTACAGTTGTTGTAATACCAGAAACAATTTCTGCTTTATTAGTAAGAGCATAGCCTTCTACAACAGCTCGACCACCAATAGTAAAAAGAGCATAAGCAACATCTTTATCTGTTAGTTTTCCTGTTTCACGAGAAGATGCCATAGCAAAAGCAAGATCAGTAAGTAAGGATCTTAATTCTTGGTTTTGACCAACAGCTTTATCAAAATTTTGAAATATATCTCCTGATTTATATGTTTTCCCACCAATAGAAAAACTAGACGTACTATTATAAAGAGCAGAAAAATCAGATCCAGTAAGATCGTTTATATTTCCGTCATAGCCATTTGCTTTTAACGAAGTCATGCCAGAACCAATTTGATCTTTTAAACCTGAAAGTCTTTTTTGTAGTCCAACTACAAATCCTCCAGGAGCTTCATCATCCCCTAGACTTGCTAAATTTATTAAAACTCTTTCACTAAGAGAGACAACACGGCTAAACGCATTAATATTTGCATCAAGTTCTTTTTGTGCTTGCATTGAAGCATTTAAACTCATTACTTTTTCTATACCTTTAGCGTCACCTACAGCCATCATACCATCTGGACCAACAACAAACATTTGCTTCCCTTGTCTTGTTGTTTGTATTTGTATTGCTCCCAGTATGTCGTCTCTTTGTTTCGTAAGTTGTTGATACTCTAAAGAATTTTTACCGTTAGGTTGATCCTCTAAATCACTTATTCGTTTATTAGTATCTCTTAATTCATTATTTAACTTTACAATACTAGATGGTGCTTCTTTCGGTGGTATTACTAAATTCCCAGCAGATGTGTTTTCTGAAGTTAAAAACTTTTCTGTTCCTATACCGTCTCTTTTATCTCCATATATTGTTAGCTCATAAGGTTTAGTTCTCGTTGAATCAAACTCTATACCTTCAAAAGAATTAGGAAATAATCTTTTATATGTATTAAATTGTTCTTCACTTGAAATTTTTACAAGTTCTGAAGTTCTATATTTAGATACTTCCATTGAATCTAATACATTAGCAAAATCAGTATCTTCACTTAATTTTGAATAAACAACTCCTGCTAATTTATCTAACGGAGTTTCTGCTATAATTGCTGGCATTCCTGCTAATGCTTTGCCTGCTTTACCTCTTAATTCAGCAGGAAAAGAATTTACTATACTCATAAGTGCATTTGCTTTTTTCTCTGTAACTGCATCTTCATCTTTACCAATATCTCGTAAAACTTTTGCTATTTTAGCTTTATAGTTCATAATATTATTTTCGTTCGAGATATCAAGTTTCTTTAAATTTAATTTAATATTTTGTGCTTGCTTAGTGTCTTCTTTATAAACACCAAAAGCTAACTGAGACAACATTAAATCTTTTTGTGTTTTTGCTGCTCTTGATGCTTTAGCTGTTTTTTGTCCAACTTCTAAAGCTGTTCCTAAGTCACCACTTTTAATTAATTCTATACCAACATTAGTAGCAACATCAGCCCATACAGGAACTTCTTTTTTTCCTAGATTAGGAAAAAATTCTCGAACTCTTTCTTTAGCTTCTTCAGGTGAGTTAACTAATCCTTTTTCCATATCTTTATAAAGATCTACAAGTTCCTTATCTTTTTCTGTAACGCTTGTTACTGCACCTAATAAAGTTGCTAACTCTTGATTATTTGAGTGAAATGCTTGAAGTTCTGGAGCTACTTCTTCTGTATTATCAGTAGCAAGTGATTTAATTTTTTCAGACATTCCTTTTTCAGTTAAAGGAGAATCTAATAAACTTGTTAAACCCACCCCATCAATTTTGTTCTTTCTAAAAATATCTAAACCAATACTTTGTGCAGGTTGTTGTTGTTGATTATATTGAACATTCATAATACCAGAGTTTATGTTTGGCATACCTCGTTGTACTGCAGGTTGAAACATATTTCTATTCATAATAGCTTGTTGAAGATTCATGGGTATTGGTTGACGCATTATAATCCTTACGTTGGAAATGTTGGTGGCATAGATGAATATCCCATATTAGTAAACGCTGTAGGATTACCAAACGGTTGATAACCAAGTTGACCTGCAATACCTAATCCTGTTAACCCATAACCAAGAGCCGTTGCAAATGGGTTAGTCGTTGAAGGTGCAGTAGCTGAAGTAACGGTTTGACCAGAGCTAGGAACACCTCTAAGTAGATCACTGAAAAAACCAAGACGTTGATACGGTTCATACATTTGTTGTAATTGATTTGCACGAGTAGCATCTAGTTGACTTTGTTGCTGTCCTTGTAATAAACCACCAATACCTAACAAAGCATTGACATCTTGTGTTCCTAAAGCAGACTGTAAATTTGCAACATTCATTAAGTTTCCTGCTTGAGCTCCTGCAGTTTGTAGTCCTGTTTGTAATGCTCTATTAAATCCTTCGGAACGTAATTGAGCTCCAGTTCGAGCTTGTTGGTCTAATACGTTTCGACCTATCTCAGCTGAACCTATCGCTTGTCTACCACCACCAAAAGCACCTGCACCAACAGCTTGATCTTTTAATGCTTGTTGTTGCTGATCACCAAGTCTTCCTATATCTGCTTGTGTTTGCTGTATAACTTGTTCTGTAAAAGGATCAGAAAACTGAGCTTGCAAGGCTCTTATGTTTTCAGGAGTATATGCTTGTGCAGCTTGATTTAATAATGGTTGATAAGCACCTATACCTTGTGTAACTAACCCAGATGCAGCAAGTTGTTGAGGTGTTAGTCCTGCTATCTGTTGGTTAGGTAGAGTCATACCCTCTTGAGCCTGTTGATAACCAGACTCTAAAAGTTTACGAATATAATCCTCCATAAAAGGAGCTTGACGTTGTATACTTGTTTGTACTACATTTTGATCAACACTCATTACGCATACCTCGCATTTTGTTTAGCTCGCTGATCAAACATAGCCATAATACCATCCATTACTTTGGCACCTCTATCTGGATTATTACGACCTGTAGGATCAGCACCTTTTACAGCATTTGACTTCATAACGTATTCTGTATCGGATAATAACACATGATTAAGGTCATCAGTTGGACCACCTCTACCTCTAAAATATCCTTCAGGTCTTATAGCTCGACCACCTAAACTTAACTTTATAGCTTCAGGAAAAAGTTGTGCAAGACCTCTGTCAGAATAAATAGTTGGTACTTCAGAACTAAAATTCATACCCTGTAAATCAGCCATTGTTTGAGGTTGTATTAGTTCGTCTTGAGGAGGTTTTGCAAGTTGAGGAGGAAGTTCAGGGTTTAAACCTGCAGCAAGATCAGCATAATATTGATCAACAACACTCATATAATCATTCGGATCCATCGCTTCACCTTGTTCAGCAGTTTCACCTAATGCTCCTAACGCTTGATCAGTAAGTAAAGCTGTACCACCTGCTGCAAGAATATTAGCTAGAGGTTGATTTGCTATTGCTCCAGTTGCTGTACTTCCAACGGCTGAACCTAATGTTCCTGCTCCTATACCAGCACTTTGTAACCCACTACTTACTGCAGGAGTTAAATATTTACCACCCATAAAACTAAGTCCTGCATTTAACATCGCTTCTTCAGGACTTTTACCACCTGCAAGGCTTCCTAAACCTGAACCAATTGCTGCACCTGTTGGACCACCAACAGCAAAACCAACTACTGATCCAATGATTGGTGCTGCTTTTTTTAACATTTTACCTATCTTTTTAAAGAAAAACTCAGGTTGTCCAGTAACAGGGTTGATAGAATTTAGTTCGTTACCGATAACATAACGCTCTGGCTCTACACCCATTGCTCGCATTTGTTTAAATAAATCTTCTTTTAATGAAGGGTTTTCGTCAAATACCTCTTCAGGTATTACTGTTTCACCTTCAGCAGCATGAACAATATAACTATCTTCATAACGACCTAGACTTGCTAATCCGTTTGCTAATTTTTTAATTTCTTCTGCCATATTTGTACAATACCTCGTTTTTAATCATTTCGCAAATGTTAATTATAACTAATTTCCATGTAACTAACAATTATGTGTAACCGACCTCCTGTTGCTGCAGTTGCTTTTAATATTTCTGATTCAGCTAGAACTAAGGGTGCTGTCAGTAATTCTACTGTTCCATTTGCACTTACTGCTTTTACTTTAAATAAACTAAATACATCACTGCCAGAAGTTATTGTTACCGTTATAGTGTCAGCATTTCCACTGTCTTCTGAAACTAGTATTGATTTTATTACTGCTGTCGTTGCATTTGCAGGAGTTAATACAGCAGTAGGGTTTGTAGTAGTTAAATCAACTTTAGCGTTTTTATATAATATACTCATTGACCCATAAACCAGCTAATACTTTCTAGCTCCTCTTGTGATTCAGTTGTTTGTTGTTGGTTTATAAATACTTCTAATGCTCGAACTAAATCTTGTAAATACTCTCTAGTTATTTCTACAGGAGGATCTGGAAGTCTCGGTGGTGTTATACCTAAATTACCATAAACCATTAACGTCTCCCATCTGGACGAATGTTTACTCTAGGTGAACCAAGTTTCCATTTCATACCAAGAGCTGTAGATTCTACTCGCATAGCAAAAGACCTACCTCTCGCTCTTAAATCTATTTGATCAGTAAATACTTCCACTGGAGAAGATGCTGTTCTTGTTGTTGTTCCACTTGAAGTATTTTCGAAATCCTCTCCAGGAGAGTTTCTCGCTTTTAACGTAAATGTTGCAGCAGGTGAGCTTGTTGTTAAAGAACCATCAAAAGTTAAGTCAGGAACAACTTTCTGTACAAGAGTAAATTTATCTCCATCACCTATATCCATTGGTGCAGACTCTATAAACGATGTCATAGCAGAACCATCGTCATCATACCCATTTTCATGATTATATAAGTAAGAAGATGATGCAGCAATAGGAAAATTTCGTATACCTCTATCTGTCCAAGCTGTTCGAGATAAAGAACCAAAATACCAAACTTTTTCTAAATAGTTATAAATAACATATTTATCAACATCACCTGTTCCACCATTATTTAAAGAATTAGATTCTGATGGATAAAACCAAACTACCTCACTAAACTCTGAGTTTACTCCAGCAATAACTTTATCTCTTTGTTGTGAGTTAAAATCTAAAAATACTTTATCTTTTACAGTGCAGGGTAGAGTTTGTGTACCACCAGCATAAACATAAAAATTATCTTTACCCATCCAAAACACAAAATCTTCTGTTGAGACTGCAGCTTTAGGACTCATAATTGTAATATTCGATGCAATTTGTTGTATACCAAAAACAAATGTTCCTCCAATAAAACGCATAGAGTGTAGTGAGGTGTCTGTCCAAATAAGTATTTCTCTTTTAGTTTCTACAGCTTGTACAAACTCTGAACCAGATCCTAATCGTAAACTACCTGCAGTTGTTGCTGAACTAATTGTCCAATTACTAACAGACTCTTGATTAGACCAACGTATCATTAAAGGATCTTGAGTTGTAGTGCCATAAGTGTTAGTGCCGAAACAAATAACGTGTCTATCAATATCACTTACAAGAACTTGTTTAGCAACAGTCGGTGTATTTGCTGCACCTGCTAATGTGCTCAGTTCCACGGCTCGTGTAGATAAACCATTTGTTTTATCCCATAAATAAACTGCACCATCTCTAGGATTAATTAACAAATCTTCTCCAAAGTTGTCATGTGACCATGTTCTTATTTCACGAGTTGTACCAGTTACTGCTGCTATACCCCAACCAGTAAAGTCATCGTCAGATGATGCATTACCTACAGCTAATCGAACAATTGTGTTATCTGCATGAGTAGCAGCAGTTGTACCACTTGCACCTCTTGTTGATGGACCACCACCAGTTCCTAGTGTATTACTGCTAATTGTGCCTACTGTTATAAGTTCTTCTTCTATTAATATTGTATCACCAGCAGTAATTCCTGTAGCACTGTCAACATCTATTTCTGTTTCACTGTCATCTAATGCTTCTGCTAACTGTGTTGTCAAAGCACCTGCCGTTGTGCCACCAAATAGTCCAGCACCCCAACCTGTACCACCAACTTGTGAGTCAAGACCAACAGTTATTTGATACTCAGCATCTGTTGCACTGCCACCATTACCACTGTCAGAAGCATTAGCCGTAACACTTACTGTAATAACGTAAGTATTTGCATTAGTTACAGATACAATCTGATGTTCTGCATTAAGTATAGTCGCTGTAACATTGCCACCTAAACTCACAGCATTGCTGAAAGTAACAAAATCATTCTCTGCCGCACCATGATTAGTTTCTGTAACAGTTATATTTGCAGAGCCATTTGTAGCTGCAAATGTCGTAGAGTTTGTAGTTGATGAACGAATTGGTGTTACGTCATTAAATGTACCACCCTCTTCTATATAATATTTAAGATGTGTGCCAACACCAAGAAAGTTTGATCCATCAAGTGCTAACCAGTTATGTAAACGCCTTGCTGTACCTTCATAGGTATTGCTTGACATTTTCTCCCAACCACCAAACTTCTCTGGATAACCAAAACGGAAACGCACTTTATCACAATCAACCCAACCACCTTCATTACTGTATGCTGTTATTTCTTTGTTTATTCCTGGACGAAACTGTAGTTTGGTTAGTGGCATATTTAACTCTGTGTAAGCATATTGTTGTTTTCTGAAGAACTTGTACTATTAGGGTTTCTTTGATAATTGCAGTTTGCTCTTAGTTGTGTTGTCATATATGATCCTGCTGATCCTGCCGTAGTAGCCGCAGTCAATGTCATAGTTGTTCCAGATGATATTGTAGCTTCAAATAAACGAAAATGACCTAAACTAATACTTTGAGCACCACTTACTGTACTGCCACTAGAATTTTTTAAAGTAAGACCTGATCCAGTTAATGTAACACTACCACCATTTGTTTCATTACCAGTATGGTGTGCAGCTAATGTGTAAATACCTGTGTGAGATACTTGAAATGTTACAACAGTAGATGCTGCAAAACTACCACCTAGAAAAGCAGAAGCAGTAACTGTTAACAGTTGTCCATAATTAGGATAAGTACCACCAAAGGCTGCATAGTTTGAAATATAAAAACCTTTATTAGCTGTTGGTGTCGTGTCAGCCCAATAACCAGTTTGATGAGATTGTGAACTTAATGACACTGAAGATACAGATGGATTAACAAGTCTATACCCACCATAGAAATCTGTTAAACTTATAGAACCACTTGTCGGTATGTTTTGATTTGCTTCTGTATCTAAAGAAGGAACAACACCACCATTATCAAAAAGTGCTACAGGTGATGCAGAGCCACTAGCAGCAGATATTTGTGTAAAATTACTTGTTGCATAAGTTGCAGGATTAGGAACATTGCTCTCTCCCTTATGCAAATTAGTTAAGTTTATTGATCCACTCTGTCCGTAGAAATCACGAATATCTGTTAGGTTTATTGTACCACTAGTCGCTAGAGCCATGTTTATCTTTCTTTAGCTCATCAATTTGTTTTTGCTGTTCCTTAATTGCTTCAATTAAAACACCAACTATGTTTCCATAAGCAACAGACTTATATTCACCATCCGTTACAACTTCTGGTAAAACTTTTTCTATTTCTTGAGCAATTACACCAATACCTCTTTCAGCTTGTTTTGTGTAAGATACACCACGTATATTCATAACTTTGTCTAAAGCGTTGTCTATTGTTTGTATGTCAGACTTTAATCTTTCATCTGATGTTGCTGTAACTTCTGCACCTTGCACTGTGCCTGTAGCCGTGATGTTTCTAAAACCAGATGCGTCTTTGTTGCTATCAACGATTACTGCTTTTGATGCAGAAACAGTTCCTGCTGTTATACCATCAACTAAATTTAATTCTGCTGCTGTAGAAGTAACTCCATCTAAAATATTTAATTCAGCAGTAGTAACGGTTGCACCATCAAGTATTTCAAGTTCTGCTTCTGTAATAGTAGCACTACCTATAGTAAAACTTGTTGAAACGGTTAAGTCACCCTCATGTGTTAATCTCATCTTTTCTGTTGCAGCTTCAGAACTACCTAACTTGAACACCATATCTGTTTGATTATTATCTGCTGCAAAAGTATTATCTGCTTCAGCTACGATAGATGCTGCAACTGTTATAGCATCTGTGCCACTGCTTTCGTTTGGTGCTTGAAACTGTAACGCACCAAGTACACTACCATCAGTAACAGCTGTGGCTGATGTCTGCAATGTTAATAAAGCACCATCACCAGTTTTCATGGTTACATCTTCTGTAAATTCATCTGATCCAGTTTCTATCTGTGCAACTGCTGCACCAGACCCTGCACCATCTGCATATACAATAGCAGTCTTACCATTACCTACAGTAACAGTTGCACCACTGCCTTGTTTAATTATTATAGACTGACTGCCAGAGGTATTGTTAAACACAAAGTACAATTTGTCTTGATCATTAGGTGATATAGTAACAGTGTTTGTAGAACTTAATGTACCACCAAAAACTAATACTTTAAAATGACCATCGGACAACGCACCATCTGTTGTTGTTAGCGTATGTGTTGTACCAGATAAGGTAATCGAACCTACACCGTTTATAGCTCTGTCAAGAATATCAAAGTTTGTATTGGTTGTTGCACCCCAAGTACCTGCTTGTTCGCCTGTACCAATCTTTTCTATGCCGTTATTTGCTGTGTATGAACTTGCCATCTATAACTCCTAATTTATACTCACATCTGTCCAAGTGTCGCCTGTGTGAGTAATCTCTGTCCAATTATCACCTGTATGCGTGATCTCTGTCCATGTCACTGTAACACTTGGTGTAACTTCTGTAAATAGTAATTCGCCAGTAGCTGTTTGTGTTAAATTAAAATCTTGTGTTGATACACCAGTAAATATGCCAATGCCAGCCGTAGATTGTTCGGCTAAAAATTCTATATCTGTTTCAAGCTCTGTGCCTTTAACAAATCGTCCAGGAATATCATCTAAACCAAAGTTAAAACTCATACTTGTAACTGGTATATCTGGTACAGCAGAACCTTCTGCTGACTGTTCAAATATGCCAGAAATATCTGCAACACCTACTAATATACCTATACCAGCACTTGCTTTAGAAGCAATACCACTCATCTCTGCGTTAGCTTCGAGTATTTTACTTATACTGCTTATTGGTGTTTCAGAGAGGGCGACATGACCTAGCATTATTGTGTGACGCTTTCCTTCGTCTTAAATTCATCCTTGTCTTCTAAAGAGTTTATTAAAGCACTTGTGTAAGAGTTTTTAGCAACACGGATCGGATCAAGTTGAAATGCTAACTTCTCTTCTTCTGCTGTCAAAGCTCTTATTTGTTTTATTAAATACTTTTGTTGATCAGACATGGTATCAATATTGTGATCCTTGCCGTTTATATGTATTATGTTTTCTGTCATAGTTTATCCATCTCAGCTTTAATTTGTGTCCATGTAACACCAAAATCTTTTGGGTCTGTGCTTAATACTGCCTGTCCGTTGCTATCTTCAGACATAACTTTTTTAAAACTTGCATTAAACTCATCTTCATTTGTTGGTCTACCAATTAATTGCCATTCTCCAACTTTTAAATTCAATAGAGATTTTATTAATTTTTCTTGATGGGTCATGCAACAAGCTCCTGTAATATAATAGTACATTTATCATTTTGGTGCGAAGCTGTTGAAACAATATCAGAATTAAAAGCCTTGTGTTGTACTTTATATGTAAGTGATGAAGTAGAACTAGGACTATCTACATAGGCAAAATGTGCTGTAGTCCATAAGTCCGACCTAGTACCATTACCAGAGTGGTCGCCAAAAACTGACTCACCTAACTTTGTTGAATCTCTTAAAACTTTATACTCTACTTGTACGTCAGTATTATCGTGATGAGCGTTCATAGGTATGCATATAGTAACTATTATCTTATTAGATGTAGATGAGGGAGTTATATTTGCTGTTAGTCCTGTATCAACATAAGAAGTTGAAGAAGTTACATTATCATTTTCTAATTCTGCACTAACTGTTTGTATTATAGTTCCACTTGGAAAACCACCTGCTCCTATTTTTGTTATTGCCATCAGTCTGCATCCTCTATTGTAAGTTCACCTGCATCAACTTGTCGTTTGATTTCAACGTAGTCCATATTATCTTCATCTATTGGAACGTAGCACTCAACACCATCTATTGTTGCTTTTATTGAAGAATTTTTTTCTTCTAAATCCTTTATATACTTTACTTTAGTAACTTTCATTTTATTATAACTCCGACTCTGCTTTCCAAAAAGTAGTATCCCCATTAGTATTTATGTGGGTTGCTGTTCCTACTGTTCTACTAGACGTAGTTGCATATAACTCACAACTATTAGCAGTAATTTGAGAAGCATCAATATCAGAAATAGTTATATTTTCTGTTGCGTTATATACATTGTAGTCAGAAGTAGCACCTATGGTAACTGTTGGTGCAGCCCTCATAAGTTGCCACCATCTAAGATTTGCATAACAAGTAGTAGCAGTATGTTGATTTGCCACAATACCATATGTTCTAGCAGTTCCAGAAATTTGAAAATATCTTTGGCATCTAGCTAAACTATCTATATAAGTTTCATGTTTAAAAGGTGTAGCAACTTCACCCAATTCTAATTGCACACCTGTTAAATAAAAATTATTAGAAGTATTATCAAATACATTTACCTGACCTACAGCACGATTAGCTGCTGTAACACTTCCCCATGTAGTGCTTAACGTACCACTTGTAAAATTAGTTCCTGCACACAACCACCAAGTAATCTCTAATGATTGTAAATTATCATTGTTCCAAGTTCCAGTTGTATCAGCATCAAATGTTATTGTTTTAAACTCCCAAGTGTTAGCACTACTAATTGTGTATGTTTTTGATATTTGTCTTGAATTATCTGTATCGTACCATTCAACAATATGTGTTCCTGTTTTAGGTGAACTTACCCAAAATTGTAGTGTTCCTTTTTTCGCACTTGATGTTCCTTTTAAAAAATTTTGTAAATCTTGTCCTTCAAATCTTTGTTGTATAAACGCTACTTCATCTGCACCTATACTGCTGTCAGCAGTAGTAACATCTATTTTAAGAGACTTTGTAAATGCTGTTGCAGATGGAGCATTTGTATCTTGAGTTACTGTTACTGCACCATCAGAATAGTTGTACATTCTCCATCTATCTAAAGTTCTAGCTATACTATCTGATGCAACAGCCGTGCTACCTCTTTGATAAATTTGCATATCGCCATTATAAAAATAGTTACGATTAGCTAAACTACCTTCTTCAGATGCTGTAGCTAAATCTGCAAATGTTCTTGCTCTGCTCATTTACGCTTCCTCCAGTGCTTTCACTTTGGCTTCTAATGTTTCTATTTTTTCCATAGCCTTTTGCAATGCACCCATAATCATAGGAGTAAACTTTCCATAATCTAATTGTTGATAGTCTGGAACTTTTGCTGGATTGCCATCAGTATCTTTAGTGCCACCTTCAACATCCTCCTTCATTGCATCTTTAGGCAAATCACAAACATAATCCCACACATCCTTTGCTTCATGTGCTAAAAATCCATGTTGAGTAATGTCAGGTGTTGACTTAAAGTTATAAGTTTTAACTTTTAAAGATTTAACTTGAGAGTAAAGTTTATCTAAATCACTATCTAAAACATTCTCTTTAAGTCTATAGTCTGAAGAAGTGCCATAAGATATATTACTACCATTCCCAGTTATTTTTCCAATACTAGATGTACTTGACCCATTCCAATAAAAATCAAAATAACGATTATCAGAACCACCATCATCTAATTTAGCACAGTAAAACATTGACCAACCATCACTTCGTGGGTTACAAAAATGATTGGTAGTTTGGTCTAACAATGGTCCACCTTTTCTAAAATGAGCAAATCCTCCTTTTTTCTGTTCAGCATTAGAACTTGTTGTTGTTGCATAAAAACTGTCAGTAGCATATCCAAAAGTTATAGCAGCTCCAGCACTACCAGTATTTTGTGTCATAATCTCAATTAGACCATTATCATTAAATCTCATTCTTTCATAAGTATTAGTGTAGAATTTTAAATCATTAGCACCATTGTCATACTCAATCTTACCAGTATCTTCATCATCTTTATCGCCAAACATTATTCTACTTGTTCCTGCTGAACCTGATGTTATTGCGATATTGCAATTATCACCACTTGAAGCACTTGCCTGTACTGCTAAATGAGTTGCACCTGCATAAGTTGGTGTTCCCTCTGTAGAGTCCTCTACAATATGTACATTAACACTAGGTGTAGTAGTACCTATTCCAACTTTACCATCACCTTTTATTAACATTCTTGTGCCTGATGAACCACTGCTATTTCTTACTTGTATACCAAATTTATGTTCATTAGTGCTATTATCAACCAACTGACCATAAATGCCTGTACCAAAATTACTATTAGAACCAAGACAAAGCATTGAACCAGTGTTGTTTGTACTGCTTGTATTTTTAAGAATATGAACTGCACCTATATCTGATTCTACGTTTGTATTTGTGCTAGTCATTGTAACTGAAAGTTTGCCTTCTGATGATATACTCATTCTATCAGTGCCACCAGTTTTAAAATCTATTTGGTCATCTGTATCAGCAGTAATAGATGTATCACCATCAGCATCTAATATTAATTCAGTTCCGTTCATGTCTAATGTACTGTTAGCAGTTACAGCACCACTAAACGTACCACCACTTGTAGCACTTACCATGTCAGCGACAGTAAACACATCATAGACTATAACAGTCACTTCATCATTTGTATTGAGTGCTGACAGACCTGCTATTGTGTTAGCAGTGCTTGTGTTATAGTCTGTTGTTGGTTTTAGTAGAACACCATTGAGATACACATCAACGTATGCACCATCTGTAAATGTTAGAGTAGCACCATTGGCATCTGCTCCACTTACGGATGTGTCACGCATCTGCTCCACTTACGGATGTGTCACCACTTGAAGCTAGGTATATAAATCTATTTCTTACTCCAAATCCGTCTGTTGATCTTCCTATGTATGGCATTACTTACTCTCCAATGCTTCTATTCGTGCTATTAACTGCTGTATTACAGATATATACATGGCATCTTTTTTAAATAACTTACTTGCTTTTGCAATTCCATCTGCATCTAAAAATTCTTTATCTTTTTCTCTACCATCTTTATCTGTATGTTGTGTAGAATAAACAAACCTATTATCAACAGTTTCAAGTTCTTGTGCTATAAAGCCTATAACATTTTCTTCATTTTGATGTAGTTCTGGATTTTTCCAATTAAATTTTCTTGGTTTGTATTTTTTAAAATCATCAATACTATATGTAAAATCTACTATATCTTTTTTTAATCTTTCATCAGAAATCGAACCAATAGAGGTATCTGTTGCAGTAAGTGTTCCATCACTTGCTATTGAAAAATGTTTAGTAACATTTCCTGCTTCAGCTTTTGTATATAAATCAAGTGTTGCACCACTGTCATCACCTGCATTAGTATCTGAAGTTACAACAGTACCCCCAACAACTGCAACTGGTCTGCCATTTGTCGCACCACCATTAACAGCATTGTTATTATTTGTTAAAGTTAGTCCAGAAAGAAAACCAGTATTATTATCTCTTGCTCCTGCTGTAACAAAACCACCAGAATAAACTGCTCCATCAGTAGGTACATAACCTGAAGCAGTGTCTGATGTGCCTTCTGTCATGGTAGGTCTAAAATAATGCGACCCTGCAGCAGTTATGGTATACCTATCAGTGCCACCACCTTTTATATCTATTTGGTCATCAGTGTCTGCTGTAATAGAACTGTCAGCATCTGCATCTAATATCAACTCTGTGCCATTCATGTCAAGTGTGCTACCTGCTGTAACAGTTCCTGTAAACGTACCACTTGTAGCAGTTAAGTCCTGTGCAGCAGGATGTGTTGCTGTGCTTACTGGTGTGTTGTGGTGCATTACATAAATGTTATTCGTGCCACTTACAGGTGCACCAGTAAACGTCAATGTAGTACCACTGACTGCATAGGCTGTTGTTGGTATTTGTCTTACGTTCTCTACATAAACGGCTACACCATTTGTCGTTGCTGGTTTAGATAAAGTAAACGCAGTTGTGCTACCATTGCCACTAAACGTATCTTTAGTTACAGATGCAAAGTTTGCTGTAGGCGTATTTCCTAAATACGGCATTAAGTGATCTCCATAATAGATAAGCAAACATCCGTTGCACCACTTCCTGTAACTTTTAATAAGTCTGTTGTTTCCATAACAACTTTATTTCCTGCTAACATCTCCAATGACGATCCTGATGGAATTGGTGCATTTGTAATTAACTCTACATCTTGGTTGTTTTCGTCATTGTCACCTGCTCTACTACCTGTATTTGACGACAATGTAACTGTTACAGTAGTTTGACTTGTTGTTGTGTTACCTAACACAAGACCTAAGATAACTGTTGTTGTAGAACTTGCCACAGTGTAAATTATATCTTCCGATGTCACTCCTGCTTTAGTAACTACCTTAAATGTATTTGCCATATTTTATCCTAACGCTATTGCTAATGCTGTTGCTTCGTCAGCAATGACTGTGTTTAATGCAGTGCCATTTACAGTAATCGCATCTGCTTCAAGTGTGCCATCTATATCGGCATCACCACTAATATCAAGACTTGTTGCATCCACTTCACCAGCAACAGTTAATACTCCACTAGCGACTGTCATTAAATCTGTGTCGCCTGTATGTCCTATTGTTGATCCGTTAATAATTACGTTGTCAACTGTAAGTGTAGTAAGCGTTCCAACAGTGGTTACATCACTTGTATTACCAGTGGTTATTACAGTTCCAGTTGCATCTGGTAATGTAACTGTTCTATCAGCAGAAGGGGTTGCGGCAGCTAATGTTACATCGAAAGATGTTCCACCATGTTGAAAAAATTCAATACTACATTCATCGGCTAATGTAAGTTTATTTGGATCAAACGCATAAGATAACCCACCTGAGCCATCTTTTCGTAAACGAAATTCAATACGACCATCTTCAGAGCCATCTGTGGCATCCATAATACGACCATGAATATTTGCATATGTTTGTTCGTTTCCAGCAGAATCATCACCTTTAAAAACAATTGCACCAATAAAATCATTGTCGGCTGGACTTGCACTATCACGAACAATATTAAGTAATGGTCCTGCACCTGAACCATCACCAGTGCCTGTCATAGTTACATCACCAGATGTTGTAAAATTAGTTAAAGTTCCTACAGATGTGATGTTGGTTTGTGCGGCTGTTGTAAGAGTTACGTCAGCTATGTATGTTTTAACACGGCTCATGTCAGCACGTCTGTTTGTGCCACCTCCACCATCATCAACTATAATCTCATCTGAGTCTGCAAGAGCAGCACCTATATCTGTTCCACCATCAATATCTAATGCACTGATGGCAACTTTACCTGCTGTTGATATTGTATCAAGTTTAGTATCAGCAATAGCTGCACTCGATTTTATATCAGCATTAACAATGTTTGTTATTGTATTGTTGTCAGAATCTATACTTTTGTTTGTAACTGTAGCAGTTGACGTTGCTGACAATAATTTAGCATTACCACCAGAACTAGGTAGTGTTAAAGTATTTGATGCACTCTCTGAATGTGGTGCACCAATAAGAGTTTGTGCATGAGCATTTGAACTTTCACAATAGAACTTAATCTGTGATACAGCACCACCATCATTTTTGAGATCAATCAAACCACCTGCAATAAACAAATCATGTGGTATAGACACATGACCACTTGCATCTTCAAACACTGCTTTGTCAGCAGGGTAAGTACAGAATATTGTTCTTGTACCAGCACCCCAATCTACTTTGTTGTCTGAGTTAGAACTTTGTAATATTGTATCCCTAGAAAGAGTTGTACCACTTGAGGTGTAAGTTCCAATTCCAATTTCAAAGTCAGTATTGTCTGTACAACAATAATAAGTAGTATTAGAATTTCCAACGGAAGCAAATGATTCAAAACCAGTTACAGCACCAGCTAAGGTAAAAGTACCAGTGCCTGTTGTTGTACTTGTTTCTTTGACTCTGTCTCTTACAACTAAAGCCATTACTTCAACTCAATGCTCAAGTTTGTTGCGTTTATTCTAAATATATCATTTTGTGCCAAAGTTTTACTTGCATCTAATTCACCTACAAACAGTATGTTACCACTTGAACTTGCGTCTGCGATAATCACATGAGTTATTGTGACATTGCCACTGTCTGTCTTTGCAGGAAACTCAATCGCACTTGTGTTTTTTGCTGTCTGTGTATCCGTTGAATCAGCACCTATTGTTGTCCAACTAGCTGCTGCTACCTGTTGTCTAGCATATCC
>LULO01000061.1_pt1 | contig 65311 bp, 58 predicted proteins | sample 728121 | NCBI WGS metagenome assembly LULO01 (sample SAMN03860287, study PRJNA289734) | marine metagenome | biome: seawater column; feature: ocean; material: water; isolation source: Red Sea water column Station 149 - depth 50m | place: Saudi Arabia: Red Sea | collected 2011-10-15 | depth 50 m | reverse complement strand
GCCGCCGCCGGCTCGCTCGCCCGGGTCGCGCTGGCCGGCGGCGATCCGGCCGGCCTCGACCCCGCGGAGCCCGAGCTCCCGCTCGACGGACGCCCCGACCTGGCTGCTCTCGAGCGCGCCCTCGACCGCCGGCTCGGCGTCGTGCGTCAGCTGCGCGACCTGACCCGCGAGCAGGCGATCGCGGAGGAGTCGGCCACGCAGGCACTGTCGCGGTGCGAGGAGGCCGTGACCGAGGCCGGGTTCGCCGAGCTCGGCAGCGCACTCGCCGCCGCCCTGCCCGCCGCGGAGCAGGAGCGCCTCTCCACGGCCGTCGAGGCACACCGGGCCCGGCTGGCCGCCGTCACCGAGGTGCTCGCCGACGCCCCCGACCCGGGCGAGGAGCACGCCCTGCCCGACCTCGAGGTCCTGGCTGCCCGGCACGCAGCCGCCCATGCCGGGCTCGCCACGGCCCTGACCGGGGCAACCACGTCACGGGTGCGGGCCGAGCGCCTCGACGCCCTGGTCGTCGAGCTGACCGGCGCACTGGAGACGTGGGCACCGGTCCAGGAGCAGCTGCGCCTGGCCACCTCGGTCTCCGCCTTCGTCGACGGCCGGTCGGCCGACAACCCGCTGCAGATGCGGCTCTCGGCCTACGTCCTGGCCTGGCGCCTGTCGCAGGTCGTCGCCGCTGCCAACGAGCGCCTCGCACGGATGAGCGACCAGCGCTACTCCCTCGAGCACACCGGTCGCCGCGGCGCCGGCGAGACCCGGGGCGGCCTGAGCCTGCTGGTGCGCGACGACTGGTCCGGGGAGAGCCGCGACCCGGTCACGTTGTCCGGGGGCGAGACCTTCGTGGTGTCCCTCGCGCTGGCCCTCGGGCTCGCGGACGTGATCGCGCAGGAGGCCGGCGGCACCGAGCTGGACACGCTCTTCGTCGACGAGGGGTTCGGGTCCCTGGACCCCGACACCCTCGAGGACGTGATGGACACCCTCGACTCGCTGCGCGAGGGCGGGCGGGTCGTCGGCGTGGTCAGCCACGTCACCGAGATGCGCGACCGGATCCCCGTGCAGCTGCACGTCACCAAGGGCCGCAGCGGGTCGAGCGTCCGGCTCTCGCGCGGCGTGTAGGTTGCGGCCATGAGCCGACCCGAGGTCGATCCGACCTTCCTCGCGCTCCCCTTCCGCAGCCTCGGCGAGGTCGCCCTCGCCCGGGCCACGGAGCTGGGCGCCACCCATGCCGACTTCCGCTTCGAGCGCGTGCGCTACCAGCACCTGCGCGCCCGTGACGAGATCCTCCAGTCCGCCTCCGACGTCGAGGACCTCGGCTTCGCGGTCCGCGTCATCCACCGCGGCGCCTGGGGCTTCGCCTCCGGCGTCGTGCTCACCGTCGACGAGGCCCGCCGGGTCGCCGAGACGGCGGTCGCCGTGGCCGAGGTCGCCGCGACCATGACGACCACGCCGGTCGAGATCGCCCCCGAGCCCGTGCACGCCGACGTCACATGGGTCTCGGCGTACGACGTGAACCCGCTCGAGGTCGCGACCGCCGACAAGGCCGCGGTGCTGACCGACTGGACCCGACGGCTGCGCACCGGTGCGGCGGTCGACCACGCCACCGCCTTCGTGATGGCCGTCCAGGAGAACAAGTACTACGTCGACACCGCGGGCACCTCCACCACGCAGCAGCGCGTGCGGATGCAGCCGGGCTTCGAGGCGATGGGCACCGGCGCCGACACCTTCGACTCGATGGCCTCGATCGCCCCGCCGGTCGGCCGCGGCTGGGAGTACGTCGCCGGCAGCGTCGCCCAGGGCGCCTGGGACTGGGACGCCGAGATCGACGAGGTCCCCGAGCTGCTCGCCGAGAAGCTCAAGGCGCCCGGCGTCGAGCCCGGCTCCTACGACCTGGTCATCCACCCCTCCAACCTGTGGCTCACCATCCACGAGTCGATCGGGCACGCCACCGAGCTCGACCGCGCGCTCGGCTACGAGGCCAACTACGCCGGCACCTCCTTCGCGACCTACGACAAGCTCGGCTCGCTCCAGTACGGCAGCCCGGTCATGAACGTCACCGGCGACCGCACCATCGAGCACGGCCTGGCCACGGTGGGCTACGACGACGAGGGCGTGGAGACCCAGTCCTGGGACATCGTTCGCGACGGGGTCCTCGTCGGCTACCAGCTCGACCGTCCCATGGGCGCGATGAAGCCCGAGCTCGCCGGCCCCGACCACCCGCAGGGTCGGTCCAACGGCTGCGCCTACGCCGACTCGCCGGGCCACATCCCGATCCAGCGGATGGCCAACGTCTCGCTGCAGCCGGCGCCCGACGGCCCCAGCACCGAGGAGCTCATCGGCCGGGTCGAGCGTGGTCTCTACGTCGTGGGCGACAAGTCGTGGTCCATCGACATGCAGCGCTTCAACTTCCAGTTCACCGGCCAGCGGTTCTACGCCATCCGTGACGGCGAGCTGACCGGTCAGGTGCGCGACGTCGCCTACCAGGCGACGACCACCGACTTCTGGGGCTCGATGGAGGCCGTCGGCGGCCCCGAGACCTGGGTCCTCGGCGGTGCGTTCAACTGCGGCAAGGCGCAGCCCGGCCAGGTCGCGGCCGTCAGCCATGGCTGCCCCACCGCGCTCTTCCGCGGCGTCAACATCCTCAACACCACGCAGGAGGGCGGCCAGTGAGCACCCATCAGGTCACCCCGCAGAGCCTGGTCGAGCAGGGCCTGCACGCCAGCGTCTCCGACGACTGCATGGTCGTGGTGCGTGACTCGACCGGCGCCAACCTGCGCTGGGCCAACAACACGCTCACCACCAACGGCGTGATGCACGGCATGGACGTCTCGGTGGTCTCCTTCGTCCGCGGCACCGGAGGCGTGCAGGTCGGCACGGTCTCCGGCAGCGCCGCATCCCAGGCCCAGGTCACCGACCTCGTCCGCGCCGCCGACGAGGCCGCCCGTGCTGCCTCCCCCGCCGAGGACGCCGCCGAGCTGGTCCGCGACCGCGTGAGCCCGGACTGGGACGACCCGCCGGTCCCCACCGACATCCACGTCTACGACGTCTTCGCACCCGCGCTCGGTGAGGCCTTCGCTCGGTCATCGGCCGCCGACCGGGTGCTCTACGGCTTCGTCAGCCACGAGGTGACGACCACCTACCTCGGCTCCACGACCGGGCTGCGTCTGCGCCACGTCCAGCCGACCGGCCACTACGGCTGCACCGGCAAGGACGCCGCCCTGACCCAGTCGGCCTGGGTCGGCGGCGCCACCCGCGACTTCACCGACGTCGACGCGCTGGCCATGGAGGCCGAGCTCGAGCAGCGGCTCGCCTGGGGCGAGCGTCGCGTCGACCTGCCGGCCGGGCGCTACGACACGATCCTGCCGCCCAGCGCGGTGGCCGACCTGATGATCGACGCCTACTGGTACGCCGGCGCGCGCGCCGCCCACGAGGGCCAGTCGGTCTACTCCCGCCGCGGCGGCGGCACCCGCATCGGCGACCGCCTCGCCGCTCCGGGGGTGCGCCTGTTCTCCGACCCGGCCCACCCGGGCCTGGAGTGCTCGCCGTTCGCCGTCACCGGGTCCTCCGACGACGACCACTCGGTCTTCGACAACGGGCTCGCCCTGGGCAGCACCGACTGGATCCACGACGGAGAGCTCGCCTCGCTGGTGCAGACCCGGCAGACGGCCGCGATGACCGGCCGGCCCGTCACGCCGTACGTCGACAACCTGGTGCTCGAGATCGACGGCGGTTCCGGGGACGTGATGGACCTCGTCCGCGGCGCCGAGCGCGGGCTGCTGGTCACCTGCCTGTGGTACATCCGCGAGGTCGACCCGCAGTCGCTGCTGCTGACCGGCCTCACGCGCGACGGCGTCTACCTCGTCGAGGACGGGGAGATCGCCGGGTTGGTCAACAACTTCCGCTGGAACGAGAGCCCGGTCGACCTGCTGCGCCGCTTCACCCACGCCTCGGCGACGGTGCCCAGCTTCAGCCGGGAGTGGGGCGACGACTACTTCAGTCGCACCGCGACCCCGGCGATCCGGGTGCCGGACTTCAACATGTCCAGCGTCTCCCAGGCACGGTAGGCGAGCTCGACCTGCAGGGCCTCCTGCCGTGCGTGCAGGAGGCCGTAGGTGAACGTCGGCTCGCCCGCGGTGCCGGCGTCGTCGGCCAGCGCCAGCAGGTGCTCGCGAGCAACCACGGTGTCCTGGCGCTCACCGAGCACCTGGGTGGCCTCCTTGGCCCGCTCGGCCAGTTGCTTGGCCGGCTTGCCGAGACCAGGCCGCGCCACCTCCGCGGCGTACCGCAGGCGCTTGGCGGCCTTGCGCACCTCGTGCCAGGCGGCCTCCATCGCCTTCTCCGACGGCGCCTCCTCCAGCCGGAGGGGAGGCTCCTCCACCAGCGCACGGAGCTCCTCCAGCAGTGCGGCGTACCGCTCGCCGTCGAGCACCTGCACGGCCGCGGCGATCCCCGCCCGGGTCCGGTGCTCGTAGGTGGAGTCGATCCGCTCGCGGACCGGCCCGTGCACCAGCGCCGGGTCCTCCGCGTCGAGCGCGGTCATCAGCAGCTCCCGCGCGACCACGGCATCGCGGGTGTCGCTCAGCGCATGGCCCAGCCAGCGCAGCTCCTCGCGCACCGGCTCGGTCGCCTCCGTCTCGACCAGCGGCCGGTAGGCCGCCAGTGCGGCTCGCATCCGGCGGCAGGCGACGCGGGCCTGGTGGACCCCCCGGAGATCGCCGCGCCGGACGGCCACGTCCTGCGTGCGGAGGTCGTCGACCTGGTCGGCGAGGTACGCGATCAGGGGGTGCCGGGGTCGGGCGGGTTCGTGGAGCCGGTCACCGAGCACCGCCTCGATCTTGCGCTGGGTGCGCGCGGGGACCACGCCCTCCTCGGCCAGCTCGTCGGTGATCAGGTCCAGCAGGTCGACGTCGCCATCGACCAGCTCGACCTCCCACTCGCGCCAGCTCATGGTCGGGCCGTCGGGCAGCCGACCGGTCACCTCGTCGTCGCAGACCTCCGCGAGCACCGCACCGTCGTCGCCCAGCAGCGCGGTGGTGGTGCGACGCGTGCTGATCGTCGCGACCACGCCCAGGTCCTGACCACCGGTGTAGGCGCGCACCAGGTCCCGCAGGGCGTCCGGGGCCGGCTCCTCGGGCTCACCCAGCGGCTGGTGCACCTCGTCCCGTCCCGCGCCGACCGGCAGCTTCAGGTGCCAGCCCTCGTCGCCACCGCCGGAGCGTCGTCGCAGCGTGATGCCCGCACGGACCAGCGCCAGGTCGGCGGTGTCGAGGTAGGCCGCCTCGAGGTCGACGACGTCCGGAGGGCCGACCGAGGCCACGGCCCCCACCCCGGCGAGGTCGGGCATCGTCGTACGGCTGTCGACCGTGAAGGTGCGCTCGATCTCGTGGTGGTCGCTCACCCGCACATTCCTATCGCACCCGATGCAACCCGATCAGGCGGTGCGGCGTACTCCTGCTGACAACCACCACACAGGAGACGAACCACCATGCGAAGCACCACCGCTCTGGTCACCCTCGCGATCGCGACCGGCCTCCCCCTGGCCGCCGCCGCGGCTCCGGCCCACGCCGAGACCACCACCGAGCGCGAGAAGGGAGTGCTCGTCGAGTGCGCCGGCACGTGGCGGACCCGGCCGGTGACGGTGTCGGTCTACGAGCACCGCACCTACGGCAACGAGGTCCTGGTCGCGATCGGCGCCGAGGACCAGGAGGACTTCTGGATCTCCCAGCCCGACGGCCGCATCGTCCGACGGGGCGAGCTGCAGCAGGAAGGCACGCTCGGCGGCCGCAAGGTCGTCCTGGCCGGCACCGTCGTCCGCGACGGGGACCCGGTCGAGGTCCACGACGAGTTCGACGACGCCGGCCAGCACGTCGTGGTCGACGGCGTGCACAAGCCGCTCGCGGCGGACCTGGTCCTCACGTGGAGGAAGCGCAACGCCGTGCTCGACTGCAGCAACGCCTTCCGCTTCGACCTCACGGTGACCAAGACCGACATCGAGTGACGCCCGACGTCCGGTGACGACTCGGTGCTGCGTCAGCCCCTCACTCGGCGAACGCGTCGAGCGGCGGGCAGGCGCAGACCAGGTTGCGGTCGCCGTAGGCCTGGTCGATGCGGGCGACCGGCGGCCAGTACTTGTCGGGGTCGATGCCGGTCGGGAAGACCGCCAGTTCTCGGGAGTAGGGGCGGTCCCAGTCGCCCACCAGGGCGCGGGAGGTGTGGGGGGCCCGTCGCAGCGGCGAGTCCTCCGCAGTCCACTCCCCCGCGGCCACGCGGTCGATCTCGCCCTTGATCGCGATCATCGCGTCGCAGAACCGGTCGATCTCGCCGAGGTCCTCGGACTCGGTGGGCTCGACCATGAGCGTCCCGGCGACCGGGAACGACATCGTCGGGGCGTGGAAGCCGTAGTCGACCAGCCGCTTCGCGACGTCGTCGACGCTCACGCCGGTGTCCTTGGTGATCCCGCGGACGTCGATGATGCACTCGTGGGCGACGAGCCCGTTGTGCCCACGGTAGAGCACCGGGAAGTGCTCGTCGAGCCGCGCGGCGACGTAGTTGGCCGCGAGCACCGCGGTCGCCGTCGCCCTGGTGAGGCCCTCGGCGCCCATCATCCGCACGTAGGCCCACGAGATCGGCAGGATGCCCGCCGAGCCGTACGGCGCCGCCGAGATCGGGCCGATGCCGGTGCGACGCTCGGGGTCCGGGTGCATCCCGTGCGAGGGGAGGTACGGCGCCAGGTGGGCGCGCACGGCGACCGGGCCGACCCCCGGGCCACCGCCGCCGTGGGGGATGCAGAAGGTCTTGTGCAGGTTGAGGTGGGAGACGTCTCCCCCGAACTCGCCGGGCCGCGCGTAGCCCAGCAGCGCGTTGAGGTTGGCGCCGTCGACGTAGACCTGCCCGCCGTGGTCATGGACCACCTTGCACAGCTCGGTGATCCCCTCCTCGTAGGCGCCGTGCGTCGAGGGGTAGGTCACCATGATCGCCGCCAGGGTGTCGGCGTGCTTGTCGCACTGGGCCCGCAGGTCGTCGAGGTCGACCGACCCGTCGTCGGTGGACTTCACGACCACCACGCGCATGCCGGCCATCACCGCGGAGGCGGCGTTGGTGCCGTGGGCCGAGCTGGGGATCAGGCAGACGTCGCGCTGGGTGTCGCCGTTGCCGAGGTGGTAGCCGCGGATGGCGAGCAGCCCGGCGAGCTCGCCCTGGGAGCCGGCGTTGGGCTGGATCGAGACCCGGTCGTAGCCGGTGACCTCGGCCAGCCAGCCCTCGAGCGTGGACACCAGCTCGTGGTAACCCTCGGCGTCCTCGGCCGGCACGAACGGGTGCAGGTCGGCGAAGCCCGGCAGCGAGACCGGCTCCATCTCGGTGGTGGCGTTGAGCTTCATCGTGCACGAGCCCAGCGGGATCATGCCGCGGTCCAGCGCGTAGTCGCGGGCCGAGAGCCGGCGCAGGTAGCGCAGCATCGGGGTCTCGCTGCGGTGGGCGTGGAAGGTCTCGTGGGTGAGGTAGTCGGTGGTGCGCGAGAGCTCCTCGGGCAGCGCGGCCACCGGCTCGACCTCGGTGGGCGTGACCCCGAAGGCCGTGTGCAGCGCACGCAGGGTCGCGGGCGTGCTCACCTCGGAGAAGGACAGGCCGACGGTGTCGGCGTCCACCCGGAGCAGGTGCAGCCCCTCGGCGCGAGCGGCGGCCACGACCTCGTCCGCACGACCCGGCACCGCGACCCGGACGGTGTCGAAGAAGCGGGTCGTGAGGACCTCCAGGCCAGCCGCTGACAGGGACGCCGCGGCGCGCGCTGCGAGGTCGTGGGCACCCCGGGCGATGCCGCGCAGGCCCTCGGGACCGTGGTAGACGGCGTACATCCCGGCGACGACGGCCAGCAGCACCTGCGCGGTGCAGATGTTGGAGGTCGCCTTGTCGCGACGGATGTGCTGCTCGCGGGTCTGCAGCGCCAGGCGGTAGGCCGGCCGGCCCTCCGCGTCGACGGACACGCCCACCAGGCGACCGGGCAGGTGGCGCTCCAGGCCGGCCTTGACCGACATGAACCCGGCGTGCGGCCCGCCGTGGAAGAGCGGGACGCCGAAGCGCTGGGAGGAGCCGACCGCGACGTCGGCCCCGAGCTCGCCGGGAGACTCCAGCAGCGTCAGCGCGAGCAGGTCGCAGGCCACCACGGCCAGGCCACCGCGCTCGTGGGCGGCCTCGATGGCCGGACGCGGGTCGCGCACCTCACCCGAGGCGCCGGGGTACTGCACGAGCACGCCGCAGACCTGCTCGAGCTCGTCCGGCAGGCCCGCGGAGACGTCCGCGACGACCACGTCGATGCCCATGGCCTCCGCGCGGGTGCGCACGACCTCGATCGTCTGGGGCAGCGCGTCGGCGTCCACCACGAAGGGCCCGGACGCCTTGCGCTGGGCGCGACGCACCAGGGTCATCGCCTCCGCGGCGGCGGTGCCCTCGTCGAGGAGCGAGGCGTTCGCCGTGGGCAGTCCGGTCAGGTCGCCGATCACGGTCTGGAAGTTGATGAGGGCCTCGAGGCGCCCCTGGGAGATCTCCGGCTGGTACGGCGTGTAGGCGGTGTACCAGGAGGGGTCCTCGAGCACGTTGCGCCGGATCACCGGCGGCGTGGTGGTGCCGTGGTAGCCCAGCCCGATCATCGGCTCGGCGGGCCGGTTGCGCGCGGCGAGGTCGCGCAGCTCCTGCGCGACCTGGGTCTCCGTGGCCGCCTCCGGCAGCGAGAGCTCGGCCGCGGAGCGGATCCCGCCCGGGACGGCCGCGGCCATCAGCGCCTCGAGGGAGTCGAACCCGAGCCGGGCGAGCATCGCCTCGACGTCCTGGGGCCGCGGGCCGATGTGTCGGTCGGCGAAGATGGCGATGCCGGTCGGGCTGCTGTGGGGCTGGGAGGACATGCGGGTAGGGCTCCTGGGGCGTCGGGGTCCGGGCCCTCCCCCTCTGTCACGTCACCGGCGGGTGCCGGGGTGCTCCAGAGTCGCCTGGCCTGCGCGGTCCGGGTGCCTGAGAGGTTCCGGGGAGGAATTGCCCCTTCGGCGCCCCCCGCCTGAGACGAGGAGACTCTCCCGCGCGGGATGGTCAGCGGGAGCGAATCTACCAGTGCCGGCGCAGGGCCGGCGCCACCTCAGCCGGCGGAGCGGGCCGCGCGGCGCGCCGCGAGCTCGTCGCCGACCACCGGGGCCTCGGCGGCGGCCTCGTCGGCCGTGCGCTCGGAGGGCAGCTCGGCGAGCGTGCCCTCGATCTCGCGCCACACGCCACCGATGGCGATGCCGAAGACACCCTGCCCGCCCTGGAGCAGGTCGATGACCTCGTCGTTGGAGGTGCACTCGTAGACCGAGGCACCGTCGCTCATCAGCGTCACGCGGGTCAGGTCGTCGGTGCCGCGCTCGCGCAGGTGCGAGACCGCGGTGCGGATCTGCTGCAGCGAGATGCCGGCGTCGAGCAGCCGCTTGATGACCTTGAGGATGAGGATGTCGCGGAAGGAGTAGAGGCGCTGGGAGCCCGACCCCTTCGCACCCCGCACCGTCGGCTCGACCAGGCCGGTGCGGGCCCAGTAGTCGAGCTGGCGGTAGGTGATCCCGGCAGCGTTGCAGGCCGTGGGCCCGCGGTAGCCGAGGTCGCTGGGCAGGGGTGAGACGTCGTCGGTGAAGAGGAGTCCCTGCTCGTCGGCGGCCTCGGCCGCGCGTGCGGCGTCGACGCTCTCGCGCAGCTCCTGCTCGTGCTCGTTCACGCGGGTCCTCCGGTGTCTACTCCGTTCACCGTAACTCCGAGGGGGAAGACGTCGCAGGCGTTCCCGGGCGGGAGGACCACAACGGTGGAGTTACAACAGAGACGGCTCACCGTAAGCCCGGCCACCGACAGGGTCAAAGACTCTCGCGGCGTGTCGAACCCTCAACCTGAGAGTGAGACTTCGCGCCGAACCGGCGTATTGATACGCCGGCTCGGCGGGGCGCGTGGGTCGAACCGGCGTATTGATACGCCGGCTCGGCAGGATCAGGGCCTCAGTCGGAGGGGGCCTCGAAGTCCTCGGGGGTGACGTGGTCGAGGAACTCGCGGAACTTCTCGACCTCGTCCTCCTGCTCGGCGGGCACGGCCAGGCCGGCTTCGTCGAGGACGTCCTCGGAGCACACGATGCGCGAACCGGTGCGCAGGGCCAGGGCGATGGAGTCGGAGGGACGTGCGGAGACCTCGGTGCCCGAGGTCAGGACGAGCGTCGCGAAGAACACCCCGTCCTTGACGTCGGTGATGCGGACCTCCTCCAACGCGTTGCCGGTCGCCTCGAGCACGTCCTTGAGCAGGTCGTGGGTCAGCGGTCGCGGCGGGGTCACGCCCTGCTGGGCGAACGCGATGGCCGTGGCCTCGACCGCACCGATCCAGATCGGCAGGTAGCGGTCCCCCGCGACCTCGCGCAGCAGGACGATCGGCTGGTTCGAGGGCATCTCGACCCGGACTCCCATGACGTCCACCTCACGCATGTCTCCCACCCTACGCGCCGGTGGGGAGAGGCGGCGGGCAGGTCAGCGCGACAGGCCGGTCTTGACCAGGGTCGCGTGCAGACGCACCGACAGGGCCGCGATCTCGGAGGCGGCGTCGGCGGCACGGGCGCTGGCGGCGGCGTCGCGGCCGCGCTCCAGGGGAGCCACGACCTGCTGCACGAGCCCGACCTCGCGATCGGCCGCCGCCTTGAACGCGCGCAGGTGACGCGGCTCGATCCCGAAGTCAGCGAGCTCACGGGCGGTGCGGACGACGACGAGGGCGTCGGTGTCGTAGTGCCCGGTCCCGGGACGCGGCGACACCAGGCCGAACTGCTCGAGCTGCTCGAGCAGCTCCTCGGAGACCTCGGCCACCTTCAGCAGCTCCTTGCGTGAGAGTCGCAGGTCGTCACGTCGACGGAAGGACTCGGGACTCGGCATCCCGTCGGCCGCCAGCGCCACGGTCGGCACCGTGGGGACCACCGGCTCGATCGGCGGCGGCTCCATCCCGCGGTCGATGGCGTCGAGGTGCTCGCCGATGACCTTCAGCGGGAGGTAGTGGTCGCGCTGCATCCGCAGGACGTAGCGCAGGCGCGTCACGTCGTCGGCGGAGAACTTGCGGTAGCCCGCGGGGGTCCGCTCGGGCTTGATCAGGCCCTTGTCCTCCAGGAAGCGGATCTTGGGGATCGTGACCCCCGGGAAGTCGGGACGCAGCTGCTCGAGCACCTGCCCGATGTTCATCCGGGCCGAGCCGGAGGGACGTGCTCCCGAGGAGGCTCCCGAGGACGAGACGGAGCCGGTGGACACGACTCAGGCGCCCTCGTGGCCGGAGAAGAAGACCAGGCGGTACTTGCCGACCTGGACCTCGTCGCCGTCCTTGAGACGGACGGTGTCGATGCGGTCGCGGTTGACGTAGGTGCCGTTGAGGCTCCCCACGTCCGAGACCGTGAAGGTCGAGCCGTCCCGGTCGAAGACCGCGTGCCGGCGCGAGACGGTCACGTCGTCGAGGAAGATCTCGCTGTCGGGGTGACGACCGGCGGTGACCTTGTCGGTGTCGAGCAGGAAGCGGTTGCCCGAGCCCGGGCCACGCTGCACGACCAGGAGCGCGTGGCCCACCGGCAGGGCGTCCACGGCGGCGGCGTCGACCGGGTTGAGCTGGCGGTCCGAGGTCTCCACCCGCGAGTCGCCGGCGCCGATGGAGATGGTCGCGGTGGTCTCGCCGCGCGAGGGCTCCGCGGGGGCGTCCGGCGTCACCAGACGGGTCCCGCACTGCGAGCAGAAGCGGGCGTCGTCGGGGTTCTGCCGACCACAGGCGGTGCAGAACGGCATCGGGGTCTCCTCGGGTGGTGGACTCGCGTCGCTGACGCTCCCAACCCTCACCCCCGGGTGGAGGGTGATGGCGTGGGAGAACCTATCAGCCGTGCAGCGTGGTTCAACTCCGAACCGACGAGGTCCGGGAGGGGCCGTCGGGAGGGGCTGACCGGACCGGCTCAGCCCTCGAGCGAGGCCTCGTACGTCGCGGCGTCCATCAGGCCGTCGCCGACCTCGCCGGCCGGCTTGACCTCGAAGAGCCAGCCGCCGCCGTACGGGTCGTTGTTGACCAGCTCGGGGGTGGCGTCGAGCGCCTCGTTGCGGGCGACGACCTCGCCGGTGACCGGCGCGTAGACGTCGGAGACGGACTTGGTCGACTCCAGCTCACCGCAGGTGCTGCCGGCCTCGACGCTCTCGCCCACCTCGGGCAGGGAGACGTAGACGATGTCACCGAGGGCGTCCTGGGCGTAGTGGGTGATGCCGATGCGCACCGCGCCCTCGTGCTCGCCCGGGGTGCGGACCCACTCGTGCTCCGCGGTGTACTGCAGGTCGTCGGGGTACAAGGTGTCTCTCCTGGGGGTCGGGTGTCGGCAGGCTACTGCGCGTCCTGGGGCTGTGCGTACTCGGGCTCGACGGCGGGTCGGACCGACTCGATGTCCAGCGAGGCCAGGACCTCGACCTCGACCTCGGCCCCGTCCTCGGCCAGGTCCACGCGCGGGCCCTCGAGGATCGACATCGCCCCGGCGAGCGCGCTGGGGTCGCCGATCACGTCGACGACGTACGGCGAGCTGAGCAGCTGGCCGTCGACGACCAGCCCGCCCTCGGCGCTGGTGAACGAGCTCTGCGCGACCAGCCGCACCTGGCCGTTGAACTGCATCGCCTCGGCCGAGGCGATCCGCAGGCCCTGCACCATGTTGAGGATGGTGTCGGCGCGCACCCGTCCGGTCACCTCGGTGATGGTGATGCGGATGCCGGGACCGGTCACCGGCACCAGGCCCGCGAGGACGCTGAGGGTGTCGGCCTCGTTGGTCGCCTGCTGCAGGGCGACCCGCTCGGCGTCGGTGTCGGAGACCAGCTCGTCGCGGGCCTCCTCCAGCCGCGTGATCTCGGCGCGGGCGCGACGCGAGGCGCCGGCGAGGCCGGAGAGCACGTTGACGAGGTCCTGCTCGCGGTAGCCGGCGTAGGTGTCGTCGTCCTCGGCGGTCTGCACCTGGACGATCGCGGCGAAGGCGACCACGGCCAGCAGCACCGCGACCACGACCTGGCTGCGACCGGGGTGCAGGAGCGCTTGGCGCAGCCGCCGGCGGCCGGAGTCCTCGTCGGGACCCGACGGGACGGCGTGCATCTCCGGGGGCTGCTCGGCGGACTGCTGCGGGTCGGACATGGGCGCCGGGCTCACGCGTGGAACAGGTGCCGCCGGATGGCGGCCACGTTGGAGAAGATGCGGATGCCGAGCACGACGATGACGCCGGTCGAGAGCTGGCCTCCGACGCCGAGCTGGTCGCCGAGCCACACGATCGCCGCGGCGATGACGACGTTGGAGACGAAGGAGACGACGAAGACCTTGTCGTCGAAGATGCCGTCGAGGTAGGCACGCAGGCCGCCGAAGACGGCGTCGAGCGCGGCGACGACGGCGATCGGGAGGTAGGGCTCCAGGGAGAGCGGCACGTCGGGCTGGAGCACGAGACCGAGCACGATCCCGACCAGCAGGCCCAGGGCGGCGATCACGGGGTGCCCTCCTCGGGGTCTCGGGGTCCGTCGTCAGCGGGCAGCGGCTCGGCGTGGCGCAGCGTCCTGGGGGCGGCGGCCGGGAGGACGAGCTCCTCGACGTTGACCATCTCGAAGCCGAACCCGAACCGTGTCACCAGGTCCGCGACCCCGATGCCGCTGTCGCTGGCCAGCAGGTCTGCCTGGAGGGTACGCCGGTCCCCCACCGCGTTCACGACGTAGGGCGAGCGCAGCGGCTGGCTGTTGATGTTGACGACCGACCCGGAGTTCTCGATCGCACTGCGGACCGTGAGTCGCTGACCGTTGATGCTGATCGCCTCGGCCCCCGCCTGCCACAGCCCGTTGACGAGCAGCTGCAGGTCGGTGTCACGGATCAGCTCACCACCCGGCGGGGCGTCGCTCATGGTGATCCGCACCCCTTCGCCGCGCACGGCGATGAACCCGGTGCGGATCTGCAGCCGGCGCAGCCGGCTCTGCGCCGTCACCTGGTTGGCGGGCGTCGCGGGCAGCAGCTGCTCGGACTCCTCGACCTCCGAACGCAGCGCGAGGATGCGGTCCTGGAGCTGCTCGACGGTCTCGCGACGCTCCACCACGCGGGCCACGAGCACCGTCCGGCTCGACTGCGCCTCGTCGGCGCCCTGGGCGGTCTGCACGGCCGCGGTGGTCGCGAGCACGCCGAAGGCGGCGACGACGATGGCCGCGGTCCGGTGCGGCGTGCCACGGCCCGCCGTGCCGGCCGTCCCTGCCGACCGCGCGGGTCGGGGGCGGCGCTCGGTGGTGCGCAGCAGCTTGCGGACCTGCCAGGCGTAGAGCAGCCCGGCCCACCAGTAGAGCCCGACGCCCCAGAAGGCGAAGGCCCAGCCGAAGACCTGGGCGAGCTCGGCCACGGTGCCCTCACCGTCGCCGAGCAGCAGCAGCGGGAACGCGTAGAGCAGGTTGAAGGTGGCGGCCTTCCCGAGGAAGTGGACCGGGAGCGCGCTGTACCCACGGGTGCGCAGCAGCGGCACCAGCAGCCACATCAGTGCGTCGCGCAGCGGCAGCGACACCGCCAGCCACCACGGGATGACGTCACGCATGGCCAGGCCCACGACCACGGCCAGGATGTAGAGCCGGTCGGCGACCGGGTCGAGGACCTGCCCCAGGACGGAGGTCTGCCCGAGCCGTCGAGCCAGCCAGCCGTCGAGCCAGTCGGTGACCCCCGACAGGACCAGCAGCCCCAGCGCCCAGGCGTCGGCCTCGGGACCGAGCACCAGCCAGAGGAAGACCGGGACCCCGGCCAGCCGGATGGCGCTGAGCAGGTTGGGCAGGGTCCACACCCCTGCGTCCGTCCCCGCCGTCGCTCGCTCGGTCACCCGCAGGACCCTAGCCAATGACGGGGGGTACGACGTCGGACGGCTCGTCGTGGTGCGCCGCGTCGCGGATCTCGCCGACCAGCTCCTCGATGACGTCCTCGAGAGTGGCCAGCCCGACGGTGGTGCCGTCGGCGGTCACGACCCGCGCCATGTGCGCCCCCCGGCGCTGGAGCTGCTCCAGCACGTCGTGCAGCAGGTCGTCGGGGCCCACGGGGGCGAACGGGCGCACCCACTTGTCCTCGACCGGCCGGTTGCGGCGCTCCTCGTCGGGCTCGAGCACGTCCTTGATGTGCAGGTAGCCGACCAGCTCACCGTCCTCGCCGGCGACCGGGAAGCGGCTGTAGCCGGTGGCGGCGCACAGCGACTCGACGTCCGCGGCGCTGGACCCGCGCGAGACCGTGGTCAGCGACGACGGCTCGAGCAGGACGGCCGCGACGGTCTTCTCGGTGAAACCGAGGGCACCGGCCAACCGGTCGTACTCGTCGTCCTCGAGCAGGCCCTCGCCGCGCGACTCCTCCACGAGGGCCGCGACCTCCTCGCGCGTGAACGCCGAGGACAGCTCGTCCTTGGGCTCGACCTTGAGCAGGCGCAGGGTGCCGTTGGCGATGGCGTTGAGCGAGACGATGATCGGCCGCAGCACGGTCACGACGCCCAGCATCGGCGGGCCGAGGACGAGCGCGGCCCGGTCGGGGCCCGCGATCGCGATGTTCTTCGGCACCATCTCGCCGAGGACGACGTGCAGGCAGACCACGATCGCCAGGGCGACCACGAACGCCACGGGGTGGACCAGCGCCTCGGTGACCCCGGCCCGCTCGAAGAGCGGCTCGATCAGGTGGGCGACGGCCGGCTCGCCGACGGCACCGAGGCCGACCGAGCAGATGGTGATGCCCAGCTGGGCGCCGGCCATCATCAACGACACGTTCTCCATGGCCCGCAGGGTGCTCCGCGCCATCCTCGAGCCGGACTGCGCGAGCGGCTCGATCTGGGAGCGGCGGGCGGAGACCAGGGCGAACTCCGCGCCGACGAAGAACGCGTTGGCGGCCAGCAGCAGGACCGCGATGACCAGGGCGGTGGCGTCGCTCATGCCTCCTCACCTGCCGTCGGGGTGTCGAGCAGCCGCAGCGAGACGCGGTCGACCCGCAGGCCGTCCATGTGCTCCACGGCCAGCACCGCGAGCTGCTCGCGGGGCTCGTCGGGGTCGGTGCGGTCGGGCACGGGCACCTCCGCGATGTCGCCGGTCTCCGGCACCTTGCCGAGCGAGCGCATCACCAGGCCTCCGACGGTGTCGTAGGACTCGTCCTCGGGCAGCTCGATCCCGGTCAGGTCCTCGACCTCGTCGGGTCGCAGCATCCCGGAGAGCACCCAGCTGCCGTCGCGGCGCTGTCGGCCGCGGGAGCCGAGCCGGTCGTGCTCGTCGGAGATGTCACCGACGATCTCCTCGATGACGTCCTCGAGGGTGACGATGCCGGCGTGGCCGCCGTACTCGTCGAGGACCACGGCCATCTGGAACCCGTCCTCGCGCAGCAGCTGCAGCAGCGGGTCGAGGCGCAGGGAGTCCGGCACGACGATCGGCTTGGCCATCAGGTGCTTGACCTTGGTGGTCGAGCGCTCGTGGACCGGCAGCGCCACGGCGTGCTTGACGTGGACCGTGCCGGCGACGTTGTGCTCCTCGTCGAGCACGGGGAACCGCGAGTGCCCGCTGGAGCGGGTGAGGTCGATGATCGCCTGCGCACGGTCGTTGAGCTCCAGCGACAGCGTGCGCATCCGCGGGGTCATGATCTCGCCCGCCGTGCGGGTGCCGAACTCCACCGAGCGCTCCATCAGCTCGGCGGTGTCCGCGTCGAGGGTGCCCTCGTCGGCGGAGCGCGCGATCAGCGAGGCGAGCTCGGTCGAGCTGCGCGCGGAGCGCAGCTCCTCCTGGGGCTCGATCCCGAGCCGGCGTACGAGCGCGTTGGCGGCGCCGTTGAGGAACCGGATGGGGTAGGTGTTCACGGCGGTGAACAGCCGCATCGGGCGCTGGGTCGCGCGGGCGGTGGCCAGCGGCAGCGCGATCGCGAAGTTCTTGGGCACCAGCTCGCCGAAGAGCATGGTCAGGATCGTGCTGATGATCAGGCCCAGGGCCAGCGCGATCGGCGTCACCGCGCCGTCGGGCACCCCGGCGGCGCCGAGCGGGTCCTCGATGAGGGAGGAGATCGCGGGCTCGGCGAGGTAGCCGATGCCGAGGTTGGTCAGCGTGATGCCGACCTGGGCGCCGGAGAGCTGGGTCGACAGCGAGCGCAGGGCGCGCTGGACGCCGACGGCACCGGCGTCGCCCGCGGAGGCGAGCTGGTCGACCTTGTTGCGGTCGACGGTGACGAGCGCGAACTCGGCGGCGACGAAGATGCCGCAGGCCACGACGAGGAGCAGGGCTGCCAGCAGGAGCAGCAGGGCGGTCATCGGCGCTCTCCCCGGGACGGTCGCTCAGCGGCGACGGGCGGGAAGAGCGGGCGACTTTGGGAGCCGTCCATCAGCGGAGCTCAGGGTCCTTTGCGATCAAGGGCGGATGACCAGCGAAGTGTAGCGGGGCACCCCGGGCGACCCCTACCGCTCGCGGGCGTCCTCTGCCACGCTGCCGCGCATGCGTGTGATCCAGTGGGCGACCGGCGGCGTGGGACGAGCGGCGATCGAGGCGATCCTCAAGCACCCCGAGCTCGAGCTGGTCGGGTGCTGGGTGCACTCGGCGGCCAAGGACGGCGTCGACGTGGGGACGATCCTGGGCGGGGCGGAGATCGGCGTGGCCGCCAGCGCCGACCGCGACGCCGTGCTGGCGATGGACGCCGACGCCGTGGTCTACGCCCCGCTCGTGCCGGACGCGGAGGAGGTCGCGGCCATCCTGCGCTCGGGCAAGAACGTCGTGACGCCGGTGGGCTGGTTCTACCCCCACGAGCGGGACCGGGCCGTGGTGGAGGCGGCGGCGCTCGAGGCGGGGGTGTCCCTGCACGGCACGGGGCTGAACCCGGGCGGCATCACCGAGCTGCACCCGTTGGTGTTCTCGGCCCTGTCCTCGGCGGTGACGCACGTGCGCGGGGAGGAGTTCTCCGACATCCGCACCTATGACGCGCCCGACGTGGTGCGCCACATCATGATGTTCGACGGCACACCGGAGGAGGCGTCCGGCGGGCCGATGCTCGGCCTGCTCAGCGGCGGTTTCAAGCAGTCGGTGCGGATGTGCCTGGACGTGCTGGGCTTCTCGCCCGACGCCGAGATCCGCACCTCCCAGGAGGTGGCCGTGGCCACCGCGCCGATCGAGTCGCCCATCGGGGTGATCGAGCCGGGCCGCGTCGCCGGCCAGCGCTTCTGCTGGGAGGCCTGGGTCGGCGAGCAGTGCGTGGTGCGGGTGGCGGTCAACTGGTTGATGGGCGAGGAGCACCTCGACCCGCCGTGGACCTTCGGGCCCGAGGGCGAGCGCTTCGAGGTCGAGGTGCAGGGTGACCCGCCCGCCTTCGTCACGATCAAGGGCTGGCAGCCCGAGACCGTCGAGGAGGGGCTGCTGCGCAACCCCGGCATCGTGGCGACCGCGGTGCACTGCGTGAACTCGGTCCCCTACGTGGTGGCGGCCCCGCCCGGCGTGCAGACCTACCTCGACCTGCCGCTCGTGGCGGGGCGCGCCCATCCCGACCTGGCCTGAGCCAGGCCCGTGCTCACTCCTCGCCGAGGGTGATCCCGCACTCCTCCTCGGCGTGCTCGGAGATCGCCTCGGTGGCGTCGTTGAACTCCTCGCTGTCGAGCTCCTCGAGCGTGGTGCCGAGCTCCTGCAGCTTCTCGAGGTCGACGCCCTCGGGGATGTCGCCGGTCATGACATCGGACAGGTCGTCGAGCGCGAGGCCGGCGTCGGCGAAGGCGTCCTCGATCTCCTGCACGCCGTCCTGCAAGACGGCCCAGTCGTCCTCGACCTCCTTCGGGGCCTCGTCGGCCAGCTCGTCGAAGGCCTCGAAGGCGGTGCTGAAGGCGCCGGGGTCGCCCGCCTCCAGGGCGTCGATGTCGGACTTGGCGCCCTCGAGGGAGTCGCAGTAGGCCTCGGTGTCGCTGCCGCTGCACCCGGTGAGGGCGAGGGAGGCCGCGAGCGCACCGGCGCCGAGGAGGGCCGAGGGGCGGCGGAGGGTATGGGTCAGGCTCTTGAGTGTCTTCACCCGGGCCAGCATGCCGTGTCCGCCTCCTGAGCGGGAGTCCCCCCGCCGAAGCTGGACGAGACCTGCCCACCGTCCAGCACCTGGTACGGCGACAGTCCGGTGCTCGACCGGGCCCGCCACGCCTCCACGGGGACCGGCGCGGCGCCCGCCAGCAGCAGCACGTTGCCGGGGCGTCGGGCCCGCCTGGTCGCGGGCTCCAGCCCGGCCGCCAGGTGCGGCAGCACCGCCCGCAGCCCGGCCACGGTCGACCGGATGACGGGGAACGGCGCCCGGTCGACCACGTTGAGCAGGGCCACGCCGGTCGGTGCCAGCACCCGGGCCACCTCGGCCAGCGCGGGAGCGGTCAGGAGCTCGGGCGGCACCAGCCCGTCGTCGTACGCGTCGAGGACGAGGAGGTCCGCGCGGCCGTCCGGCAGGTCGACCAGGCCGGCGCGGCCGTCGACGGGTCGCACCTTGATCCCGCTGCGCGGTGGCAGCGGGAGGTCACGACGGACCAGCGCGGTCAGCTCCTCGTCGGGCTCGAGGACCGTCTGGCGTGACCCGGGACGCGTGGCGGCGAGGTAGCGGGGCAGGGTCATGCCGGCCCCGCCGACGTGGATCGCACGCATCGGGGCTCCGGGGTCCCCGAGCGCGTCGACGACGTCGCCCATCCGGCGTACGTAGTCGAAGGCCAGCCGGGTGGGGTCGGCGAGGTCGACGTGCGACTGGGGTCGACCGTCGACGAGGACGACGTGCCCACCGTCCATGAGCCGGACCTCACGCTCTGCCACGGGTCCAACCTCCCACGCGGATGCTCCGGACACGGCATGATGGGCAGGTCATGCCCTCCCCCGCCGACCCCTCGGTCACTCCCGCCACGTCGCCCGCCCCCTGGCAGGTCGAGCCACCGCGCCCGGCGGACCGCGGCCTGGTGGGTCGCCTGCTGGAGGACGTCGTGGCCGAGGACCCCTCGGTGGCCCCCGAGGTCGCCGCCGGGACCGTGCGTGCGGGTGCGTGGCTGCACCGCGAGCGGCCGGCCTGGTCCGGCGTGGTCCTCGACCCGGCCCAGCCCACCCGCACCGTCGTGGGGTACGCCGACGTGCTGGCCACCTCCGAGGGCGCACCCGAGTCCCGGCGCCGGCGCGATCGCGGCGGCCGGTGTGGCCGCGGTGCTGGCCGTCCAGGTGGCCGCCGGTCCGCTGGGCTCGGTACTGCCCTTCCTCTCGCCCCGCGACGCGGGTTCCTCGTCCTCGACGCCGCCGCCGGCACCCTCGTCGCCCACCTCGGCGCCGAGCCCGCAGCCGGTCGTGGCCGCCGGGGACCCGATCCCCCCGCAGCCGGGCAGCACGCCCTCGGGTGGGCCGGGACCGTCCGCCCCCGCTCCGACCGCCAGCGGCACCCCGACCCCGACGACACCTCCGACCCCGACGACACCGTCACGCAGCCCCGGGCTGGCCTCGCTCCTGCTGGACCCGGTCGTGGGGGGCCTGGTGGGCACCGTCGACGGCGTGACGGGCGACGCGCTGTCGCCGGTCACCGGTGTCCTGACCGGCACCACCGACGCCACGACCGACGTCCTCGACGACGTGCTCGACGGGGTGCTGGGCCTGCTCCCGGTGCCGGCGGCGGCGACGCAGCCGGCCCCGCGGCGCTGACGCGGACCGGGGTGGTCGGCCCCGCCTGGACCGGCTCCGTCAGGATGGGCCCATGAGCGCCTACTGGGTCAGCAGCTACCTCGAGATCACCGACGAGGCGAAGCTCCGCGCGTACGCCGAGCTCGCCGGTCCGGCCATCATCGGCGCCGGGGGCAGGTTCCTGGCGCGGGGCCTCCCGGCGGCGACGTACGAGGCAGGTCGCGAGGAGCGCTGCGTGGTCATCGAGTTCGACAGCGTCGAGGACGCCGTCGCCTGCCACGACTCCGCGGCTTATCAGGAGGCCTTGGCGGCGCTGGGCGACGGCGCGGCGCGCGACCTGCGGATCGTGCCGGGCGCCTGAGCCGGCGCTGAGACCCCCTCAGCCGCGGCGGGCACGCCGTCCCGCGAGCCCGCGCACCATCTCACCGCCGACGAAGCGCGCCGCGGCGACCGCCGCGTGCAGGCCCGGGTCGGGGTCCTTGCCGCGCCCCATCCGGGCGATCTGCGTCTCGTACCACTCCGACTCGCCGGCCAGCCCGGCCACCGTCGGCAGCGAGTAGCGCGGCAGCGGGTGCCCGTCGCCGCCGGCCAGCAGCCGGGCGGTGAGGTCGGGCTCGATGGCCAGGGGGCGGCCGAGGCCGATCAGGTCCACGCCGCCGTCGTCGAGCAGCTGCTCCATCGTGGCGCGGGTGCGGATGCCGCCGGTGAGCATCACCGGCACCCGACCGGCTGTCTCGCGCACCCGGCGGGCGAAGCCGGCGAAGTAGGCCTCCTTGTGGCTGGTGGTCCCGCGCTGCTCGGCGAGCTCGTCGACCTCGCCGAAGAGGGCGGGGTTCTCGTAGGTGCCACCGGAGATCTCGACGAGGTCGACGCCCTCCTCCACCAGCATCCGCACGACCTGCTCGGCGTCGTCCTCGGTGAAGCCGCCGTGGCGGAAGTCCGAGGAGTTCAGCTTCACCGCGACGGTGAACCCGTCGCCGGTGCTCGCCCGCACCGAGCGCACCGCCTCGACGAGCGCCCGGGACCGACCCTCGAGGTCGCCGCCCCAGCGGTCGCTGCGGCGGTTGACGTACGGCGACAGGAACTGCGCCAGCAGGTAGCCGTGCGCTGCGTGGACCTGCACCCCCTCGAAGCCGGCCTCCTCGCAGCGCCGGGCCGAGGCGCCGAAGCCGGCGACGATGGCCTCGGTCTCGCCGTCCTCGAGCGCACGCGGCTTGGCGAAGAGCCCGGCCATCCGCACCGCACCCGCGTCGGCGCTGGGCGCCACCGGGCGCCCGGTGATGAAGCGGTTGGTCTGGCGACCGGGGTGGCTCAGCTGGGCGATCAGCGGGCTCTCCCCCGACGCCTGCCTGACCCGGGCCAGCCGCGCCACGTCGAGCCGCTCGTCGGCCACGACGTTGCGGCTGCGCTCGAGGTAGCGCCGGTCGACCATCAGGTTGCCCGTGACCAGCAGTCCCCCGGCCGCGCCGGCTGCCCACCGGCGGTAGACCGCCTCCAGCGCCGGGGTCGCCTGGTGCTCGGAGTCAGCGAGGTTCTCGGTCATCGGCGCCTTGGCGATGCGGTGCGGCAGTGTGAGTCCGGAGGGCAGGGTCAGCGGGTCACTGAGTCGGGGCACGGGCGGCACCGTAGTGGAGGCACGCCGCTCGCCCCGGTCGTTCTCAGCCCGCGGGGGTCAGCGGCATCCGGTCGAGCACGCGGCCGGCCGCCACCCCTGCCGTCGCGTACCCGATCCCCCGGTGGCCATCCCCACCTGCGGGTGAAGGCGGAGAGCCCACCGCCCGCCTAGCGTGGACCGGCCATGTCGCTCTCCCTCTCCCCCGCCCATCTCACCCGCTACCGACAGATCGCCGGCCTGCTCGTGCGGCACGGCCGTGGGGACCTGGTCCGCTCCTCGGGCCTGTCGGAGGTCCTGGAGGACGAGCCCGCCTCCGATCGCGTCGAGGCCGACGCCGAGCGCCTGGCCGCCGACCTGGAGGCGATGGGCCCGACGTTCGTGAAGCTCGGCCAGCTGATGTCCTCGCGGGTCGACCTCATCTCGCCGGCCTACGTCGAGGCGCTCTCCCGGCTGCAGGACGACGTCGAGCCGTTCGGCCTCGAGCAGGTCGAGGACATCGTGAGCAGCGAGCTCCAGGTGAGGCTGAGGTCGGTGTACGCCGAGTTCGACCCGGTCCCCATGGCAGCGGCCTCGATCGGGCAGGTCCACCGCGCACGCTTGCGTGACGGGCGAGAGGTCGTGGTCAAGGTGCAGCGGCCCGGTGTCCGGGAGCGGATCCGCGACGACATGGAGGTCCTCGCCGACCTGGCCGGGCTGCTGGACCGACACACCGACGCCGGCCGGCGCTTCGGGTTCGCCGACCTGCTCGAGGAGTTCCGCAAGGTGCTCGTCGACGAGCTGGACTACCGGCGCGAGGCGGACAACCTCGCCAGGGTGCGTGAGCTCGTCGCGGGCCGAGACCTGCTCGTCGTGCCCGCCCCGGTGCCCGAGCTCACGACGGGTCGCGTGCTCACCATGGAGTACGTCGAGGGGCGCAAGATCACCGACATCGGTCCTCTCGGGCGGATGGACCTCGATGGCGCGGCGCTGGCCGACGAGCTCTTCGCCGCCTACCTCGACCAGGTCCTGGACAAAGGCGTCTTCCACGCCGACCCGCACCCCGGCAACGTGCTGGTGACGCCGGACGGACGCCTGGTGCTGCTCGACATCGGCATGATCGCCCGGATCGCGCCGTCCGTGCGCGACCACCTGGTGAAGCTGCTCCTGGCGCTCGCCGACGCTCGTCCCGAGGAGGTCACCCGGATCGCGATCCGGCTCGGTCAGCCGCTGCCGGACTTCGACGAACGGGCGCTGGGGCGTGCCGTCGCCGAGCTCGTGGGGCGCGCCGCCGACGCGAGCCTGGGCGAGCTGGAGATCGGCTCGCTCGTGCTCCAGCTCACCGTCCGTGCCGGGGAGGCCGGCCTGCGGATGGAGCCCGAGCTCTCCCTGCTCGGCAAGGCACTGCTCAACCTCGACCAGGTGGCGACCGCCCTCGATCCCCGGTTCGAGCCGCGCGAGGCCCTGCAGCGGCACGTCACCAGGATCATGCAGTCCTCGATGCGCACGACGCCCGCCGCGATGATGGCCACGCTCCTGGAGACCAAGGAGTTCGTCGAGGAGCTCCCCGGCCGGGTCAACCGGGCCTTCGACGCCCTGGGGCGCGGGCACTTCGAGCTGCGCGTCGACGCCATCGACGAGGACGAGTTCCTGCGGGGCCTGCACAAGCTCGCGAACGTCCTCGCCGCCGCGGTGGTCCTGGCCTCGATGATCCTGGCCGCCGCGATCCTGGCCGCCAGCAGCGACGACGAGGGGTCGCTGACCAGCCGGATGGCACTGGCGGTGTTCGTGCTGGCCGTGCTGGGCTCGGTGGGCATGCTGGTGCGCATCGCGCTGCAGACCCGACGGGCCAACCTCGGACGCCGCCGAGGACCGGGGACCTCGTGAGCGGGCCCCGATGAGCGAGCCCCCATGAGCGAGCCCGAGCGCACCCCCGACGGCCGCTACGTCGTCATCGACGGCCGCCGGTGGCGGGCCACCGACCCCGCGATCCCCGAGGAGCGCCGCGCCGAGCTGACCCGCCTCCTGATGGCGTGGCGGCGGGAGGTCGGTCGCACCAAGGACACCGACGAGGAGGCCGCCTCCCGCGCGGGCGTCCAGGCAGCCAAGGTCGCACTCGGCGAGCGCGGCACGCCGTGGTGGGAGCAGAGCGACGCCGAGCGCGAGGAGCGGTGGTCGGCCGGCGTACCCCTTCCGGGGGCGGGTCGGGGCGACTCCGGGGCAGGATGAGCAGGTGCCACGAGTCTCGAGAGTCAGCGTCCTGCAGGTCGGCCGGGTCCGTGTGCGGCCCGACAACGTCGCCGGCACCTGGCGACCGATGCTCTGGTGGACGGCCTTCTCCCGCTCGTGGACGCCGTGGCTGCCGGTCAACGTCGTGGTCGTCGAGCACGACGAGGGCGTGCTGCTGGTCGACACGGGGCAGAGCCCGGCGTCACTGGAGCCGGGCTACCACCCGGGCGGCGTGCTCGGATGGGCGTACCGCCGCCAGGCAGACTTCGACGTCGACGCAGCAGACCACCTGCCGGCACGGTTGGGCGGGATCGGTCGGTCGGTCAGCGACGTCGACACGGTCGTCCTCACCCACCTGCACCAGGACCATGCGGGCAACATCGGTCTGCTCCCCCACGCCCGGGTGCTCGTGTCGGCCGACGAGCTCGCGCTGCTGGAGGAGAAGCAGCCCGCAGCCCACGGCGTGATGCCCGAGCACGTGGCACCTCCGTCGGTCACGTTCACCCCGGTGGTCCCGGCACCGCTGCCAGCGCCGCTGGGCCCGTTCACCACCGGCACCGACCTGTACGACGACGGCACGCTCGTCCTGCTGCCCCCCCCCCGGGCACTCGCGCGGCTCGCAGAGCCTGCTGGTGCGCCGGCCCGATGCCGTCCCGCTGCTCGTGGTCGGCGACCTGACCTACGACCCCGCGCTCCTCGCCGACGAGCGGGTCCCCGGCACCGGCGCCACCGCGCAGCAGCGGGCCTCCACGCGGGCCGTCAACGAGCTGCTGGCCGCCGAGCCGGGGCTGCGGGTCGTCGCCGCGCACGACCCCGGAGCGGCGGCGCTCGTCGCGGGGGCGGGCTCATGATCCGCTACCCGGCGCCGCTGCGTCCCGGCGACACGATCGCCGTGACGTCGCCGTCAGCCGGCGTCGAGGGCTCGGCCGCCGCCCGGATCGACTTCTGCGTGCAGTGGCTGCGGTCCGAGGGGTTCGAGGTCGTCGTCGGCGACTGCATGGACGGCTCGGGCATCACGTCCGCGTCCGCCGAGCGCCGCGCGGCCGAGCTCACCGAGATGTTCTGCGATCCCGCGGTCCGGTGCGTGCTGCCTCCGTGGGGCGGTGAGACCGCGGTCGACCTCGTCGACCGGCTGGACTGGGACGCGCTGGCGGCCGCAGAGCCGACCTGGCTGGTCGGGTACTCCGACATCTCGACCCTGCTGCTGCCGATCACGACCCGCCTGGGCTGGGCGACGATCCACGGCGACAACCTGGCCGACACCCCCTACCAGCCGCCGGCGGGGCTGCTGCCGTGGACGGCGCTCGCGGAGGGTCCGGGGCCGCACGTCCAGCGCGACTCCGGTGTCGTCGCGGACTGGGAACCCCGGCAGGGCGACCCCCGGGCGACCGAGTGGCGCGAGGTGACCGGCGGCCGGTGGCGGCTGCACGGTGCCGAGTCGCTGGTGGCCGGCGGGCGGCTCATCGGTGGGTGCATCGAGACCCTCGTCAACCTGGCGGGCACGCCGTACGGCGACGTCGCCGCGTTCGGTGAGGCCCACGCGGACGAGGGCCTGATCGTCTACGTCGAGGCCGCCGAGGACGGTGCCGCGACGATATGCCGCCACCTGCACGGGTTGCGGTTGGCCGGCTGGTTCGAGCACGCCTCGGCGATCCTCGTCGGCCGCACCAACGCGCCCGACCATCCACGGATGACCCAGGAGCAGGCGGTGCTCGACGCCCTCGGCCGCTTGGGCGTCTCCCTCGTCCTGGACGTCGAGATCGGGCACGTCCCGCCGCACCTGCCCCTGGTCAACGGAGCGCTCACCACCATCACCGTGGACGGCGACGTGCACGAGCTCGTGCAGGAGCTGCGCTGACCCGCAGCCGCGCCACCCGCCGGGGCCGATCCTCGCCGCCTGAGGGCCGATCAGAAGCCGGCGTTCTCGAGGAACGCCACCCACTGGTCGGTGCGGTCGTCGTCGGTCTCCGGGGCCGGGTCCACGACCAGGTCGTCGTCGACCTCGAAGCGCTGCAGGACGGTGATGACCCACTCGGTGTCCGAGGCGAGGTCCTCGACCTGGGCCAGCTCCTCGTCGCTCGGCCGCGGGTCGAACATCTCGGGTCGGTCGAAGATCGACACGTAGATCTCGGACAGGTCCGCCGTGTACTCCACCGAGGACACCTGCTCGTCCTCGTCCAGCCCGATGGTGACCTCGGCGAGAGTGGCCTCGTAGAAGTCGACGTAGAGGTCGGTGAGGTCGTCGACGTCGACGCCCAGGTTGAGTGCCAGCCCGGCGGCGACGCTGCGGGAGGACTGCTCGACGTCGGCGCCCATGGCCGCCATCACCTCGGCGTACGGCGCGGTGCCGGTGACGGTGTCGCCGTCGCGCTCGACGTCCTTGAGCACTTCGGGGAGGTCCTCGGAGAGCTGCCGCAGGTCGGTGACGCCCTGCCCGAGCATCAGCTCCACGATCGAGGAGTCGTCCTCAGGGACCACGGCGAGGTCGAAGTAGGAGATGCCGGGCTCGAAGGGGCCGAGGTCGGCCTCGGGGTTGGCCTCCTTCAGCGCGGCGTAGTCACGGGAGTCGACGGTGATCCGCTCGGGCCCGACCCACATCTCGAACCCGACGTCGGCACCGCCGCCGGTCATCGGGCCCAGGATCGCGGACAGGTCCATCGTCATGTGGCTCAGCTCGGGGCTGACCTCGGCCGTGAGCGTCGGGCTGTCCTCGTCGATCTCGGTCTCGGTGTCGACGCCCATCAGCGAGGACGACAGGTCCTGCGCGGTGAAGGACGTGATCCGGTAGCTCGTCGCCTCGCTCGCCTCGGCGAAGGCGTCGTCGAGGACGAACGTCTGCGTCTCCTCGTCGGTGGTGCCACCGCAACCGGTGGCGAGGGCGCAGGTCAGGAGCAGGCCGGCCGCGAGGCGACCCCGAGATGTCGTCATGCCGGCAAGGCTATGCGGACACGTCCTCCCGCGCCTCGCTGCGTCCACAGGCACGGCGGCAGCGCGAGCCGACGGGTCGATTGGAGGTCCTGTCCGGCACCGGGTGCCGTCTACGACCTCCACGACCGGCGTCCATCGAACGTCCGGGATTGTGAGCGGCTCTCCGATGCAGATGGCTTCCCGGCCGCATGCCGTTGGACACGTGTGGCACGCGACTGGGACAGAAACAGCGCCTGACCCGCGTTTCCGCAGGTCAGGCGCTGTTCTCGTTCGGTCGGGCTGACAGGATTTGAACCTGCGACCCCTTGTCTTGAGCCGAGCACCGGACTTCCTTTGCAATAGTTGGCAAACTCGGCTCTGACCTGCGGCGATACGCCCGTTTGGGCCTACTGGCTCATCAACGTTCGTCATCGTTCCGCTGTGAAAACCGTGAGTAAAGCGAGAGCGGTTCAGATTCGTTGAGCTCGGCACACTCCTGCCACCGTCAGTATTGGCGCGCTGGCCCTCACTGCAAGAGGGAGCCCTGCCCTCTAACGGGAAGAGGATTGTGCGGGAGGCACAACGGGGTCGCGTCACTCCACGGATCGCATCCGAGAAGGCGGACCGCTCCCCCACTCGCGCGCACCAGTCCCAGCAGGATCCGGATGGTCGTGGACTTGCCGGCGCCGTTCGGCCCGAGGAAGCCATGGGTCTCCCCCGGAGTCACCGTGAGATCCAGCCCGTCGAGCGCTCGGACCCGCCCGAACGTCTTGGCCAGGCCCTCGATCGCGATGGCTGGGGTCGTCACGACACGACCGTAGGCCCGACCGGACACCACGACATGGGGCGAAGGTCCCGGATGCTCGGGGCGTCGTACGGGCCGCCCCGTCAGGCGTCGGCGCTGGTGGCAGCGGCCGCCGTGACCGACGGGGACCGTCCCTCGCCGGGCCGCTCGCCCTCGTCGCTCCACCGCCAGTCACGCACGAGCGGCAGGTCATCGCCGTGGTCGCGGGTCCACTGCCGCGCCTCGCGGCGCAGGTCGACCATCTCCTGACGCAACGACGCGGCGCGCGTGCCCAGGCCGGGCGTGCGGTCGACGACGTCGATGACCAGGTGAAAGCGGTCCATGTCGTTCATCATCACCATGTCGAAGGGCGTGGTGGTCGTGCCCTCCTCCTTGTAGCCGCGCACGTGGAGGTGCTCGTTGTTCGCCCTCCGATAGGTCAGCCGGTGGATGAGCCAGGGGTAGCCGTGGTAGGCGAAGACCACGGGCACGTCGGTGCCGAAGAGGCTGTCGTACTCACGCTGGCTCATGCCGTGCGGGTGCTCGCCCTCGTCCTGCAGGCGCATCAGGTCGACGACGTTGACGAACCGGATCCGCAGGTCGGGAAGCCGTTCGCGCAGGATCTTGGTGGCGGCGAGCGCCTCGAGGGTCGGCACGTCACCGGCCGAGGCGATGACCACGTCGGGCCGGCCCTCGTCGTTGGAGGCCCACTCCCAGATGCCGGCGCCGCGGGCGCAGTGCAGGTCGGCCTGGTGGGCGTCGAGCCAGTCGTACGACGGCTGCTTGCCCGCGACGACGACGTTGACGTACTGCCGGCTGGCCAGGCAGTGCTGCATGGTCGACAGCAGGGTGTTGGCGTCCGGCGGCAGGTAGACGCGCACGACCTCGGCCCGCTTGTTCACGACGTGGTCGATGAACCCGGGGTCCTGGTGGGAGAAGCCGTTGTGGTCCTGGCGCCACACGTGCGAGCTCAGCAGGTAGTTGAGGCTCGGCACCCGGGCCCGCCACGGGATCTCCCGGGTCGTCTTCAGCCACTTGGCGTGCTGGTTGAACATCGAGTCGACCAGGTGGATGAACGCCTCGTAGCAGCTGAACAGCCCGTGCCGACCGGTGAGCGTGTAGCCCTCGACCCAGCCCTGGCAGGTGTGCTCGGAGAGGATCTCGACGACCCGCCCGGAGCGGGCGAGGTGCTCGTCCACGTCGAGGATCTCGCCGGCGAAGACCTTGTCGGTCACCTCGTAGACCGGGCTGAGCCGGTTGGAGGCGGTCTCGTCGGGACCGAAGATGCGGAAGTTGTCGGGGTTGTCGCGCACGACGTCGACGAGGTACTCCCCCAGCACCTTCGTGGGCTCGTGGATGGTCGCGCCCGGCGCGGGTACGTCGACCGCGCGGGTCCGGAAGTCGGGCAGCCGCAGCGGACGGGTGAGCAGCCCGCCGTTGGCGTGCGGGTTGGCGCTCATCCGGCGGGTGCCCTCGGGCGCGAGGGCGCGGAGGTCGGGTCGCAGCACGCCCGCCTCGTCGAAGAGCTCCTCGGCGCGGTAGGACCGCAGCCACTCCTCGAGCTGGGCGCGGTGCGCGTCGTTGTCGCGGGTCTCCGAGAGCGGGACCTGGTGGGCGCGCCAGGTGCCCTCGACCGGCAGGCCGTCGACGACCTTGGGCCCGGTCCAGCCCTTGGGGGTGACCAACAGGATCATCGGACTCGGCCGCCGCTCCAGGTCGCCGTCCTCGCGGGCCGCGCGGCGGGTATCGGTGATCGTGTCGTGCGCGGTGTCGAGCGCCGCGGCGAGCTGGCGGTGTACGTCGGCCGGGTCGTCGCCCTCGACGGTCAGCACCTCGTGGCCGTAGCCCTCGAGCAGCTTGACCAACTCCGCGCGCGGGATTCGCGCCGGCACGGTCGGGTTGGCGATCTTGTAGCCGTTGAGGTGCAGGATCGGGAGCACCGCCCCGTCGCGGACCGGGTCGACGAACTTGTTGGAGTGCCAGGACGCGGCCAGTGGCCCGGTCTCGAACTCGCCGTCGCCGACCACGGCGGCGACCAGCAGGTCGGGGTTGTCCATCGCGGCGCCGTACGCGTGGGAGAGGACGTAGCCGAGCTCGCCGCCCTCGTGGATCGACCCGGGCGTCTCCGGCGCGACGTGGCTGGGGATGCCGCCCGGGAAGGAGAACTGGCGGAAGAGCTCCCGCATGCCGTCGCGGTCGGGGCCGACGCGCGGGTAGAGCTCGGAGTAGGTGCCCTCCAGCCAGGCGTTCGCGACCGCGGCCGGTCCGCCGTGGCCGGGACCGGCGAGGAAGATCGCGTCGACGTCGCGCTCACGGATCAGCCGGTTCAGGTGGGTGTAGACGAGGTTGAGGCCGGGGCTGGTGCCCCAGTGGCCCAGTAGTCGCGGCTTCACGTCGTCCCGCGCCAGCGGGCGGTCGAGCAGCGGGTTGTCGAGCAGGTAGATCTGGCCCACCGACAGGTAGTTGGCGGCCCGCCACCAGGCGTCCAACCGGGCCAGCTCGGCATCGTCCAGCGTCACGTGGTCTCCTCGAGAAGTCGTCCGTCGGATCCCCCCGCGACCCATGCTGCCGCGTCGCGTGGCCCCACGACAGGGGCCGAAGGTCACCCGTCGAGCAGGGCCTGCGCCTCCCGCGCGATCTGCCACTCCTCGTCGGTGGGGACGACGAGGACCGCGACCTCGCCGTCGGCGGGCGAGATCCGCCGGGCCTCGCGGGACGGGGCGTCGTTCGCCGCCGCATCGACCGCGATCCCGAGCCGCTCCAGCCCGGCCAGCGCGGCCGCCCGCAGGACGGCGGAGTTCTCGCCGACCCCGCCGGTGAACGCGATCGCGTCGACCCGTCCGAGGACGGCGTAGTAGGCGCCGACGTACTTGCGCAGCCGGTGGCAGCAAACCGCGAAGGCCAGCTGGGCCGCCGGGTCACCCGCCGCCATCCGGGCCTCGAGCTCGCGGAAGTCGCCCTGCCCGGTCAGGCCCTTGAGACCGGAGTCGCGGTTGAGGTGGCCGTCGATCTCCTCCAGCGACCAGCCCAGCTGCCGGTGCAGGTGAGCGTGCAGGGACGGGTCGACATCACCCGAGCGGGTGCCCATGACCAGACCCTCCAGCGGGGTCACGCCCATCGAGGTCTCGACCGAGGCTCCCCCGGCGACGGCGGTGGCCGAGGCGCCGTTGCCGAGGTGCAGCACGATCGTGTTGACCTCGCCCACCGGTCGGCCGAGCAACTGCGCGGCCCGCTCGCTGACGAAGCGGTGCGAGGTGCCGTGGAATCCGTAGCGTCGGATCCCGTGCTCCTCGCGCCAGGCGATCGGCACGGCGTAGGTGTAGGCGTGCTCCGGGATCGTTTGGTGGAAGGCGGTGTCGAACACCGCGACGTGCCGGACCTCGGGGAAGAGCCGGCGCGCGACCCGGAGGCCGGCGAGGTTGGCGGGGTTGTGGAGCGGGGCGAGCGGCACCAGCTCCTCGACCGCCGCGATCAGGGCGTCGTCGACCAGCGCGGGCGCGGAGAAGCGATCACCGCCGTGCACGACGCGATGGCCGACCGCACGCACCGACGACGTCGTCAGGGCCGGACCGTGCTCGTCGAAGGCAGCCAGGGCGGCACTCAGCGCCGCCTCGTGCGACGGGAGGTCGAGCTCGCTGCGGTGCCGCTCACCCGCGGCGTCGGTGTGGGTGAGGACACCGACACCGGACCGGTCGCCGATCCGCTCCGCCAGGCCGGCCGCGGCGGTCTCGCCGGACCCGGGGTCGAGCAGGCGGTACTTCAGCGAGGACGAGCCGGTATTGAGGACCAGGACGTGGGAGGTCACTGCGCGACCCCACCCCGCTGAGCCTGCACGGCTGTGATCGCGATGGTGTTGACGATGTCGCGGACGGTCGCCCCCCGCGAGAGGTCGTTGACCGGCTTGCGCAGCCCCTGCAGGACCGGGCCGATGGCGACGGCATCGGCCGAGCGCTGCACGGCCTTGTAGGTGTTGTTCCCGGTGTTGAGGTCGGGGAAGACGAAGACGGTCGCGCGACCGGCCACCGGCGATCCGGGCAGCTTGGTCGCCGCGACCGCGGGGTCGATCGCGGCGTCGTACTGGATGGGGCCTTCGACGAGGAGCTCGGGCGCCCGGGTGCGGACCAGCTCCGTGGCCACCGAGACCTTCTCGACGTCGCTGCCCGACCCGGAGGCACCGGTGGAGTACGACAGCATCGCAACCCGCGGCTCGATCCCGAACGCCGAGGCGGTCGCCGCCGAGGAGATCGCGATGTCCGCGAGCTGCTCGGGGTCAGGGTCGGGGTTGACCGCGCAGTCGCCGTAGACGAGGACCTGGTGCTCCAGGCACATGAAGAAGACCGAGGAGACCACCGAGACTCCCGGCACGGTGCGGACCACCTGGAGCGCGGGGCGGATGGTGTGCGCGGTGGTGTGGACCGCGCCGGACACCATGCCGTCGGCGAGGCCGAGCTCGACCATGAGGGTGCCGAAGTACGACACGTCCTGGACCGTCGTCCGCGCCTCCTCCGCCGTCATCCCCTTGTGGCGGCGCCGCTCGAGGAGCTCGGCCGCGAGCCGTTCGGTCAGGTCGGAGGCGGACGGGTCGACGATCCGGGCCCCGGTGACGTCGGCGCCCGCGCTCGCGGCGGCCGCGCTGATCCGGACCGGGTCGCCGAGCAGGGTCAGGTCGGCGATGCCGCGCCGCAGGACCAGGTCGGCCGCCTGCAGGATCCGCGGCTCCTCCCCCTCGGGCAGCACGATGTGGCGGCGGTCGCGGACCGCGTCGTCGGTCAGCTGGTGCTCGAACATCAGCGGCGTGACCGCGGTGCTGCGGGCGACGTCGAGCCGGTCGAGGAGCGTGTCGGCGTCGACGTACTGGGCGAAGAGCGCGAGCGCCACGGCGATCTTGCGGGGCGAGGCGGAGGTGAGGCGGCCCCGGACGGCGGTGAGCGCGGTCGAGGTCTCGTGCGTGCCGAGGTCGGTCGCGACGATCGGCAGCGTCGCGCCCGAGCCCTCGAGCAGCCGCACCACCTGGCGCGGCAGGGCGATGCCACCGTTGAGCACGATGCCGGCCACCTGCGGGAAGCCCGCCGACAGGTGGGCCATCAGCACGCCGAGGACCACCTCGGGCCGGTCCCCCGGGGTCACCACGACCGCACCCTCGGTGAGCCGGTCGAGGACGTTCGGCATCGTCATCCCGGCGACCACGACGCCCAGCACCTCACGGTCCATCAGCGCCGGGTCGCCGGCCACCAGCGTGCCGGCGCAGGCGGGGACCAGGTCGGCCATCGACGGCGCCGACAGCAGCGGCTCGTCCGGCAGCGCGTAGACCAGCGGGGCGTCCGGGCCCTCCAGCCCCGCGGCCAGACCCGCGGCCAGGACGACGGGGTCGCTGATCGTCACCCGGTTCGCGACCACGGCGAAGAGCCGGGCGTGGTTGCCGGTGATCTCGACGCGGGCCATGTCGGTGAGCGCGACGAGGTCGGCGACGGACCGGCCGGCGGCGTTGAGGACCAGCAGCACCGGCGCGCCCAGGTTGGCCGCCACGCGGGCGTTGAACGCGAGCTCGGTCGGGCTCGCGACGTCGGTGTAGTCGGAGCCGATCACCACCACGGCGTCACAGCGGTCCGCGACGCGGTGGTAGCGCTCGAGGATGGTCTCGAGCGCGGCGACCGGGTCGTCGTGGACGTCGTCGTACGTCACGCCGGCGCAGTCGTTGTAGGCCAGGGTCACCGCGTCGTGGGAGACCAGCAGGTCGAGGACGTAGTCGCGCTCCGTGGCCCCGCTCCCGGTGCGGACCACGGGCCGGAAGACACCGACCCGCTCCACCCGGCGAGACAGGGCGTCGAGGACCGCCAACGCGACCGCCGACTTGCCCGTGAAGCCCTCGGCGGACGCGACATAGACGCTGTTCTCCACGCAGCCAGCCTAGGAGGCGCCGACGGTGCCGAACCGCCGCCCCGCGATCGCGTCGGCGACCAGCTCGACGATCTCGGAAGCGAGCTCGTCGAACCACGGCCGCTGCGGGAAGTCCACCGCCGGCGGCAGTTCGGGTGGATCCAGCCGGCGCAGGCGACCCCGCGCCACCACGGACCAGGCATGATCACCGGCGTCGCAGTCGATCTCGAGGGCGACGTCGGAGGAGAGCGCGGCGGCGAGCAGCTTGTTGCCCGCGTGGGTGCGGACGTACACCGACCTCCCCGCTACCGCATAGTCGAGGGGGACGACGTGCACCTCGTCCACGAGCCGGTAAGCGAGCCGGCCGAACGAGTGGGCCTCGAGCAGGTCCCAACACTCCTCGACGCTGATCGCGGTGTCGGTCTTGTTGTCCATCGTCCGCCTCCTCGGTCGTGGTGGGGCTCAGCCCCATCCTCCGCGCCCCGGACCCGCGAGCGCAGAGCCGAAGGCCATGCGCCGACAGGACCTGGGCCCCTGCCGGTCGGCCCGACGAGCCGCGAGGTTGGAGACACACCCCGACCGAGGAGGACCCCCATGAAGGCAGCAGTCGTCACCGGCTTCACCGAGCCGCTGCAGATCCAGGACCGAGACGTTCCCGTGCCCGGCGCCGGCCAGGTGCTCGTCCGCATCGAGACCAGCGGGCTGTGTCACACCGACATCCACGCCGCCCACGGCGACTGGCCCGTCAAGCCGACGCCGCCCTTCGTGCCCGGGCACGAAGGAGTCGGCATCATCGAGGCTCTCGGCGAGGGAGTCACGCACCGCGCGGTCGGTGACCGCGTCGCCCTCCCCTGGCTCGGCCACGCCTGCGGCCACTGCGACCACTGCGTCCGCGGCTGGGAGACCCTGTGCGAGGAGCAGCAGAACACCGGCTACTCCATCGACGGCGGCTTCGCCGAGTACGCCGTCGCCGACGCGACGTACGTCGTCCCCGTGCCCGACGGGGTGACTCCCTTCGACGCGGCTCCCCTGACCTGCGCGGGTGTGACGACGTACAAGGCCGTGAAGGTGGCGGGCATCCGCCCGACCGAGCGGGTCGCGATCTTCGGCATCGGCGGCCTCGGCCACCTCGCGCTGCAGTACGCGAAGATCGTCGGCGCTACCGTGACCGCCGTCGACGTCGACGACGCCAAGCTCGAGATGGCCCTCGAGCTCGGCGCCGACCACGTCATCAACGCCGGCACGACCGACCCGGGCCCCGCCCTCGAAGCCCTCGGCGGCGCCGACGTGGCCATCGTCCTCGCCGTGATCCCGAGCGTCTTCGAGACCGCGTTCGCGGCCCTGCGCCGCGGCGGCCGCCTGGTCTGCGTCGGGCTCCCGCCCGAGACCGAGGGACCGATGGCCCTGCCGATCTTCCCCACCGTCCTCAAGGGCATCTCGGTCATCGGCTCCATCGTCGGCACCCGCCAGGACCTCACCGAGGTCTTCGAGCTCCACGCCCGCGGCCGCACGCGCGTCATCGCCGATACCCGCAAGCTCGATGAGGTCAACGAGGCCATCGACGATGTGCTCGCCGGCCGGGCGCCGGCCCGGATCGTCTTCGAGTTCTGACGTCCATGCCGTCCATCGCCCAGCACCACGCCGCGGCACCGGCACAGGTCTCGGCCCTGCGACGACGGTGGCTGCGGGCGTGCGTCGCGGCCGAGGCGATCGGCATGACCGCCGCCTCGTCCGCCGCCGTCATGGCGGACCGGCTCGGGTCCGCCGCCGCGCTTGCCCTCGTGGTCGTCGGCGGGCTCATCGAGGGTGCCGCCCTGGGCTGGTTCCAGGGCGGCGTCCTCGCCCAGGCCTTCCCCGCCCTTTCGCGTCGACTCTTTGGCGTCGCCACCGTCGCGGTAGCGGGTCTCGGCTGGGCGGCAGCATCAGCGCCCGCCGCCTTCGCGGACGGGGACACCACCGATACACCACCCCTCGTGGCCATCGCGGCGATGGCCGCCGTGCTCGGAGTCGTGATGGGGCTGGTCCTGGGTGCGGCCCAGGCCACCACCCTCCGTGGCGCCGTCGCCCACCCGTGGCGGTGGATCGGCGCCAGCGCCGCCGGCTGGGCCCCCACGATGACCGTCATCTTCCTCGGGGCCACCGCTCCGGACGCGAGCTGGCCCGTCGCAGCCATCATCGGTACCGGCCTCCTCACCGGCGTCACCGCGGGCGCCATCCTCGGCCTGGTGACGGGCTGGTTCCTCCCATCACTCGACGGCACGTCGGCGAGCGGTCGCCTCGTCCTCCACCTGCTCGCCGGCTCCCGAGCGCCCGGGATCGCTCGCACCGTGATCGGTCTCGAGGTCACCGGGCGCCGCTCCGGGCGCCGGATGCGCTTCCCCGTCCAGTACGCCGTGAACGGCGACCGCCTCGTGGTCGTCCCCGGCCACCCGGACAACAAGACCTGGTGGCGGAACATCGGTCGCTCGGCGACGCAGGTCGGCGTGCTCCGCCAGGGCGCCTGGTCGCCGGCGACGGCTCGCCTCCTGGTTCACGGCGACTCCGACTACCTACCGGCGCGTCTCGCCTACCTACGTCGGTGGCCGCGCCGAGTGCTGCCTGACACCCAGCCCATCATCGTCGTCACCGCCCCCGGCCGGGATGAGCAGCTGTGACCGCCGGTCGACACCGACATGGAGCACTCGTGCGTCGGGAACGAGTGACGCACCTGGCCGGTCGTTGCCGCACCTGCGGCAACGACCTCGTCTACGTCCGCGACGTCGGGTGGTTCGACCCGGATGCCACCCACGCGTACGACATCTGTCCGGTCGACCGCTACGGCAACCACGCGGCCGAGTCCGTCGTCGTGGTGAGGCCCCGCGTGACCGAGCAGGTGCAGCGAGCTGATCGACAGCGCTGCTGCATCCCGGACAGTCTGAGATGACACCGGCGCGGCACACCGTCGGCACGTAGAGATGTGCGTCGCTCGTGCCGTTCGTCGCCTTGGAGATCCGGGCCGGTCGCTGGCCACGTGCGCACCTGCACATCGCTACACCCGGGAAGTCGGGAGAGAGCTCGATGGCTTTCTGGGCGTCCTGGACAAGCGCGACCACGGTGCTGACTCGCACTGGGTTTCGTTCCGCTCGATGAGTCAGGATGGGAACGATGGCCAGGTACACGAACGAGATGCGTGAGCGGGCGGTCCTGATGGTGGCCGAGGTCCGCCCGGAGCACCCGCACGAGACGGCCGCGCTGCGGCACGTCGCGGGACTGTTGGGGATGAACGTCGAGACCCTGCGGCTGTGGGTCCACCGCGCCCAGGTCGATGCCGGAGTTCGTCCGGGGACGACCTCGGAGGATGGGGAGGAGATCAAGCGCCTCAAGCGCAAGGTTGCTGAGCTTCGCCGGGCAAATGAGATCTTGAAGTTCGCATCGGTGTTTTTCGCCAAGGAGCTCGACCGTCCCACGACGAAGTGATCCGCTACATCGACGAGCACAAGGATCAGTTCGGGGTCGAGGCCATCTGCCAGGTGCTACGCCCGGCAGTGAGTGGGTTTATCACCACCCGTGGTTACCGCGCCGCGAAGACACGGCCGCCCTCGGCCCGTCAGCTCAAGGACGACCTGCTCGTCCCGGAGATCGTCCGGTTGCACTCGGAGAATTACGACGTCTACGGGGTGCGGAAGATGCACGCCCTGATGCGACGGCAAGGCTGGGAGATCGGGCGCGACCAGACCGCGCGGCTGATGAAGATCGCCGACGTGCGGGGGGTGAAGCGGTCGAAGAAGGTGTTCACCACTAAGCCGGACCCGGCGGCGGTGAAGCCGGCCGACCTGGTCCCACGCCGCTTCCACGCCCCAGCGCCGCGGCGCCTGTGGGTTGTCGACATCACCTACGTCGCGACCTGGTCGGGGTTCGCCTACGTGGCGTTCGTGACCCACGTCTACTCCCGGCGGATCGCTGGGTGGAACGTCGCTGCGACGTTGAAGGCCGACATCCTCCCGCTGCAGGCACTCGACATGGCCGCCTGGGACGCCAAGCGCGAGGGCGCCGTTGATCTGACCGGGCTGGTCCACCACGCCGACCACGGGTCGAACTACCTCTCGATCGTCTACACCGACCGGATCGGCGAACTCGGAGCGAAGCCATCCACGGGCACCGTCGGCGGCTCCTTCGATAGCGCCCTCGCGGAGGCGGTCAACGGGCTGTACAAGACCGAGCTGATCCGCAGGCGTGGGCCGTGGCGCACGATCGAGCAGGTCGAACTCGCGACGCTGGAGTACGTGTGGTGGTGGAACAACCAGCGCCTGCACGGGGAGCTCGACATGAGGACCCCGCTCGAGGTCGAGGCGGCGTACTACGCTGCCCAAGAATCACCCCGGCCAGCACTCGCTGGCCAAGGGAACGCATAGGAACGAAACCCAGTGCGATTCACCACTTATCGCTGGGCATGTCGTGGCTAGCCGTACACGCAGTTCTCATGGCAGCACCATCACAGGCGCCACCGACAAGCGAGTCACCCTGACGGCTCACCTCGCTCAACCGGCGTCAGGCTGCTTCGCGCCAGTCGCGGGACGCAAAACCGCGAGTAAACCGTGACTTTGGCAGATCGGCTCGAAACCGGACGAGGGTCACTCCCAGCGTTTCCGCCGAAAGTGACCCTCTGATCGGTCGGGCTGACAGGATTTGAACCTGCGACCCCTTGACCCCCAGTCAAGTGCGCTACCAAGCTGCGCCACAGCCCGAACGCCGCTCAGTCGGATCGCGACCTCGCGGCGCGTGAACACTACAACAGCGTGCTCCTGACCCCGGAATCGGGGCGAGACGTCACCTCTTGCGCTTCTCCCGCGGACGCTGCTGCAGCACGATCGGGGTGCCGACGAAGCCGAACTCCTCGCGCAGCCGGCGCTCGATGAACCGCTCATAGGCGGCGTCGAGCTTGCCGGAGGTGAACAGGATGAACGTCGGGGGCGCGGTGGTGGCCTGGGTACCGAAGAGCACCTTCGGCTGCTTGCCGCTCCGGACGGGGTGCGGGTGCTCGGCGACCAGGCGGCCCAGGAACGTGTTGAGCGCGCCGGTGCCCACGCGGGTCTCCCAGCCCTCCAGGGCGCGGTCCAGGGCCGGCACCAGCCGGTCGATGTGCCAGCCGGTCCGGGCGGTCACGTTGATCCGCGGCGCCCACTGGACCTGCACCAGCTCGCGCTCGATCTCGCGCTCCAGGAAGTGGCGGCGCTCCTCGTCGACGAGGTCCCACTTGTTGAACGCGATGACGAGCGCACGGCCGGCCTCACGGACGGTCTGCAGGATGCGGACGTCCTGCTCGGAGATGTTCTGCTGCGCGTCCAGCACCAGCACCGCCACCTCGGCACGGTCGATGGCGGTCGCGGTGCGCAGCGAGGCGTAGTACTCGTGGCCCGAGGCCGACTTCACGCGCTTGCGGATGCCGGCGGTGTCGATGAAGCGCCAGGTGCGGCCACCGAGCTCGACCAGCTCGTCGACGGGATCGACGGTGGTGCCGGCGGCGTTGTCGACGACGACGCGCTCCTCCCCCGCCAGCTTGTTCAGCAGCGAGGACTTCCCGACGTTGGGGCGCCCGACGATCGCGATGCGACGGGGCCCGCCGATCTCCGGCTCGGACTCCGGCGGCGTCTCGGGCAGCGCCTTGAGGATCGCGTCGAGCATGTCGCCTGAGCCCCGGCCGTGCAGCGCGGAGACCGGGTAGGGCTCGCCGAGCCCGAGGTTCCACAGCGAGTACGCCTCGGCCTCGGTCCGTGCGTCGTCGACCTTGTTGGCGGCCAGGACGACCGGCTTGTCGGCCTTGCGCAGGATCCGCACGACAGCCTCGTCGGCGTCGGTGATGCCGACGGTGGCGTCGACGACGAAGAGGACCGCGTCGGCCAGGGAGATCGCGATCTCGGCCTGACCCGCGATGCGCTGGGCCATGCCGCGCGCGTCGGGGTCCCAGCCGCCGGTGTCGACGACGGTGAACGCGCGACCGTTCCAGGACGCGTCGTAGGGCACCCGGTCGCGCGTGACGCCGGGAATGTCCTCGACGACCGCCTCGCGGCGGCCGATGATGCGGTTGACCAGGGTGGACTTGCCGACGTTGGGGCGTCCCACGATGGCCAGCACGGGCACCCGAGCGTCGCCGCCGGGCGTCGCGTCGAGGGGCTGGTCGGACTGCTCGGTCATGGTGCTCCTGTGTCGGGTGCTTCGGGAAGGCTGAGGACCCCGGTCGCGGGGTCGGGCTCGAGGTCGCCCGGGGGCAACGGCCCCGGCAGCTCTCGACCTGTCAGACGGCGCGCGTCGTCGAGCTCCGCGCGCATGTGCTCCCAGAGGGAACGCGAGGTGGCCTCCACCTGTTCCCGCGTGCGCGGCCACGCACGAGCGGGTACGCCGGTGGGCCTGCCGATCACGACGTCGATCCGGCCCCCACGGGGCGGGAGCGACCCGCTGGCCGCACCTGGCTCCCGGGTGCCGAAGAAGGACACCGGGACCACGGTGGCCCCCGCGGCCAGCGCGAAGTAGGCCGCGCCGCGGTGGAACCGCTCCAGCTCGCCGGACCCGCGACGACCCTCGGGGAAGATGCCGATCGCCCGACCGTCGCGCAGCACCCGCAGGCAGCTGCGCACGGCTGCCACGTCCGTGCGGAACCGGTCCAGCGGCACCTGGCCCGAGTGCAGTAGGAACGTGCCGAGCCGCCCGCCGAACATCTCGATCTTGGTCAGCGCGTGCACCGGCCGGGGCGCGAAGATGGCCAGCAGCGGCCCGTCGATCACCCCGGCGTGGTTGGCGGCGAAGACGACCGGCCCCGTGGCCGGCACCCGCTCCGGGTGGTGCACGACGACGTCGTACCGCCGCCGGATGATCCAGCGTGCGAGCGGCCGCAGCGGCTCGAGGAGGTAGCGCTTGGGGTGCGGCACCGTGTCGGTGCGCGGCAGCTCGAGGTGGGCGTTCACGCCTGCACCTCCGCCGCCCGGACCAGCGCCACGACCTCCTCGATGACCTGGTCGAGGGTGAGGTGGGTGGAGTCGATGTGCGCGGCGCCGTCGACCATCGTCAGCGGCGAGGTCTCCCGGCCGGAGTCGATCTCGTCGCGGCTGCGCAGCACGGCCTCGGTGGCAGCCAGGTCGCTGCCGCCCTCCTCCGCGGCGCGGCGCGCGGCACGGGCCGCGGGGTCGGCGGTCAGGTAGACCTTCACCTGCGCGTCGGGGGCCACGTGGCTGGCGATGTCGCGTCCCTCGACGACGATGCCGGGTCCGGTGCTGGTCTTCTCGGCGATGATCGCGCGCTGCAGCGCCACCATCCGCTCGCGGACCTCCTTGACGGTCGCGACCGGCGACACGGCACCGGTGACGGCCTCACCGCGGATCGGTTCGGACACGTCGGTGCCGTCGACGTGGATGGTCGGGGCGGCCGGGTCGGTGCCGGAGACCACCGTCGCCTCGCCGCTGCGCAGCGCCACCGCGGCGGCGTCGTGGACGTCCACGCCGTGCTCGAGCATCCACCAGGTCATCGCGCGGTACATCGCGCCGGTGTCGAGGTAGGCCAGGCCGAGGCGACCCGCGACCGCTCGGCAGGTGCTCGACTTGCCCGAGCCGGAGGTGCCGTCCACGGCCACCACGAGCCCGGTGGTCCGGTCGTGGTGGGAGGGGTGCTGGGTGTCGCTCACGGGGCGGCAGCCTACCGGTGAGTCTCCCAACCACGAGACTCCAGAGAGACCAGCAGGTGCTCGGCCCTGCTGTCCTCGACCACCAGCTCCACCAGACCGACCGGGCGACCGGGGTCGTGGTCGATGCGGATGTCCTCGACGTTGACCTCGGAGGCGACCGCGTCGCCCAGCAGCCGCGCCAGCTCGCCGGGGTGGTCGGGCACCGACACCCACACCGAGCGCATCGGTCGCGCCGGGCCGCCGTGCTTGGCGGGGATCACCCGGGTGCCGGCCACTCCCGTGGCCAGCAGCTCCTCGAGCCCGGCCCGGTCACCGGCGCCCACCGCAGCGATCACGCTGTCGAGCTGGGCGCGGACCTCGGTGAGGAGGTCGAGCACGGCCCCCGCGTTGGCGCCGACGATCTGGCTGTAGAGCCGCGGGTCGCCCGCGGCCACCCGGGTCACGTCACGGACCCCCTGGCCCGACAGGGCCAGGTGGTTCTCCGGGCCCTCGGCCAGGCGCGCCGCGGCCAGCACCGACAGCAGGTGCGGGACGTGGCTGGTGCGCGCCACGGCGCGGTCGTGCTCCTCCGGCGTCAACCAGACGGGTACGCCGCCGCAGAGCCGCACGAGGTCCTCCACGACCTCCACGGCGGCCGGTCGGCTCTCCGCGTGCGGGGTGATGGCCCAGGGCCGTCCGTCGAAGAGTGAGGCCGAGGCGGCCAGGGGCCCGGACCGCTCGCTGCCGGCCATCGGGTGCCCCCCGACGTACCGGTCGGAGGCGGGGCTGTCGGCCACGGCCCGCCACGGGCCCGTCTTGACGCTGCCCACGTCGGTCACGACCGCGTCCGGGTGCGCCTCCAGCGCTGCAGCCACCGCCGTGCCCAGGTGGTCGGGCGGCACCGCGACGACTACCAGCTGGGGCGAGTCGCCGTCGACCAGGGCTCGCCCGGCGCCCATGCCCGAGGCGGTGCGCACGTGCTCACCGGCGAGGTCGCTCAGCAGCACCTCGAGGCCCGAGCGACGGCACGCCAGGCCGACCGAGGTGCCGAGCAGCCCGGCGCCGACCACGAGGACCGGGCCGGTGAGCCACTCGCCCCGCTGGCGGTTCTCACTCATCGATCACTCGTCACCGTCGGGCACCGAGCGCACGCGCGTCAGGTCCGAGCGCAGCGCCGCCGCGCCGTGCAGGTAGACGTGGGTGATGTCCGCGCGCGGCAGGTCGGTCTCGACGTGCGCCATCATCCGCACGCAGCGCGGCATGGACCCGTCGATCTCCAGCTCGCGCGCGCAGATCAACGGGATCTCCCCGAACCCGAGGCGGCGTGCGGCGTACGCCGGGAACTCCGAGACCAGGTCGCTCGTCGCGGTGAAGATCACCGAGATGAAGTCGTCGACCTCGAGGCCGTTGGCCTCCATGACGTCGGTGACCATCTCCGCGACCCGCTCGAGCATGTGGTCACGCACGTCCTCCTCGAGCTGCGTCGCTCCCCGGATGGCCCGAACCGCCACGGTGTGTCCTTCCCTCGTCCGTCCTGGTGTGCGGGGTCAGGCTACTGACCCGCCGGTCTCACAGCTGCGCGCTGTCCAGCAGCAGGCCGAGCTCCTCGCTGGTCAGGTCACGGATCTCCCCCACCCCCAGGCGGCCCAGCTGCACCGGCCCGATCCTCGTGCGGGTCAGCTGCTTGACCGGGTGCCCGACGTGGGCGAGGAGGCGGCGGACGATCCGGTTGCGGCCCTCGTGGATGACCAGCTCCACGACGGAGCGCCCCGGCTGGTTGCGGCCGTGCCGCCCGGCGACGACCTTGACGCTGCTCACGGCCACCGGGCCGTCGTCGAGCTCGACGCCCTCCTTGAGCTGCTTGAGCGTGCGGGGGAACACCTCGCCCTCGACCTCGGCGACGTAGGTCTTGTCGACCTCGTAGGACGGGTGGGCCATCCGCTGGGCGAAGTCACCGTCGTTGGTGAGCAGCAGCAGCCCCGAGGTGTCGGTGTCGAGCCGTCCGACGTGGAAGAGTCGCTCCGGGCGGTCGGCGACCACGTCGCCCAGGCAGCGGCGGCCCTCGGGGTCGGACATCGTGGACACGACGCCCCGAGGCTTGTTGAGCACCAGGTAGACGTGCGGCGAGACCGGCGGCAGCCGTCGGCCCTCCACGCGGATCACGGCCCGGGTCGGGTCGACCTTGGTGCCGAGGCGGGTGACGACCTGGCCGTCGACCTCGACCTCGCCGGCGAGCATCAGCTCCTCACACTTGCGTCGCGACGCCACCCCCGACATCGCCAGCAGCTTCTGCAGCCGGACCAGGCCCTCGTCGTCGGTGGGGATCTCGGGGCCGCTCACGCAGGCTCCTCCGTGCTCTCGTCGTCGGTCGTGCTGGTCGTGCTGGTCGTGCTGTCGGGCTGGACGGGCGCCGCCGGGGTCACCAGGGCGCCGAGCTCCTCCTCCATGTCGTCGAGCTCGGGGAGGTACGGCGCCAGCTCGGGCAGCTCGTCGAGGCCGGTGATCCCGATCCGCTCCAGGAAGTAGCCGGTGGTGCGGTAGAGGTGCGCACCGGTCTCCGCGTCGGTGCCGGCCTCCTCGACCAGGCCCCTGGTCAGGAGCGTGCGCATCACACCGTCGACGTTGACCCCGCGGATCGCCGAGACCCGGGCACGCGAGACCGGCTGGCGGTAGGCCACGACCGCGAGGGTCTCCAGCGCCGCCTGCGTCAGCCGCGCCTGCTGGCCCTCCAGCACGAAGGACTCCACGACGTGGGCGTACTCCTCGCGCGTGTAGTAGCGCCAGCCGCCGGCGACGTGGCGCAGCTCGAAGCCGCGGTCCTGCTCGGCGTACTCCTCGGCGAGCAGCTGCAGCGCCGCCACCACGTCCTCCACGGGGTGGCCCACGGCGGTGGCCAGCGACACCGCGTCCAGCGGCTGGTCGGCGACCATCAGCACCGCCTCGAGCGAGGGACGCAGCGCGGCGACGGGCACGTCGAGGGTCTCCTCCGGCGCGGCCGGCGGGTGGGGCTCAGTCATCGGTGCCCTCCTCGGGCTGGTCGGGCGTCGCGTCGCCGGGGGGCGGGGCGCCGTCGAACTCGTCGGTCACCAGGTCGTCGGCCTCGGTGTCGTCGTCGCCGGTCCACCGGACCGTCAGCTCACCGAGGGGCGTCATCTGGTCGAAGGCCACCGCCCCCTCGCGGAAGAGCTCGAGCAGCGAGAGGAACCGCGCGACGGTGGTCAGGGTGTCCGGGCTGTCACGCACCAGCGAGCGGAACGTCAGCGTCCCGGACCTGCGGAGCCGGTCGACCACGATGGCCGCCTGCTCGCGCACCGAGACCGCGGGGGCGTGGATGTGGTGGGTCGGCAGCTCCAGCACCGGCTTCGGGGCGAGCGCCTTCGCGGCGAGCTGGGCGAACTGCTGGAGGCCGATGCCGATGAGCACCTCGGGAAGCAGCGAGGCGAACCGCTCCTCCATGCCCACCGCGCGCGGGTGGCGCCGAGCCTCCCCCGCCAGTCGCTGCTCCAGCACGCCGGCGACCTGCTTGAAGGCCTTGTACTGCAGGAGCCGGGCGAAGAGCAGGTCGCGCGCCTCGAGCAGGGCGAGGTCCTCCTCGTCCTCCACGTCGCCCTGCGGGAGCAGCCGCGCCGCCTTGAGGTCGAGCAGGGTGGCCGCGACGAGCAGGAACGACGTGGTCTCCTCGAGGTCGTCGACACCGCCCGGCGCGGTCTGCTGGCCCTCGGCACGCGAGATCGCCTTCACGTGCGCGATGAACTCGTCGGTGACCTTGGAGAGCGACACCTCGGTGATGTCGAGCTTGTGCTTGGAGATGAGCTGCAGCAGCAGGTCGAAGGGACCCTCGAAGTTGTCGAGGCGTACGGCGAAGCCGGTGCCCGGCTCGGCGGGCGCGACCTCGTCGACGCCGCTGCTCACTCCTGCACCAGCCGGGTGACCAGCTCGCTGGACTCCCCGCGCTCCTCGAAGTCCGCCAGCACTAGCGCCACGGCCTCGCGGACCAGGCGGCCACGGTCGATCCCCAGCCCGTGCTCCCCGCGCAGCCGCAGCCGGGCCTGCTCGATGGCCATCAGCTCGGCCGAGGACAGGTAGACCGTCATCTTCTCGTCGTGCCGGACCCGCCCGCTGGGCTTGGCGGGTCCCTTGTCCGGGCCCTTCTCCGGAGCCTTGCCCGGCTTCTCGCTCGCCTGCTCGGGCTCTGCCGGGGCAGCCTCCGCCTCGGCCTGCTGCCCCGAGGTGGGGCGGAACAGGTCGTCCGCGGTGGGCATGCTCACCCGTCGAGGCACCGGGCGAGCACCTCCTTGGCGAGCTGGCGGTAGGAGTCGGCGCCTGCGGAGGACGAGGCGTAGGTCGTGATCGGCTCGCCGGCCACGGTGGAGTCGGAGAACTTCACCGTGCGACGGATGACGGTGTGGAAGACCTTGTCGCCCCACGCCTGGACCAGTCGCTCCATGACCTCGCGCGAGTGCAGGGTGCGACCGTCGAACATCGTGCCGAGCACGCCGTCGATCTCCAGCTTGGGGTTGAGCCGCTCGCGCACCTTGTCGATCGTGGTCTTGAGCAGCGCCACACCGCGCAGCGCGAAGTACTCGCACTCCAGCGGCACGATGACGCCGTCGGAGGCGGTGAGCGCGTTGACGGTCAGCAGGCCGAGCGAGGGCTGGCAGTCGATGAGGATGACGTCGTACTCGGCGAGCGCCGGCTGCAGCACCCGCTGCAGGGTCTGCTCGCGCGCGACCTCGTGCACCAGCTGCACCTCGGCCGCGGACAGGTCGATGTTGGAGGGCAGCAGGTCCATCCCCGGGACGCCGGAGGGGACGATGACGTCCTCGAGCGTGACGTCACGCTCCATCAGCAGGTTGTAGACGGTGAAGTCCATCTCGTGGGGGTTGAGCCCCAGCCCGACCGACAGCGAGCCCTGGGGGTCGAAGTCGACGAGCAGCACCTTGCGGCCGAACTCCGCCAGCGACGCACCCAGATTGATGGTGGTCGTGGTCTTGCCCACGCCGCCCTTCTGGTTGCACATGGCGATGACGCGGGCGTTGCCGTGCTCGGTGAGCGGCATCGGCTCGGGCAGGACGGGCATCGGACGACCGGTCGGACCCAGCGGGGCCGGACCGTCGAAGGGCAGCGGATCGCTCACAGGGGCCATCCCACCATCGGTCACGAAGGTCTCCTCACCCGGCCCCCAAGTCGACAAAGCAACGGGGGCGCTGGGCCGTGACTCTAGGTGCCCGAGGGGCCGGCCACAAGGTCGCCGAGCTCGGGGTGCTGCTCGAGGTGACGGGCCACGAACCAGCACTGCGGCACCACCCGACGCTCCCCCGTGTCGCGCACCCACGCCAGTGCGGCAGCCACCACCTGGGAGGCGACACCGCGTCCGCCGTACGCCGGGTGCGTGACGGTGTGGGGGAAGACGATCCGGGCCGGGTCCTCGACCAGGACGTACTCGGCGAACCCGGCCTCCACGCCGTCGACGTACGCCGCCCACCGCCACTGTTCCGGCTCGTGCCGGACCTGGACCGTGCCGTGGGGACCACCGGAGTCACTCATGCCGGCCACACTATGCCGACAGCCGTTCCGCACCTGGGGCGTCCCCGACCCGCCGCTGCTCTGCTCCGCGGTCCCCGCGTCGTCAGCCTGTCCGGCGCCGGTGGCTCAGAGTCGACGGAAGGCCACCGTCGGCATGACCAGCTCGCCGACCGCGTCGGTGGCGTCGAGGTCGGCGACCGCCTCGACCACCCAGTCGTGGTGCCCCTCCGGGTCGTGGACGGTCTGACGGACGCGCAGCACCCGCGCCCCCGTCTCGTCGTCGGTGCCCGGCTCGCGCACCAGCAGCTGCGGTGCCCGGGCATCGGGGCCCATGTCGACGGAGTCGTGGTCGGAGTAGTAGGCCTCGATCGACTCGTCCCACGCCGACCGCGTCATCAGCACCTCGCGCGGCGGCTCGGTGCGATCGGCAGCGGCCCGCTCGAGCGCCATCAGCCCGTCGAGGTCGTCCCTGGCCACCAGCTCGACCCGGCGGAACATGGCGTTGCGCACCATCACCTCGAAGGCGCGGCCCTGTTGTGACAGCGGTCGTGGAGGCGGCGGTGGCGCGTGCGCCGAGGTCAGCTCCTCGCCGAGGCGCGCCAGCGCGCCCTCCGGGTCGGTCAGCGACTCCCACTCGTCCAGCAGCGAGGAGTCGGTCTGGCGGATCGTCTCGCCCAACCAGTCGACCAGCAGCTCGAGCTCCTCGGTGCGGTGCTGCTCCGGCACGGTCTGCCGCAGCGTGCGGTAGGCGTCGGTGAGGTAGCGCAGCACCAGGCCCTCCGATCGCGCGAGCTGGTAGCGGGAGACGACGTCGGTGAAGGACATCCCCTGCTCCCACATCTCGCGCACCACGGACTTCGGGGACAGCAGGTCCTCGGGGAGCCACGGGTGCGACTGCCGGTAGATCTCGTACGTCGCTCCGAGGAGCTCGGCCAGCGGCTGCGGCCAGGTGATCTCCTCCAGCAGCGCCATCCGCTCGTCGTACTCCAGGCCGTCGGCCTTCATCTCCGCGACCGCCTCGCCCCGCGCGGCGAACTGCTGGGCCATCAGCACCTGGCGCGGAGCCTCGAGCACCGCCTCGATGACCGAGACGACGTCGAGGACGTAGGTCTCCGCCTCCGGGTCGAGGACGTCGAGGGCGGCCAGCGCGAAGTGCGCCAGCGGCTGGTTGAGCGCGAAGTCGGCGGGCAGGTCCACCCCGACGACGTAGCGCCGGCCGTGCTCGTCGGGCTCGTCGAGGCGTTCGAGCACACCGGAGTGCACCAGGGACCGGGCCAGGCGCAGCGCGCGCCGGGCCAGCCGCAGCTGCTGGCGGCGGGGCTCGTGGTTCTCGGTGAGCAGCCGACGCAGCACCGGGAACGCGTCCTCCTCCCGGGAGACGACGTTGAGGAGCATGGCGTTGTCCACGCGCATCCGGGGCACCAGCGGCTCGGGCTCCCCCGCGACGAGCTTCTCGAAGGTCGCCTCGGTCCAGACGACGGTGCCCTCCGGCGGCTTCTTCAGCTGGGCCTTGCTCTTCTTCTTCCCCGCCGCGACCCGCTCGGCGGCCTTGGCCTTGGCCTTCTCGTTCTCGATGACGTGCTCGGGTGCCTGCACGACCACGAAGCCGGAGGTGTCGTAGCCCGCACGACCCGCGCGGCCCGCGATCTGCAGGAACTCCCGGGTCCGCAGCACCCGCGAGCGGTTGCCGTCGAACTTGGCGAGCCCGGTGAACAGCACCGTGCGGATGGGGACGTTGATGCCGACCCCGAGCGTGTCGGTGCCGCAGATGACCTGGAGCAGCCCGGCCTGCGCGAGCTGCTCGACCAGCCGGCGGTAGCGAGGCAGCATGCCGGCGTGGTGGACGCCGATGCCGCGTCTGAGCAGCTTGCCGAGCGTCTTGCCGAAGCCGGCCGCGAAGCGGACACCGGCCATCCGCTCGGCGAGCTCGGCCTTGCGCTCCTTCGACACCGCGGCCGAGACCCAGCCCGCGTTGAGCAGGGAGGTGGCGTGCTCGACGGCGTCCTTCTGGGTGAAGTGGACGACGTAGACCGGGGCCTGGCCGGTGGTCACCAGCTCCTCGAGCTTCTCGGCCACCGGGTCCAGCGACCAGGTGAAGGACAGCGGCACGGGCCGCTCGGCCTGGTCCACCAGCACCGACTCGCGGCCCGTGCGTGCGGTGAGGTCCTCGCGCAGCTCGGTGGTGTCACCGAGCGTGGCCGACATCAGCAGGAACTGCGTGTCCGGCAGCTCCAGGAGCGGCACCTGCCAGGCCCAGCCGCGGTCGGGCTCGCCGTAGTAGTGGAACTCGTCCATCACGACGAGGCCGACGTCGGCGGCCCTGCCCTCGCGCAGCGTCAGGTTGGCGAGGATCTCCGCGGTGCAGCAGATGATCGGGGCGTCGGGGTTGACCGCCGCGTCGCCGGTCAGCATCCCGACGTCCTCGGCGCCGAAGACCTGGCACAGGTCGAAGAACTTCTCGCTCACCAGCGCCTTGATCGGAGCGGTGTAGAAGCTCACCCGGTCGCTCGCCAGCGCCGCCGCGTGCGCGGCCAGCGCCACCAGTGACTTCCCCGACCCGGTCGGCGTGGCCAGCACGACGTTGGATCCGGCAAGCAGCTCGATGACGGCTTCGTCCTGGTGCGGGTAGAGCTCCAGCCCCCTGGACTCGGCGTACGCCGTCACCGCGGCGTAGACCTCGTCGGGGCTCGACCCGGCGGCCGGCCAGCTGGGGGCGGTCACCGAGCGCGGGGGTGCGCGGTGGCGAAGACCTCGCGCAGGTTGTCGACGGTGACCAGCGTGTAGACCTGCGTGGTCGTCACGGAGGCGTGCCCGAGCAGCTCCTGGACCACGCGGACGTCGGCGCCGCCGTCGAGCAGGTGGGTGGCGAAGGAGTGCCGCAACGTGTGCGGGGAGACCTCACGGGTGATGCCGGCCCGCTCGGCCGCGCGGGTCAGCACCGTCCACGCGGACTGGCGCGAGAGCCGGCCGCCCCGGGCGTTGAGGAACATCGCTCCCCGCGCCCCAGCGCCGCTGGCCACCGAGGCCAGCTCCGGCCTGGCGCGCACCAGGTAGGCGTCGACCGCCTCCAGCGCGAAGGACCCCACGGGCACCAGCCGCTGCTTGCCGCCCTTGCCGCGCAGCAGCACCGTGCCCTGCCCGGTGGTCGGGTCGACGTCGAGGTCGTCGACGTCGAGGCCCACGGCCTCGGAGATGCGTGCGCCGGTGCCGTAGAGCACCTCCAGCAGCGCCCGGTCGCGCAGCGCCAGGGAGGTGCCCGGCGACCCGGCCGCCTCCAGGATCGCCTCGACGTCGGCGAGCGGCAGCGCCTTGGGCAGCCGCTTGGCCGGCTGCGGAGGTCGTACGCCGGCGGCCGGGTCGTGCTCGACCAGGCCGTCGGCCACGGCGAACCGGTGGAAGCCGCGCACCGCGACCAGGGTGCGGGCCGCCGAGGTCGAGGAGAGCGCCTGGTGCTCGGCGTCGCCCTCCCTCAGGCGGACCAGGAAGTCGGCGACCACGCCGTCCCCCACCTGCGTGAGGTCAGTGATCCCCCGCTCGGCGAGGTAGGCGCGGTAGCGCCGCAGGTCGCGCCGGTAGGAGGAGAGGGTGTTGGCGGCGACGCCGCGCTCGACCACGAGGTGGTCGAGGTAGGTGCGCACCGCCCGCTCGACGGCTCCGGGAGCCCCGGTCATGGTGGGTGCCTTCACGCCAGGACGGTCTCCGGGCCCACCGCGTCGATCCCGACCGCCTCACCGACCGGCTTGTTGGTCAGCGAGCCCGCGTGGGTGTTGAGCCCCTTGGCGAGACTCGCGTCGTCGGTCAGCGCCTGGCGCCAGCCCTTGTTGGCCAGCGCGACGGTGTAGGGCAGCGTGGCGTTGGTGAGCGCGTAGGTCGACGTGACCGGGACCGCCCCTGGCATGTTGGCCACGCAGTAGAAGGTCGACTGGTGCACCTGGTAGGTCGGGTCGGAGTGGGTGGTCGCGCGGGTGTCCTCGAAGCAGCCGCCCTGGTCGACGGCGATGTCGACGAGCACGGAGCCGGGCTTCATCTGCGCGACGAGGTCGTTGGTGACCAGCTTGGGCGCGGCGGCGCCGGGGATCAGCACGGCGCCGATCACCATGTCGGCGGTCTTCACGTGCTGCTCGATGGCCAGCTTGGAGGAGGCCAGGCCGTGCACCTGGTTGTTGTAGCGCCAGAACGACATCCGCAGCTTGTCCAGGTCGGTGTCGAGCAGCGTGACGTCGGCACCCATGCCCAGCGCGATGTTCGCGGCGTTCTGGCCCGAGACGCCGGCGCCGATGATGACGACCTTGGCGCTGGCGACGCCGCCGACGCCACCGAGCAGCACGCCACGTCCGCCCTGGGCCTTGAGCAGGGCGTGCGCCCCGACCTGCGGCGCGAGGCAGCCCGCGACCTCGGACATCGGGTAGAGCAGGGGGAGCGAGCCGTTAGGGAGCTGGACGGTCTCGTAGGCGATGCCGGTGACCTTGCGGTCCAGCAGCTCGGTGGTCAGGGGCTTGTCCGCAGCCAGGTGGAGGTAGGTGAAGAGGGTCTGGCCCTCCCGCATGCGGTGGTACTCCTCCGCGACGGGCTCCTTGACCTTGAGCACCATCTCGGCGGTGGCCCACACGTCGTCGGCCGTGCTGAGGATCCGTGCACCGGCGGCGACGAACTCCTCGTCGGTGATCTGGGACCCGAGACCGGCCCCCTCTTCGATCAGCACCTCGTGCCCGTGCGCGGTCAGCTCGTGCACGCCGAGCTGGCACGACCTGCACCTGCTCCGAGCGCACGGCCACCTGCACCTCGTCGGAGGAGGCGGCGACCGCTGCGCGCACCGACAGCGTCCCGAGGGCGCAGGTGATCCCCGACCCGACCCGCGTCCCGGGAAGCAGCGTGGCGTGGCCGAGGAAGGCGACGTCGGGGAACTGGGCGGCCAGGTGCTGGGCGTCGGTGATCAGCAGGTCGACGCCGTCGGCGAGCGCGAGGGCGGACTCGTGCCGCTCCCCCAGCCCGTCGGAGCCGGGCCCCAGGCTGGTCGGGCTGTGGTCGGAGAGGTAGGCGATCGAGCCGGTGCCGTCGGAGACGCGGTAGCCGAAGGTGCGCCCGCCCTTGTGCGGGATCTGGCGAGCCAGCACCTCGAAGCCCTCGAGCGCGCGGGTGCCCTCGGCGATCTCCGCGAAGGTCCATCCCCCGCCGAGCTCGCGAGGCTCGACCGGGAAGTGCGGAGGCGAGAAGCACCGTGCCAGCGTCGCGTGCGCGTCGCCCGGGCGACCGGCCACCTGCTCGGGCCCGCCGTACCGCACGAAGTCGGGGCCCGGGGCCGGGGTGGAGCCCCGCACCCCGCAGAACGTGACCCTCATGGGGCGCCCTCGACCGGCTCGGACTGCGCTGTCACGAGGACATCAGACCACGAGCGTGGGCTGCGAGGACGGCGATCACCACCGGTGCGTCCTGCACGTCGCCGGCCAGCACCGCGGCGAGCAGCTCGGCGAAGGGCACCCAGCCGGTGCGCATGTGCGCCTCCTCGTGCTCGGGCTCGAAGCCGTGCCGACCCACGTGCCGCAGACCGCGCGCGAGGTAGATGTGGGCGACCTCGGCCGAGATGCCCGGCGAGGCGTACGTCGTCGCGAGGTGGGTCCACTCCTCGGCCTCGTGCCCGGCCTCCTCGACGAGCTCGCGCCGCGCGGCGTCCAGCGGCGACTCGTCAGGACCGCCGTCCAGCAGCCCGGCCGGGATCTCGACGAAGGTTCGCTGCGTGGCGTGGCGGTACTGCCACAGGCACAGGACCCGCCCGTCGTCGTCGACGGCGAGCACGATCGCGGCCCCGGGGTGCTCGAGCACCAGGCGGCGGAACGGCTCGCCCGACCCGTCGGGCACGGTGATGCGGTCCTCGCGGAGCGCCACGACCCACTCGTCGCGGTGCAGGTCGCGGCTCTCGACGACCGGCCAGGAGCCGGGCTCGTCGCGCAGCGGCGGGTGGCTGGAGGAGGTCACTCGTCGTCGGCGGGCTCGCGCCGCAGGCCCTTCTCGTCGATCGGGAAGCGCAGCTCCCTCTGGCGCGCGATCGCGGCGCCGACCAGCCCCTTGAACAGCGGGTGCGGCCGGGTCGGACGCGAGCGCAGCTCGGGGTGGGCCTGGGTGGCGACGTAGTAGGGGTGCACCTCGCGCGGCAGCTCGACGTACTCGACCAGGGTGTCGTCGGGCGAGGTGCCGGAGAACACCAGGCCGGCCTCCTCCAGGCGGGGTCGGTAGGCGTTGTTGACCTCGTAGCGGTGCCGGTGCCGCTCGGAGACGACCTCGTCGCCGTAGACCTCGCGCACGATCGAGCCGGCCTTGAGGTGGGCGGGGTACATCCCCAGGCGCATGGTCCCGCCGAGGTCCCCGGCTCCCTCCACGAACTCCTTCTGCTCGGCCATCGTCGCGATGACCGGCTCGGGGGTCTCGGGGTCGAACTCGGTCGACCCGGCCTTCTCCAGCCCGAGCATCGTGCGGGAGTACTCGATGACCATGCACTGCAGGCCCAGGCACAGGCCGAGGGTCGGGATGCCGTGGGTGCGGGCGTAGGTCAGCGCGCCCAGCTTGCCCTCGAGGCCCCGGATGCCGAAGCCTCCGGGGACGCACACCGCGTCCACGTCCTGCAGCTTCCTGGCCGCTCCGGCCGGGGTCGCGCACTCGTCGGAGGGGATCCACTCGATGTTGACCTTCGCGTGGTGCGCGAACCCACCGGCGCGCAGCGCCTCGGCCACCGAGAGGTAGGCGTCGGGCAGATCGATGTACTTGCCGACCAGCGCGATCGTCACCTCCTCCTCGGGGTGGTGGACCCGGCGCAGCAGGTCGTCCCACTCGCGCCAGTCGACGTCCCGGAAGGGCAGGTCGAGCTTGCGCACCACGTAGGCGTCGAGGCCCTCCCGGTGCAGCACCTTGGGGATGTCGTAGATCGACGGCGCGTCGGCAGCGGTGACGACGGCCTCGCGGTCGACGTCGCACATGTCGGCGATCTTGCGCTTGATGCCCTCGGGCAGCTCGCGGTCCGCGCGGCACACGACGGCGTCGGGCTGGATGCCGACCTGGCGCAGGGCTGCGACCGAGTGCTGGGTCGGCTTGGTCTTCAGCTCCTTGGAGGGGCCGATGTAGGGCACCAGGGAGACGTGGACGAAGAAGACGTTGTCGCGGCCGATCGTCTGACGGACCTGGCGGGCGGCCTCCAGGAACGGGAGCGACTCGATGTCGCCCACGGTCCCGCCGATCTCGGTGATGACGACGTCCACGTCGTCGCCGTGCATGGCGAGGATGCGCTCGCAGATCTCCCCGGTGATGTGCGGGATCACCTGCACGGTCTCACCGAGGTAGTCGCCGCGACGCTCCTTGGCGATCACGTTGGAGTAGACCTGACCGGTCGTGACGTTGGCGCGACCGGAGAGGTCGGCGTCGAGGAACCGCTCGTAGTGACCGATGTCCAGGTCGGTCTCGGCGCCGTCGTTGGTGACGAAGACCTCGCCGTGCTGGAACGGGTTCATCGTCCCGGGGTCCACGTTGAGGTACGGGTCGAGCTTCTGCATCGTCACCGAGAGCCCGCGGGAGCGGAGAAGGCGCCCCAAGCTGGAGGCAGTGAGACCCTTCCCGAGCGAGGAGGCGACGCCTCCGGTCACGAACACGTGCTTGGTCGGGCCTGAGTTCCTCACGGGATTCCATCCTAGGGCATGACCTGCCGTGCTCAGGACTCAGGCGCGCGCGGTCCTCGCCACCTCGAGGAGCTCCCGCGCATGGGCCAGCGCGGTGTCCGAGCCGGTCAGGCCGGCCATCATCCGCGACAGCTCGTGCTCGCGCTCCTCCTCGCCGAGCAGCGTGAGTCCCGAGCTGGTGATCGTGCCGTCGTGGGACTTGCGCACCACGACGTGCCGGTCGGCGTACGCCGCGACCTGGGGCAGGTGGGTGACGACCAGCACCTGCGAGGTTCGGGCGAGCTCGGCGAGCCGACGACCGACCTCGACCGCGGCCGCTCCACCGACGCCGGCGTCGACCTCGTCGAAGACGAACGTGGGCACCGGGCTGGTGCCGGCGAGCGCGACCTCGACGGCGAGCATCACGCGCGAGAGCTCACCACCGGAGGCTCCCTTGTCGAGCGGGCGCGGGTCCGAGCCGGTGTTGGCCGCCAGCAGGAGCTCGACCTCGTCGATGCCGCTGGGCGCGAAGCGGACCCACCGCTCCCCGACCTGCAACGGCACGCCGGGGGCGTCCGCGTCCTGAGGCGCGTCGGTCTCGTGCTGACGGACCGCCACCGACAGGGTTGCGTGCGGCATCGCCAGCAGGGTCAGCTCGTCGCTGACCTGCTCACCCAGGCGACGTGCCGCGTCGGTGCGCAGGTCACTGAGAACGGTGGCCGCGGCCGCGAGCTCGGTGCGCAGCCGGGCACGGTCGGCGCGCAGGGCCTCGACCCGCTCGTCGGAGCCGTCGAGCTCGAGCAGCCGCGCGGCCGAGCGCTCGGCCCACTCCAGCACCTCCTCGAGCGTCTCGCCGTACTTCCGGGTCAGCTTGGTCAGGTCGGCGCGACGCTCCGAGACCGCCGCCAGGCGCGCAGGATCGGTGTCGATCCCCGATGCGTACGACGCCACGTCGGTCGCCAGGTCGGCGAGGACGTAGCCGAGCTCGGCGGCCCGGTCGGCCAGCGCGGCTGCCTCCGGGTCGTGGTCACGCACGCCGTCCAGGAGCGTGCGCGCCGCCCCGACGGTGCCCATCGCGTCGGGACCGCCCTGCTCGCTCGACAGGGCCTCCCGTGCCTGCTCTGCGGCCGCACGGAGGGTGTCGGCGAACCCCAGGCGGGTCTCCTCGGCTGCGAGCTGGTCCTCCTCACCGGCCTGCGGGGCGACGGCCTCAACCTCCTCGAGGCCCAGCCGCAGCAGGTCGGCCTCCCGGGCGCGCTCGCGGGCGTGGGTGACGACGTCGCTCAGCTCCTCCTCGACGGCGCGCAGCCGGTCGAAGAGCTGGCGGTACGCCGCGGCCGCCTCGGCCAGCGGCTCCCCGCCGAACCGGTCGAGGGCGTCGCGCTGGGCACGGGGCCGCAGCAACCGGTGCTGGTCGGACTGGCCGTGCACCGCCACCAACGGCTCGCTGACCCCGGACAGGGTCGCCACCGGCACGGACGCCCCGCCCACGAAGGCACGCGAGCGCCCCTCGGCGGAGACGTTGCGGGCGAGCACGACCCGTCCGTCCTCGACGGTGCCGCCGGCCTCCTCGACGCCGTCGACGAGCTCAGGCAGGTCGTCGGTGACCACGACCCCCTCGACACGTGCCGTGCGGGCCCCTGTGCGGACCGCTCCGCTGTCGGCGCGGCCACCCAGCAGCAGGCCGAGGGCGGTGACCACCATCGTCTTGCCGGCACCGGTCTCACCGGTGATGACCGTGAGCCCGGGTCCCAGCTCGAGGGTGGAGGAGTCGATGACCCCCAGGCTCTGGATCCTGATCTCCTCGATCATGGCGCCTCGCTCCGACGCCGGCGCTCGGCCGAGCCGCGCCACCCCTCGACCGGCAGCCCGAACTTGGCGACCAGCCGGTCGGTGAACGGCGCCTCGTGCAGACGCACCAGGCGCACCGGACGCTCGCCGCGGCGTACCTCGATCCGGGCGCCGGGCGGCAGGTCCACCGCCCGCCGGCCATCGGCCCACAGCACGCCCGACCCCTCGGTGTTGGCCAGCACCTCGACCGCCATCACGGAGGTGGGTGCGACCACGAGGGGGCGGGCGAACAGCGCGTGCGCCGAGATGGGCACGAGCAGCAGGGCGTCGACCTGGGGCCAGACGATCGGTCCGCCGGCGCTGAAGTTGTAGGCGGTCGACCCGGTCGGGGTCGAGCACACGACGCCGTCGCAGCCCCACCGTGACAGCGGGCGACCGTCGACCTCGACGACCACCTCGAGCATCCGCTCACGCGCGGCCTTCTCCACGCTGGCCTCGTTGAGGGCGAACGTGGACGTCACGACCTCGCCGTCGCGGACGACCCGCACGTCCAGGGTGGTGCGCTCCTCGATCGCGTAGCGACCCGACGCGACCGCCTCGATCGTGCTCTCGACGTCGTCGTGCTCCGCCTCGGCCAGGAAGCCGACGTGCCCCAGGTTGACCCCCAGCAGCGGGGTGCCGGTGGCGTGGGTCACCTCGGCGGCGCGCAGGATCGAGCCGTCCCCGCCGAGGACCAGGGCCAGCTCGCAGTCGACGCCGGCCTGGTCGCCCTCGGCGGCAGGCTCCACCCGGATCTCGGGGTCGTCCGCGCTGATGCCCAGGTCGGCCATCTCGCCCGGAGGCATCCGCACCACGATGCCGTGCGCCGACAGCGCCCGGCAGCAGGCCAGCGCGACCTCGCAGGCGTCCTCGCGCCCCGTGTGGGTCAGCAGCAGCACACGACGGGTCACGGCTCCACCCTCTCACCCGCCGACGTCGCGGCCGCGGCGAGCGGGTCGTCTCCCCGGACCAGCGCCTCGACCTGCTCAGCGGTCACGGTGGCCGGCCCCCGGCGCAGCCACAGGAAGAACTCCACGTTGCCCGAGGGGCCGGGCAACGGGCTCGTCGTCGCGGCCACCGCTCCCCAGCCGCGGCGGGCAGCGGCGTCGGCCACGCCCAGCACCGCCTCGGCGCGCAGCGACGGCTCCCGCACGACGCCGCCCTTGCCCACCCGGTCCTTGCCCACCTCGAACTGCGGCTTGACCATCAGCGCCAGGTCCCCGTCTGGACGGGTGACGCCGATCAGCGCGTCGAGCACCAGCGAGAGCGAGATGAAGGAAAGGTCTCCCACCACCACCTCGACCGGGTCGCCCACGACCTCGAGGTCGAGCTCGCGGATGTTGGTGCGGTCGTGGACCACGACCCGCTCGTCGCTCTGCAGCGACCAGGCCAGCTGTCCGTAGCCGACGTCGACCGCGAGCACGCGCGACGCACCCCTGCGCAGCAGCACGTCGGTGAAGCCCCCGGTGGATGCCCCGGCGTCCAGGCAGCGACGCCCGTCCACCGTCAGACCGAGCGTGGCGAACGCGTCCAGCGCCCCGGCGAGCTTGTGACCGCCGCGCGAGACGTAGTCGGGACGGTCGACGTCCTCGCGCACGACGATGGCCACGTCGGTGGTGACCCCGGTCGCGGGCTTGCGGGCCGGTGCGCCGGAGACGGTGACGCGGCCCGCGGCCACCAGCTCACTGGCGTGCTCGCGGGAGCGGGCGAGACCTCGGCGGACCAGCTCCTGGTCCAGCCGCAGTCGGCGAGGCGGCACCCCGCTCAGCCCTCCTCGTGCTGAGGGAAGGGCTGGGGGGAGGCCTGCGGGTCCGCGTCGAGCGCGCGGCGCAGACGTTCCTGAGCCGCCGTGAACACCGCCGCGTGCTCGGCGAGCGGGCGATCGGCCAGCGCCTCCACCGACTCGATGACGGCGTCGACCGACGCCACCCCCGTGCGCACCTGCTCGTCCATGTGGCGAGGCTATCGCGCGGCGCCGACGTCGTCCGCGGGCGGATGCACGGCCGCCACGTCGACCACGTCGCCCACCTCGTCCAGGTGCGTCCACGCCGCAGAGACCGCTGCCCGCCACCAGTCGTCGGGCGTGCCCTTCCCGACGACCCGCAGCGCGCCGTCCACCACCTCCGCGCTCCAGCCACCGCACTCCCAGGCGCCACCGTCCCGGTGGACCTGCGGGTGCGGGCGGAGCAGTCCGGACAGGTCGGCTGCCAGGTACGTCGGTCGCTCCTCGCGACGCGCGGCGACCAGCTCGCCGAGACCACTGACCCCGGTGCGCACCAGCAGCGACGGGATGCCGAGGACCACCGACCCCTCGATGTCGGTGTCGAGCCGGTCCCCCACCATCAGCGGACGCTCACCACCCACCCGCCTGATCGTCTCCTCGAGCAGCGGGCGCTCCGGCTTGCCTGCCACGACCGGGTCGACGCCGGTGAACCGGCGCAACGTCTCCACCAGCACCCCGTGGCCGGGGGCGGTGCCGTAGGGGGTCGGGATCGACATGTCGGTGTTGGAGGCGACCCACCGCAGTCCGTCGCGGATGCGGACCGCCGCCCGCATCACGTCGCGCCACAGCACGTCCGGGCCGTACCCGGTGACCACGGCCTCGGCGTCGTCCTCGACCCCGACCGGCTCGAGCCCCTCCGCCTCCAGTGCCTGCTCGAGGCCCGCGGCTCCCAGCAGCACGACCCGCGCTCCGCGGGGCAGGTCCTGCGCCAGCACCCTCGCCGCGGCCTGGGCCGAGGTGACGACGTCGGCGTCCCGGGCCGGTACGCCGAGCTCGGTGAGGTGACCGGCCACGGTCTCAGGCGTGCGCGAGGCGTTGTTGGTGATGAAGGCCGGGTGCATCCCCCGCTCCCGGGCGGCCGAGATCGAGGCCGCTGCGCCGGGCACCGCCGCACCCCCCACGTAGACGACACCGTCGAGGTCGAGCATCACCAGGTCGTGGACGGCGCACAGCTCCTGATCGCTCCAGCCCAGCACGCGCGCAGCCTACGATGGTCCGATGGACGAGTCCGACCCGGCCGTCGCTCCCCCACCGCTGGCGGGGCCGTTCCGCCTGCACACCTTCCGTCCACGTGGTCGTCCCGACGTCGGCACCCGCACCCTGTTCGTGCACGAGTGGACCTCCTCCGGATTCACCGTCCGCGGCCTCGTGGGGCTCCTCGACCTCAGCGGCGGCCCCTGCACCTCCCGCCAGGCCGTCGTCCTGCCGCACGAGCGTGTCCACGCCGACCAGGTCCAGCAGCTCGCCGGACGGATGGCCCGTGGCCGTGTCGACACGGCGCCCATCCTGCTGGCCCACCACGGGTCGGCGCCCCTGCGATCTCTGCTCGACGAGGTCTGTTCCGAGCCTCCCCGCCTGGTACGCATCCTGCGCGACCAACGTCACCGGGTGTGGGCCCTCGCCCGACCCAGCGAGCTCGACCTCGTGGCGGACGAGCTCTCGCGCACCAGCGCCCTGCTCGCGGACGGGCATCACCGATACGCAGCACACCTGCGACTGCACACCTCCGGCACGCGCGGAGCCGACCGCGCCCTCAGCGTCCTCGTCGACCACGACGACACTCCCCTGCACCTCGGTGCGATCCACCGGGTGGTTCCCGGCCGCGTCGTCGAGACCGCCCGCCGGCAGGGCTGGGGCGTCACGCCCACCGCGACCAGCAACCCCCTGCACGAGATGGCCCCCGGTCGCATCGTCGTCTGGGAGTCGGGCCGCACGCACGTCCTGACGCTCCCGCCCACCCCGGGACCACCGGGAGGATCGGGGTTGGTCACCACGGCCACCATGCCGGTGCTCGCACTGGACCGGATGTTGAGCGGACTGCCGCTCACGGAAACGGCCTACCACCACGAAGCCGACGCCGCGCTCTCGGAGGCTCGGCGCCGAGAGCGCAGCGCGATCCTGCTCCCCGCTCCCACGCTCGACGAGGTGCTCGCCGTCGTGCGCCAAGGCCGGTTGCTCCCGGAAAAGGCCACGTCCTTCCAGCCCAAGCCGCGTCCCGGCGTCCTCACCCGGCGGCTGCGCGACGTCTGAGCCGCGCCGTCGCGACCTCCACCTCGACCCGGCTCTGGGGCACCCCACCGGCGCGGAAGAAGCGCCGTCGCACCGAGCCGGTCACCTCGACCATGTCCCCCTCCCGCCACCCGCTCACGCTGCGTTGGACGCGCGGCGACCAGGCGCTGCACTCCAGGGTGTCGACCGTCTGTCGCGACGCCGCTCCCTCGGGTCGCCGCACGACCAGTCGGAAGAGCCACACGCAGTCCCCGCTGGGCAGCTGCTTCACCTCGGGATCGGCCGACACCCTCCCGACCAGCACCAGGTCGTTGCGATCGGCGGGCCGGTCATCGGTCCGCTGCTCGATCTCGGTCTTCTCACGTGCCATCTGCACCACCTCCGGGAGGCACTGTGCCCACGGCCGGCTGGCAGCAGTAGACGGCTTCCGCGGCCTGTGGACCGATCGACCTCAGCGCACTCCTGTGCATGACCAGGGGGCTGAGACCGGGAGCCGGGACGACGAGAGGGGCCCGGAGTCGCGGGTGTTGGGGGTGAAATGCGAGCAGCCCCGCCTCTGATATGTCCGGCGGCGTCCTACTCTCCCACGACCTCGCGGTCGCAGTACCATCGGCGCTGAAAGGCTTAACTTCCGGGTTCGGGATGGGACCGGGTGTTTCCCTTTCGCTATGGCCGCCGTAACTCTGGCGACTCACCACAACCCCGGGGTGTGTGCCCCCACGTGCGGGTGGCGGGGTGTGGTGGTCAAATCTATGTGTGATTTGTGTGTGGACGCGAACACGTGTGCGCAGTGCAGTCTCACCATCGTCGTGACACATGTGTGTTTGTGTGTCTTGTTGAGTGAGTGTGGGACAAGCCCTCGGCCTATTAGTACCGGTCGGCTGGGCATTGCTGCTGTACACCTCCGGCCTATCAACCCAGTGTTCTGCTGGGGGCCTTACCCGGTTGTCCCGGTGGGAAACCTCATCTTGAAACGTGCTTCCCGCTTAGATGCATTCAGCGGTTATCACTTCCGAACGTAGCTAACCAGCCGTGCCCCTGGCGGGACAACTGGCACACCAGAGGTTCGTCCATCCCGGTCCTCTCGTACTAGGGACAGCCTTTCTCAAGTTTCCTGCGCGCGCGGCGGATAGGGACCGAACTGTCTCACGACGTTCTAAACCCAGCTCGCGTGCCGCTTTAATGGGCGAACAGCCCAACCCTTGGGACCTACTCCAGCCCCAGGATGCGACGAGCCGACATCGAGGTGCCAAACCATCCCGTCGATATGGACTCTTGGGGAAGATCAGCCTGTTATCCCCGGGGTACCTTTTATCCGTTGAGCGACCACGCTTCCACATGCCGTGGCCGGATCACTAGTTCCGACTTTCGTCCCTGCTCGACATGTCTGTCTCACAGTCAAGCTCCCTTGTGCACTTACACTCGCCACCTGATTGCCAACCAGGCTGAGGGAACCTTTGAGCGCCTCCGTTACCATTTAGGAGGCAACCGCCCCAGTTAAACTACCCATCAGGCACTGTCCCTGATCCGGATAACGGACCTAGGTTAGACATCTAGTACGACCAGAGTGGTATTTCAACGATGACTCCACAACCACTGGCGTGGCTGCTTCACAGTCTGAACCAAACACCAATACCAAACTATAGTAAAGGTCCCGGGGTCTTTCCGTCCTGCCGCGCGTAACGAGCATCTTTACTCGTAGTGCAATTTCGCCGAGTCCACGGTTGAGACAGTGGGAAAGTCGTTACTCCATTCGTGCAGGTCGGAACTTACCCGACAAGGAATTTCGCTACCTTAGGATGGTTATAGTTACCACCGCCGTTTACTGGGGCTTAAATTCTCCGCTTCGAGATTGCTCTCTAACAGGTCCTCTTAACCTTCCAGCACCGGGCAGGAGTCAGTCCGTATACATCGTCTTACAACTTCGCACGGACCTGTGTTTTTAGTAAACAGTCGCTTTCCCCTGGTCTCTGCGGCCCTTCACGCTTCCCCAGCTAGTGGGTACACGATCCGGGCCCCCCTTCTCCCGAAGTTACGGGGGCATTTTGCCGAGTTCCTTAACCATGGTTCGCTCGATCGCCTTGGTATTCTCTACCTGATCACCTGAGTCGGTTTGGGGTACGGGCGGCGCGTAGCTCGCTAGAGGTTTTTCTCGACAGCATAGGATCACCCACTTCCCCCATACGGGGTCCCCATCACGTCTCAGGATCGTGCATGCGCACCGTCAGACGGATTTGCCTATCTGACTCCCTACACGCTTGGCCACAGACAACCATCGCTGTGGTTGGGCTACCTTCCTGCGTCACCCCATCGCTTGACTACTACCAGCTCGGGTCCCATGCTCCACCACCCCGCCTCACCCCGAAGGGATCGGTCATGGGTGGCTTCGGATGGTTAGCATCACCAGGTTCGTCATGGGCGCTACTTTGCCGGTACGGGAATATCAACCCGTTGTCCATCGACTACGCCTGTCGGCCTCGCCTTAGGTCCCGACTTACCCAGGGCAGATTAGCTTGACCCTGGAACCCTTGATCATTCGGCGGACGTGTTTCTCACACGTCATTCGCTACTCATGCCTGCATTCTCACTCGTGTCCCATCCACGACTCCATCACTGGGCCGCTTCACTCGGAACACGACGCTCCCCTACCCATCCGTACCCACGTTGGTGGTTGATGTACGAATGCCATAGCTTCGGCGGATGACTTGAGCCCCGCTACATTGTCGGCGCGGAATCACTTGACCAGTGAGCTATTACGCACTCTTTCAAGGGTGGCTGCTTCCAAGCCAACCTCCTGGTTGTCAATGCGACTCCACATCCTTTTCCACTTAGTCACCGCTTAGGGGCCTTAGCTGATGGTCTGGGCTGTTTCCCTCTCGACTACGGAGCTTATCCCCCGCAGTCTCACTGCTGCGCTCTCACTTACCGGCATTCGGAGTTTGGCTAACGTCAGTAACCTGGTAGGGCCCATCGGCTATCCAGTGCTCTACCTCCGGCAAGAAACACACAACGCTGCACCTAAATGCATTTCGGGGAGAACCAGCTATCACGAAGTTTGATTGGCCTTTCACCCCTATCCACAGGTCATCCCCTCAGTTTTCAACCTAAGTGGGTTCGGTCCTCCACGCGGTCTTACCCGCGCTTCAACCTGCCCATGGATAGATCACTTCGCTTCGGGTCTTGATCGTGCGACTAACACGCCCTATTCGGACTCGCTTTCGCTACGGCTGCCCCACACGGGTTAACCTCGCCACACAACGCAAACTCGCAGGCTCATTCTTCAAAAGGCACGCCGTCACCTCACCACGAGGGCTTAGCTCCGACGGATTGTAGGCACACGGTTTCAGGTACTATTTCACTCCCCGCCAGGGGTACTTTTCACCTTTCCCTCACGGTACTGGTCCGCTATCGGTCATCAAGGAGTATTTAGGCTTAACGGGTGGTCCCGCCAGATTCACACGGAATTTCAGGGGTTCCGTGTTACTTGGGATACCGCGACACAGGCACACACTTACACCTACGGGGCTATCACCCTCTACGGCGCCGCTTTCCAACGGACTTCGACTTCACGCGTACTTTCTTACTGTGCGACCTACCGGCAGATAGATCCACGCGGTCCCACAACCCCACACACACAACCCCTGCCGGGTATCACATGTGCATGGTTTAGCCTCATCCGATTTCGCTCGCCACTACTCTCGGAATCACTGTTGTTTTCTCTTCCTTCGGGTACTGAGATGTTTCACTTCCCCGAGTTCCCTCCACACACCCTATATATTCAGGCGCGGGTAACACGACATGACTCGTGCTGGGTTCCCCCATTCGGACACCCCCGGATCACAGCTCGTTTGCCAACTCCCCAGGGCTTATCGCAGGCTACTACGTCCTTCATCGGCTCTTGATGCCAAGGCATCCACCATGTGCCCTTCATAGCTTGTCTCACAAACACTCAACAAGAAACACAACTACAAAGAAACTACAGCTAACACACAAGACCAAGAACAACCCCACCAACCACACACCACACCACCAACGATGCGCATGCGCCGCCGGCCAGGGCCACCTTGACCTCTCGTATTGCTACAAGATGCTCGCGTCCACTATTCACAAACCAAACCCACCCACCGGCGCAAACCCCCCAAGGAGGCCCACCCGGTCAAGGCGGTATCAAGCCCAGAACCCCACCCACCCCCCATCCAAGGAAGATGAGCACCAGCTCAGGCAACAGAGGCATCTGATCCCTCAGACACCCAACAGTGTGCCAACCACCCACCAGACCGTTCCGCACCCAGGTTCCACACCCACACACCCACCCCACACAACAGCGGGGCAGACATCGGGTAGTACTGAGGACACGAACCGAACCGATCGGCAGCGTACGTCGACGATTCCACTAGTGAACACCACCATGCGTCACCAAACACTCGTTGGTGATCGGGGCGTGTGCTCCTTAGAAAGGAGGTGATCCAGCCGCACCTTCCGGTACGGCTACCTTGTTACGACTTCGTCCCAATCGCCAGCCCCACCTTCGACGGCTCCCTCCACAAGGGTTGGGCCACCGGCTTCGGGTGTTGCCGACTTTCGTGACGTGACGGGCGGTGTGTACAAGGCCCGGGAACGTATTCACCGCAGCGTTGCTGATCTGCGATTAC